>Ga0209043_1001315_pt1 | contig 14263 bp, 14 predicted proteins | sample SaaInlV_100m_DNA_3_FD_184654 | JGI IMG/M metagenome (GOLD analysis project Ga0209043, IMG submission 184654) | Marine microbial communities from expanding oxygen minimum zones in the Saanich Inlet - SI037_S4LV_100m_DNA (SPAdes) (version 2) | ecosystem: Environmental > Aquatic > Marine >... | reverse complement strand
AATCTCAACTCGTTTCACCTCACCAGCGGTTTTCAGTTAAATTTTATTTAGTTGCAGTTCTTTTTGTTCTTTTCGATATCGAAGCCGTTTTCTTTTTTCCTTGGGCCATTATCTTTAAGCAACTGGGCTTGTTCGGTCTCATTGAAATGCTTATGTTCATCTTGATTCTAGGTGTGGGTCTTTGTTACGTATGGATAAGAGGTGGTCTCGACTGGGAGTAGTTCAAGCATTCTAATATCCATTTTATATTAATTTTAGACTAAGGACGATATGGCTACAGATTTTATAGACATGGTAAAATTACATTATAAGGATGCCATAATTGACTCTCATAGTTTTCGTGGTGATCAGACAGTCACTGTACAAAAAAATGTCTTGGTAGACCTTTTTAAGTTCATTCGTGATGATCCCGCTCTTGACTTTAATTTTCTTATGGATCTAACAGCTGTCGATTATCTAAACCGTAAAGATAATCGTTTCGAAGTGGTCTATCACTTCTACTCATTAAAACATAATGATCGTCTTAGAGTAAAAGTTCCTGTTAGTGAAGATGACTGTACAATTGATTCAGTTTCATCCTTATGGAAGACTGCCAATTGGTATGAACGAGAAGTATGGGATCTTTATGGAATAAAATTTAACGATCATCCGGACATGAGGCGCATATTGCTCTATGAGGAGTTTAAAGGCCATCCCTTAAGAAAAGACTACCCTATTAACAAACGTCAACCCTTGATCGGTCCATTGAATTAGGTATAAATATAAATGCTTCTTGAACTGACAATTACATTAGTTAAAGTTCTTTTTATTATCGGAATCACTGTCGGCTTTTTTGCTCCTGTGCTTACATGGGTTGAAAGAAAACAAAGTGCCATTATGCAGGATAGAGTTGGAGCCAACCGAGCGGATATAATGGGATTCACAGCCTTAGGTCTATTTCATGCTATAGCAGATGCTATTAAAATGTTTACTAAGGAAGATTTTATACCCCAAGGAGCAAATCGGTTTCTCCATACCCTTAGTCCAATCATTGCAGTCATCCCTGCTATACTTACCTTTGCGGTTGTTCCCTTTGGTGGCCAATATGAGCTCTGGGGAACCCAAGTTAACCTTGTTATCTCTGACTTAGACGTTGGGTTGTTGTTTGTTTTCGCTATCGCATCAATAGCAACTTATGGATATGTAATTTCTGGTTGGGCTTCAAATAGTAACTGGTCTCTTCTGGGTTCAATGCGAACAGCCTCTCAAATGATTTCTTATGAGGTAACGATGGGGTTGACCATTATAGGCGTGCTTATGGTTTATGGATCAATGAAGTTAACCGAAATCGGTGCGGCTCAAGAAGATTTTTTGAGTTGGGGGTTTTTCATGCAACCTCTAGGTTTTTTTATGTTTCTTACTGCGTCAATTGCCGAAAATAAACGTATTCCTTTTGATGCACCTGAAGCAGAATCTGAATTAGTTGCTGGTTATTTTACAGAGTATAGCGGACTTAAATTTGGCATGTTTTTTATGTCCGAGTTTATTGAAATGGTGACGATTGGAGCCATTGTTACAGTTTTATTTTTTGGGGCGTGGCATATACCATTTTTACCGTCAGCCACCCTCCTCTCCTGGCTTGACTTTCTAGGAACAAACTGGGCAAACCTTGTTCTTATGCTTATTCATATAGGCGTATTTTTTTTCAAAGTAATTTTCTTTATCTGGTTTCAAATGACTATTCGTTGGACTCTTCCAAGGTTTCGTTATGATCAGATCATGAAACTTGGGTGGAAAATTCTTTTGCCGCTTTCACTAGCAAACATTCTTATTACTGGAATTGTAATTCTAGCAATCAATTGATTGGGAGTATAAAACGTGGCTTATTTTGTTGATCGTACCGTAAAAATGACATGGTGGGAACGCTCTTACCTACCTGAAATTATCAGGGGAATGCTAATAACGTCACGCCGTTTTTTTGTTAATTTATTTGGGTTTGTGCCATTTTTTTTAGGCCAAAAAAAAGAACGTGAAATTTTCACCGTCTACTACCCTGAAGAAATGGCTCCTATTCCAATAGCTTATCGTGGTCGACCTGTTCTTGCGATTAATGAAGATAATCTTCCTAATTGCGTAGCCTGTGGATTATGTGAAGCCGCTTGTCCTGCTTACTGTATTGATATTGTCCCTGGAGAAAACACAGGTAAACAAAATCAAATAGAACGGTGGCCCAAAGAATTCACTATCGATTATGCAGTATGTATTTTCTGCGGAAACTGCGAAGAAGCCTGTCCAGAAGAAGCTATTTTTATGAGCGATGATTATGAAATACCTATGCTCGATCGCAAAAAAATGAAATTTAACCTTGAGCAGCTATCAGTACCTATAGAAAAACTTAAGGACCGAGTCGAATTCACCAGAAAAATGTACGGAAAATGGAACTATTAATTTTTTATCCTCTTGCAGGAATATGCATCTTATTTGCTCTTGGGGTAGTTATAAATAATAGCCCGATTAATTCGGCTATCTCACTAATTGCTATGATGCTTTGTCTAGCTGGTGTATTTATCCTTCAACAAGCACATTTCATCGCCATTTTGCAGATTATTATTTACGCTGGCGCCATCATGGTTTTATTCATGTTTGTTATCATGCTCCTCAACTTAAAAGGTAAAGGTGAAGATGACAAGTGGCAAAGTAGAGATAGGAATGTTCTATTAAATGTTCTAAGCGGGCTTTTAGCTGCAGGTATTTTGTATAAATTAATATCTATTATCAATGAGGCTAAATTTAACTCCCCTGCCCTGACCTATGAAAATTTTGGAACCGTCAGAGAAGTGGGAACAATTTTATTTACTGAGTTTGTTTTACCTTTTGAAGTTGCCTCTATACTTTTGTTAGTTGCCATGATTGGAGCAGTAGTCTTAGCTAAAAGTAAGGTCGATTAAAAATGAATTTAGAAACGGTACCTTTAACTCATTATCTATTTTTAAGTGCCACTTTGTTTGTCATAGGTGTAACTGGCGTTCTAGTTAAAAGAAATGCAATTGTCGTTTTCATGTCAATTGAGATTATGCTCAATGCTGTTAATATTTCCCTGATCGCTTTTGACCGATATCTGAATCTTCATGACGGACAGATTTTTAGTTTCATGGTCATGTGCGTTGCGGCAGCTGAGGTTTCTGTTGGGCTTGCGATCATTATCTCCCTATTCCGAAATAAGCCTACGACGAATCTGGATGACTTCAACATCATGAAATCTTAAGAGGAAGTTTATGTTACTCAAATTAACTGCTTTGATCCCTCTATACCCGCTGATTGGCTGTCTTATTAACGGTTTTTTTGGTTTGCGTATTGGGAAAAATACAGTGGGTCTTGTTGCAGCCGGATCTGTTGGCTTATCATTCTTGACCACTCTTATTGTATTTTTTGGTCTTGTTATGACTCCTGCTGAGGAACGTGTTTTCGAACAAGTCCTTTTTACCTGGTTTGCAGCTGGTGACTTCACAGCAGAATTTGGGTTTCAAGTAGATCCTTTATCAATGACGATGATGCTCTTTGTAACGGGAGTTGGATTTCTCATTCATGTTTACTCTATTGGTTATATGCATGAAGAATACAGTTTCTATCGATTTTTTACTTACATGAACTTATTCATGTTCTCGATGCTGCTATTGATCATGGGAAATAATTTTCTTTTGATGTTTATAGGCTGGGAAGGTGTTGGTTGCTGTTCCTATTTTCTTATTGGTTACTATTTTGAGAAAAAATCTGCATGTGATGCTGGTACAAAGGCATTTGTAATGAATCGCGTCGGTGATTTTGCCTTCCTACTCGCGGTGATGTACATATTTAATATTTTTGGTTCCATCGATTTTACAACTGTATTTCATGCAGCTCCTGAAAAACTTATTTATAATAGTGAAGCCGTAACTACCATAACGATGCTTCTATTTATTGGTGCCTGTGGCAAGTCTGCCCAAATTCCTCTTTATACTTGGTTGCCAGACGCTATGGAGGGTCCAACTCCTGTGTCTGCTCTAATTCACGCAGCAACTATGGTTACGGCAGGTGTGTATATGGTCGTTCGATGTAATGCAATTTTTGCTTTAGCCCCTATTACAATGTCAACAGTCGCTTTTGTTGGTGCTGGAACAGCGATATTTGCCGCTACCATAGGAATGGCACAGTATGATATTAAACGCGTACTCGCATACTCGACAGTAAGTCAAATCGGTTACATGTTTATGGCTGTTGGAGTCGGTGCCTATACTGCAGCTATCTTTCATATGGTTACTCATGCATTTTTTAAAGCCTGTTTATTTCTGGGGTCAGGAAGTGTTATTCATGGCCTTCATGGCGAACAGGACATGAGAAAAATGGGTGCATTAAAGAATCACATGCCTATAACATTTGTGACCTTTTTTATTTCCACTCTTGCTATTGCAGGGATTTTTCCTTTATCTGGATTTTTTAGTAAGGACGAAATTCTTTATCACGCTTTAATGGATGGAAATGTAATTCTGTGGGGAATGGGAATTACTGGGGCATTGCTCACAGCTTTTTATATGTTCCGCCTTGTTTTTATGACATTCTTCGGTGAATCGAGAATAGATCCTCATGTACACCCACACGAATCTCCAAAAATTATGACAATGCCATTGGTTATTTTAGCAGGACTTGCTTTCTTTGGAGGTATATTGGGGATCCCTATTTTTCACGGTTGGCATATTCTTCACAACTGGCTTGAACCTGTATTTCATTTTGACTTAGCATCCGCACTCGAGCACTCAGCACATATGCTTCATGAGCAAGGAAAACATGCTCCCTCTTGGTCTCATCTATTAGCGACTGAAGAAGGTCATAATATATGGATAGAGATCGCATTAATGCTCCTATCTTTGAGCATAGCGGTTGCCGGAATTTTTGCTGCCTATATGTGCTACATCAAGAAACCTCATCTTCCAGATTCACTGACTAAGGGCCAATGGGGATACGATTTAGTAAAAAACAAATACGAAGTGGATGAGTTGTACGATGATTATATTGTTAAACCAACGGTGGAAACCTCCCATCTCCTTTGGAAAGAATGTGATGCCAAAGGAATAGATGGAACTGTTAATGGTACAGCCAAAATCTTAGGGTGGATTAGTAAACAAGCGCAAAGCTTCCAATCTGGTTTTGTCCGGAATTACGCTTTATTTATGGTTGTTGGCTTTATCGGATTATTGATTTTCTCAATCTAGAAATTAAATATGTATCTAACATTTTTGACATTTTTACCTTTATTGGGTGCGATCCTTTTAACTTTGATTCCTCGGGATGAAGTAGGAGCTATTAAACAGACCGCTCTCGCCTTCGCAGTCACCGACTTCGTTTTATCAGTTTTTCTATGGACAAATTTTGATTTAACAACCCATGAAATGCAATTTGAATACAGTGTTCCTTGGATCACATCATGGGGAATAAATTATCACGTAGGATTGGACGGCATTTCTCTACTTCTCTATGTAATGACAACATTTCTTACTATGATTTCGATCATAGCATCTTGGGGAGTAACAAAATATATACGCGAGTATATGATAGCATTTTTGGCTTTATCTACTGGTATGCTAGGAGTATTTATCTCGCTTGATATGTTTCTTTTCTATTTTTTCTGGGAATTTCAACTAGTCCCAATGTATATCATCATTGGTGTATGGGGCGGACCTCGTAGAGTATACGCTGCAGTTAAGTTTTTTCTTTATACCGCTGTAGGCTCGCTCCTAATGCTGGTTGCTATTATATGGATTTATAAGGCCATTGAAGAACAGACGGGTGTTGCTACTACCGATTTAATATTTATAACCGAAAACTTGGAATTACCATTAGCTCCTCAAAAATGGCTTTTCTTGGCATTTTTCCTTGCTTTTGCTATTAAAGTACCGATGTTTCCATTTCACACATGGCTGCCAGACGCACATGTTCAAGCGCCCACCGCCGGATCGGTAATTTTAGCTGGAGTTCTTTTAAAAATGGGAACATATGGATTTCTCCGGTTTAACCTACCCTTATTTCCACATGCCAGTTATGAATTCATGCCAATGATCGCGTGGTTATCTATTATTGGTATCGTTTATGGTGCGCTAGTATCTTTAGTTCAGGAAGACTTGAAAAAACTTGTTGCCTACTCCTCTGTAAGTCACTTAGGTTTTGTTATGATTGGTATTTTTGCACTTAATCATTACGGTATCCAAGGTGCCTTAATACAAAATATAAACCACGGTATTAGTACAGGAGCCTTATTCCTTCTAGTCGGAATGATATATGACCGCAGACATACTCGAGAAATAAAGGAGTTTGGTGGTTTAGCAAAGGTAATGCCAAAGTACACTGTTTGTTTTATGATAATCGCACTATCTTCTATAGGACTACCTGGAATGAATGGCTTTGTCGGTGAGTTTCTTATTCTATTAGGAGTTTTCCAAAATAGTGGTATGTGGGCAGCTTGTGCTACTAGCGGCGTAATTTTCGCAGCATGTTACATTTTATGGATGTTTCAGCGTGTCATGTTCCAGAAACTAGATAATCCTAAAAACGAAAATTTACCTGACATGAATACTCGGGAATTGATAACTATTATTCCCTTAATTGTCCTTGTATTCTGGATTGGACTCTATCCTAAGCCATTTATGAAAACTTTCGATGCAACAGTCGAGCATTTATTAGTCAAAGTAAACCCTGATAATTTTAGACCAGTTAAACCAGGATCTAGCCACTCTAAGCACGCTAAATTGATTAAGATAGAGGATATTGCAAGGCTTAATCACCAATAAGACTGAAAAAAAATAGTAATTTAAGGAATAAATAAATTGGAACCGATTCCCGCACCACCTATTGATCTCATTAGCCTTGCACCAGTACTTGTATTAGCCGTATTTGGCATGATGGTACTTATCACAGACTTATTCATAGGAAAAGATAAATCAGTTCTAGTGTTTATCAGTTTAACCGGTCTGTTAATGACAGCCATAAGCTCATTAGCTAAGTACAACTTACCTGTTTATTCGTTCAATGGAGCTTACGTAGTTGACCATCTCTCGGTCTTTTTTACTTTCATATTTTGCATCAGCTCAGCTTTGGCGATCTTAATTTCAGTAGACTATAATAAACGCGAAGGAATTAATGTTGGAGAATATTATAGTCTTATTCTGTTCTGTACGTTAGGTATGGTCCTTCTTGCTTCTTCAACCGACATGATTATGATTTTTTTAGGAATAGAAATCATATCTATTTCTCTCTATATTCTGGCTGGAATTCAACGTAAAAACACGAAGTCTAACGAAGCTGCACTTAAATACTTTTTATTAGGAGCATTTGCAACGGGCTTTCTACTTTATGGGATGACTTTAATATATGGCTCTACTGGTACGACTAAACTGGCCATTATAGCAAAGGTCATAGGTGAAAATAAAATTCTTTCAGAACCTCTCATGTTAATGGGGGTGGTTCTTTTAATAATTGGATTTGGGTTTAAAGTTGCTGCAGTACCTTTTCATATGTGGGCTCCTGACGTCTACCAAGGTGCTCCAACTCCTGTTACGGCATTCATGGCGGTCGGACCTAAAGCCGCAAGCCTTGCTGCTTTCTACAGAATTATGTCTGAAACAATGCCAGAGCTTTCTTATTCTTGGGAAACTTTACTATGTGTGGTATCTGTCCTAAGTATGTTTATAGGTAATTTAGGTGCCATTATGCAAAGTAACATCAAGCGCCTTCTCGCCTTCTCCAGTGTTTCGCATGTTGGATATCTGCTCATTGCCATTATTGCAAAAAATTCGCTGAGCTCATCAAGTTTAATGTTTTACATGTTGGCCTATGCTTTTATGGTGTTCGGTACATTTGGCATTGTAATTTTACTTGGTCGTAAAGGCGAAGAAAACCTTGAGTTAGAAAACTATTCTGGCCTTGCCTATAAACACCCAGTAATCGCTCTAACTATGACGATATTTCTTCTATCCCTTGGTGGGTTACCACCTCTAGCTGGGTTCGTCGCAAAGTTTTTTATCTTTAGTGCCGCACTCAAAGAAGGTTACGTTATTCTTGTTATTATAGCTGTTCTTAATAGCGCTATTTCGTTTTACTACTACTTGAGAGTAATTGTATTTATGTATATGAAAGAACCTATAAAGGAGTTTCATATCAGTTTGACACCAATGACCTTGCTAGTAATTGCCATATCAGCCTTTGGTACAGTTCAGTTAGGAATTTTTCCAGATCCTATTATCGCATTAGCCCAGGCCAATTAAAAAAATTAGTCCAGACTCAACAAATTATCTCTTAAATTCAGATTATTGAGTAAGAAGCAATTTAAGCGAGTATAATCGATAACATAACTTAACCTATTATAACTGGACCGGTAGTTAACTATGAAGATGCATCACCTAAATGAAGATGAAGTAAAAGAAATCATGGAAAAAGTTCAAGTTGCAATTAAAGAACAAGAACTTGCGCCCGATAAAATCGAAGAAATATTCAAACTATCTAAAGTTGCATCAGAAGGATTTTTAAAAAGTAAATCCAATGAAATGCAAGCTAAGCAAGTCAATTTTGAAATCGATGAATCAAAAGGTATTCGTTTCTTTGACCCATTTAACTTTTTCACTCAAGGGATATATAAAGATATGGATGGGTGGTCAGTTTGGACCACAGATAATTTAAAAGAACCGTGGTCTGAGTAGATTCAACTTGCTAAAAACCTGTTCTTGTCTCTCTTTTGAATCTTAAATAAAAAACCCGTCTGGTTGAATTCCAGACGGGTTTTTGTATTATATGCGGGGAATTATATATAACTGAATGCAAATGCATTAAGCTTTATTTTCTTGATCCTTGCTGTAATCATATGAACCTTTTCGTGGCAAAGATGAAGTGAACATTTCTGCCTCGTCCTTCATCTTTTTATCCTTTGCAGCACCCTCTTCTTCTGCTTTCTTTCTCAAATATTCCTCTTTCTCCTGTTCAGTCATATTTTCTAAATCAGGTTCTGCTTCTGCAAGTTCTCCAGGTTTATTTTCCTCGCCCTCTATTACTTCTCCCTCTTGCGCATCTTTCATCGATGACTTAAAGTTTTTTATACTTTTTCCGAATGCACTACCAATTTCTGGTAGTTTACCTGCACCGAAAATGATCATAATAATTACAAGTATGATCATCAACTCCGGAAACCCAATTCCCATCATAAGAAAATCCCCCAAGTAGAATTCTGACTTTCAAAAGCAGCTAAATGCCGTGAAAGCTTCATAAAACATTAAAAAACATAGCTTTTAGTATTTTATATCTTTTATGGCGTTAAATACAAGGGGAAAAAAAATATACCTATTTGAATACTGATTAAAATTAATTATTAGTATCTACTCAAAACAAAAAACTATTTTTATCCCAATGTAGATATGAATATTCGTAATAAAAGGTTTGTATTAATGTAACTTTAATTAAAGTTTGGTAGAAAGTAACACAAAATTTTTGTATGATTTTAAATATGATATTATTTTTTAGATTTTTTTTTTTCAACATATTCAACAAATCTCTGATAGCTATTTGGATAGTTTTTAGCCCCGGAACAGCCTTATCTTTAGGGGTTGACGGGAAAGCTATAGAGGGGGTCGAGTTATACCAAAAACACATGTTTGATCAAGCCAGTAAAAGATTCCTTGAAGCGCAACAAGAAAAACCTAACGATCCTAAAATTTCCTACAACCTTGGCAATAGCCGCTATAAACAGGGTAGCTATGAGCAAGCATTGCAGAGTTACTCTAGATCAGTGGAGCAAAAGCCCAGTTCATCTGTTAATCAGAGAACTCAGTACAATATAGGCAATACTCTTTTCAGAATGAATAAGTTAGAAGAATCAATAGAGGCTTACAAAAAGGCACTAGAACTAGATCCTGACGATATGGACTCAAAGTTTAACCTAGAGTTTGTTCGCGAACAAATAAAGAAAAAAAAACAAGAACAGAATAAGTCAGAGGGAAACAAAGAAAATTCTAAATCGGATAGCAAAAAAAACAAAACCGCTAAAAACAAAGATGAAAAATCTAAAAAAGAGAAAAAAAAAGATTCTTCCTCAAATAAGAAATCACCTAGTCTCAAAAATAATCCAAATCAAAACGACCCCAAAAATAACCCCTCAAAAAAAACAAAAACCGCTTCAGAGAAAATGACTAAAGAGGAAGCAGAGCAAAGACTGAGTCTACTAACGGAAGACTTAAAACAGTTTCAAAGAAAGCAAGCTCTAGAAATGAAGTCTCTTTTTACCTACCAAGGAAATGACTGGTAAAGTAATTCATGCAAAACCCAAAAATAAAACTACAATCTTGGCTGACAGCTATAGTAATACTAATCTGTATATTTTTTCCTATACAGAGTTTTTCGTCGGATATTCAATTAACAACTTCTGTTGATAAAAATATACTGACAATAGAAGATTCGATTGAACTATCAATCAATATCAGTGGGATACGTAATCCACCAATTCCTAAGCTACCTCCCCTACCAAAATTTATAGTTAGATCAACTGGGACACAGTCTTCCACTCAGATTATTAATTCTAATATGCAAGTGTCAACCACTCACAAGTATTTACTTATTCCAAAAGGTGAAGGCAACTTTACAATTGATTCTGTTGTAATGAATTTGTCTGGTTCTACTTATCAGTCAGAGCCAATTAAGATAACGATCATAAAACCTAACTCCATAAAGTCAGCTGAGAATAGGTCCGTTTATACTGAAACTAGTATTTCAAAATCAAACCCATACATAAACGAACAAATTGTCTACACCTTCAAGTTATTTCGGAAAATTGAAGCTAGAAATTTAAACCTTAGCATGCCCTATGATGAATCTTTTTTTCGGAAAGAAGACCTAGGAAAAGCTAAGCATTACTCAATGGTCGTTAATGGTGTTACCTATGATGTTGACGAAATTTCGATTGCATTATTCCCAACTAAAATAGGGGAATCCACCATTCCTCCTTCGATGATGGAACTTGATCTTATAAACAGAATACAATCAAATCGTCAAAGAGATCCATTTGCAAGATTTTTTAATGATCCTTTTTTTGGTAGAGCCACACAAAGTAAACATAAAATTTTATCGACAAAGTCTATCAAATTAAAAACTAAGCCTCTACCAAAGAAAGAGAACCTAAAAGACTTTAAAAATATTGTTGGCCAACTTTCTATTGCTGCAACTGTTGGAAAAAAAAATATTGATGAAGGAGATACAACTACCTTAACAGTAATTGTGTCGGGGATAGGAAATATAATGGATGTACTATTCACAAATCTCAATCTAGGTGATCAGTTCAAAATTTATCCAGATCAACCACTATTTCAAAAATCTATTCATGGTAACCAAGTTGGAGGGGAAAAAATATTTAAGTTCGCATTAGTTCCTTTGTTACCAGGTAAGCAGTTTATTCCTTCTATTAAATTAAGCTATTTCGATCCAGATAAAAATAAATACAACACGATATCAACTAACCCAATCAATATTAAAATCAAACCCAGAACCAATATTGAAGAACTAAATCTAGTTCAGCCAAAAAAGGTAGATAGCCAGAAAATTGATTCATCCATATCGATATTAGCTAGAGACATACTTCCAATACACTCTCGTATGGGGGACTTTAAAAGCGTCACCTTTGACAAAAGCAGACGTATTATTTACATGTTTGGAACTATTTTTCCAATTGTCATATATCTAATTGCAGCTGGATATATACGTTATAAACATCAAATGAATGAGGATATATCTTATTCAAGACGACAAGAAGCTTTCGGCAAAGCCAAGGATAAACTGAATCATTTATCTGGCTCAACCCTAGAATCAAAAGATTTTGTACGAAACCTATCGCAGATAATTCGAGAATATATCGGTGACAAACTAAATATACAGGGAGCAGCTTTTACAGCAAAAGAAGTTGAGGAAAACTTAAATAAAAATACCTACGCTCAAGACAAAATATCCTCAGTCAAAAACCTACTGGAAAAATGCGAGTCTATGCAATACTCACCAGTCGAACCAATGAATGAGCACGGTTTGATAGATGAAACAACTGAGCTTCTAGTAAAACTGGAAAAATGATTATGAAGATAAAGAAATTATACATTATATTGACAATTCTATTTTCAATACTAATCTCAACTAATCAAGTTGAGGCTCAAAAAAAGAATATCTCTTCCCAAATTTTACTTGCCAACAAATTTTATCACGAAAACAACTATACAGCCGCTGCCACTATTTTTGAAGAACTCATCAGCCAAGGAGAAACAAATGGATACCTCTATTACAACCTTGGAAACACATATATGAGGCTTGGAAATAAAGGTAATGCCATTCGTAATTATCTACGAGCTCAATTACTTCTTCCAAGAAATGAAAACCTTGACGCTAATCTAAGATATGCCATTAACCAAACCCAAGATCAAATATCTCCTCCTCCTGGTGGACTTATTACCGGCATTCTATTCTGGGTAGATTTAATAAGTCTTTTTGAGCATTTTGAATTATTAATCTTATGTAATTTTATTTTTTGGTGCATTTGCATTGCTTCACTTTACTACAGAAAATCTTTATGGAGATCTCTAAAAAAAATTTCTATAACAATTCTTTTAGTCATATTTTTTTCAACAGGAATAAAATATCATTTATCAAAACAAACTTTAGGTGTCATCACAGATCAAAAAGTAGCAGTAAAATCGGATCGTAATACTCAAAATATTACTTTATTTGAATTACATGAAGGAGCAATCATTTCAGTCGGTCAAGAGGATGGGAAGTGGGTTTATATTACAGTTAGCTCAGACAAGTCGGGGTGGATCCCAATAGAGTCAATTAGTTTTTAAAAAATCATTTATATCGCTTTAAAGAACACCCAGTTTTTTAAAAAACCCCATACAATCGCTAACAATCCATTCCAAGTGACTCAACAAACCGTGATCAGAGTCAAGTTCTTTTAAAGAACACCACGGGCGACTCATAATAAATTTTTTTGACTCTTCAATTGGCACAACCTCATCATAAAGACCGTGAACAATTCGAGAGGGAACCCGTCGGTTAAGGCTTGTGTAACTCCATTTTTTTGCATCCTTAAAAATATCTGTACAAATATATTTAGTTAGATCATATCTATAATGAAAAATTGGAATCTCAGGTTCCCAAAAAGTATCGTTATCACAATCTAATTTCAAGTTTCTCATCCAACGATCCAGAAAATTAAAACCAGGCGCCATAAGATAAGTCGCTTCGACTTCTAATCTCCTCTGTGCAACCAAGCTAGCAAGATACCCACCCATGCTACTGCCAATAAGACACACTTTCTTATTTTGAAATTGATCTAACAAGTCAAATATAATTTTAACCTGGCTAGACAAAGTCATATTTTTAAAGTTACCTCCTTCAAGGTCGGGAGTAATCAACGTCACCCCTATTTCCTTAAATATATTTTTAAAAGTGGAAGCTTTTTTGGATGAAGGACCAGATGCAAAACCATGCAAATAAACAAATTTATTCATATGCTTCAATTCTTATCATTCACATCATAATTAATATCTAATAAAAGGACATTCTGGCGCATCTTGTATAGTAAAATAAGACCTGGTAAAGCGGCAAGGAAGGTAATAAAGAAAAATATAACCCAGCCAACTTCATGAGACAAGTAACCAGAGGGTGGGCCAACAAAAATTCTTCCCAATGATGCCAATGCTGAAAACAATGCAAATTGAGTAGCCGTATAACGATGGTCACATAAAGCCATAAGAAAAGCTAAAAAGGCTGCCGTTCCCATTCCTCCAGCTAAATTTTCAAAAGCTACAGCAGCCACCATGATAGAATAAACTTTTCCTGCATAAGCTAAAACCATAAAAGAAAGGTTTGAAACAGCTTGTAAAATACCAAAAATCATAAGAGATCGGTATAAACCCAAACGTGCCAGCATTACACCTCCATAAAGAGCTCCAAAAATTGTTGCCAAAAGACCCAAACCCTTATTAATAGCGCCAACTTCTGCAATAGAAAAGCCAGGTCCTCGAATAAGAAACGCTGTAGTCAAACTTCCAGCAAAGGCATCACCAATTTTATATAAAATTATGAGGGCAAGAAATGCCCATGACGCAGGACGTTCAAAAAATTCGGTAAGAGGACCCGATATCGCCTCTTTCAACGATTGTGGAGGACGAGACACAACTTCTGGTTCCTGTCCAAAAAGGGTTGCCATAACACCGACCATCATCAGTCCCGCCAT
>Ga0209043_1001310_pt1 | contig 14298 bp, 11 predicted proteins | sample SaaInlV_100m_DNA_3_FD_184654 | JGI IMG/M metagenome (GOLD analysis project Ga0209043, IMG submission 184654) | Marine microbial communities from expanding oxygen minimum zones in the Saanich Inlet - SI037_S4LV_100m_DNA (SPAdes) (version 2) | ecosystem: Environmental > Aquatic > Marine >... | reverse complement strand
CAATGATTCAGGCCGTGCGTGCCGTGGTTCATCAAAATGAAACTCCGGAAAAAGCCTACGAGCTTTATAAAACCCTCAAAGCAGAAGCTTGAGTTAAGTCTTTTATCTTCCTCACTAAAAACCGGTAATGCAGATTGCCGGTTTTGTCCCACGTTTATCCCAAATTCACAGATTACGGTTTTTCTTGTATATTTTGGATATCAAAAGCAATTAGTTGCGGTAGTTTAGTTTAATTCTGTCTCTTAGCTTTCTTTTTCTCCTTCTTTTGCGGAAGTACCATCCTTCGCCGGGCCTGGCAATTAATGTTTTCTTTATCCACAACAGGTAAGGAGATTGAGGTAGGAAGTCCGCTGCTTTCCGGATCTTTAATTTCAATATTTGCACAGGCAAATAGTTCATCCATATATGTGTCCAAAAGTGCGTCACGTTTCTGTGAATATAAGGCATTTGAGTAGTTATTTTCCTGCTCAGTTTTGAGATTACTGCAGTCCAGCCCTTCTGAAAATTCTTCTTTGTAAATATAAAGCAGGTGATTCCCTAAATTTGTCTGTACCACTTGACTGATTGTTCCTGGTTCCAAATTGTTGGTAACTTCACCAATTTCTGCGAGCAAGTCAGCAGGTTTGAAAATACCAAGTTTACCTCCGGTACGTTTAGCGCTGGAATCCGCAGAATGTTGCTTTGCCAGTTCTTCAAAACTAACTCCGCTTTCGAATGCCAACCGAATTGTCTTAACTTTGGACTGAACTTCTGTAGTTGAACCCTGCAAAAGTATCTGTGCCAAACCTACTTTACGTTCCTTGCGCAGTTGTTGTTTACAAAAAAGTTCTATTTCCGCTGCTTCCAGTCTAATTCTTGATTCAACTTCACGGCTGATAACGTGCTGTTTTTTAAATTCACGGGCAAGTTGTTCCTTTAAGTCTTCTTCTGCATAAACATCTAACAATTGTGGTTGGTCAGCAGCCAGACGATCCAAACGTGATTCTATTTCCTTTGCTCCGGGGGTAATTTTTAAAGCTTCCGCACGGTCCAAGAGTAGCATTTCCTGCACCAGATTAGTCAGCAGTTCTTTAGCCTCTTCGGTCTGTGTTTTTTCCACAGATGTTTCGCGTGCCTTTAGTGCCGTCGCTACATCCTGCGCTTCTGTACGTGTGAGCATCTGGCTGTTGACGATCAGATAGATACGATCAAGCACCAGCACTTGTGCATGTGAGGGTGTGACAAAAAAACCTATACTTAAAGAAATGAAAACTAATAAAAAACGTGAGATATTGTTAAAGTGCATAATCATTCTGAAGGGTTGCAGTGTGTTTGCGACGTAAATTGAAGGCTTGTTTTTTAAGTTTTTTAAGAGGTAAACGTGACAGAGTACGTATTTTACTCACGGTCATGCGTTTAAATAAACGATTATCCAAATAATATTCTGTAACTTTAGCATATGTCTGCCAACGGTAGGTTTCATATTCTTTGAAAACGATTGTTAAATCCAGCGAGCTTCCGTCTTCCTGCCAAATCTTGTTATGCATAGAGGACAATTCGTAGGTTTTAGGATTGAGTAAAGCATAGTGTCCGGATTCCAAGTTTCCTATGCGTATAAAAACGTGATTATCATCACGAATATGATATGCTACCTCTTTGCTGACAATTCCAAATTCCTGCAGTGCACTGCTCCGTTTTTTCTCATATCTTGAACGAAAACGTAGTTGACGCGGTAAAATGTCAGCGGTCAAAAAACTGCGGTTGTCATTCAAAGAAATAGAGAGAAGATCAGCTTCGTTTTCATAATAAAAATGTAATAACCCACCTTGTTCGTCCTGAGTTTCCACCACCAGAATCTTACCGTCTTCCCAATGAATGAGCTGTTTGTAACTCCGTGCAGGCAGTTCAATTGGACGTGTTGGTATTTCAGCGTCAGCATTTTTTATAAAGGGGTCAAAGACTTGAACAACGGTTTCCATCCTCGCTTCCTGCCAACTCATGCCCTTCTCCATTTGGAACATTAAATCATCCCAGTCAAGAGGATAAAAAGCGGCGGTTGTGCTACTGAAGTTGAAGAAAATTACAAGTAATAATATTGTCGAATTTCTTATTAAAATCAAATATCCTCTTTTCATTAATGCCTGTAAATGTTACATTCAAGACTGTCATTTTTTACTGAAATGCGCAATCCTGAACCTCTTGGAGTTGCCGAATTTTCAGCATGCTGAAAAAGAACGAAGAATCGTCCGTACTATCTTTAAACTCACATCATAAAATCTGGAGTGAAAATGCTAAAAAATAACCTCATTATTTCAACTATACTCAGCCTGATTCTGCTGTTAAGTGGGTGTGCTGCTAAAGAGGTAGCACCTAAACCGGAAAATTTTCTCACTCTTGCCGATTTAACAGGACGTGTCACTCTTAAAGAGGATTCACCGGGAGCGCGTGTAATCAGGATAAAGGCCAAAGCTTTCATTAAGCGGAATGACATTCGTGCCGCCAAAGCTAAAGCGATGGAAACAGCTAGTGCCCAGGCAGTTGATGCGATGGTGCGTGAATTGCTGCCGGACGAAGATTACAATAATAATTTTGCAGATATAGAAGAATATCTTTCTAAAAATATACAAAAGTACATCGTCAGCAGTGAAGTCAATGATGAGAAAAAAATCTTTGGCGGAAAATATTATGGTCTTGATACAGCCCATAAAGTCAACCGACAGAAAGTCCTAGTGGCTCTACAGAAAGACCTCAAACTGATCAACAACAGCGCAAGCACTCTTGTACCTGTAATTACCGCCAAAAAGAACATTGACCTTTCCAAGTCAGGATTCACTTTCAGTGATTTGGAAGAGGCGTTGATGAACCAGATTCAGACTGATTTGAATCAACGTGGATTAAGAGCGATGGATTTCCGCAACGCTGTGACTTCTGTACAGACTGATGAAAAAGTAAAAAAACAATTTGCGAAAATTTCCAAAGAACAGTTCATGGCAATTGTTTCCGGAAGTGCCGCAGATAAAGCACTGCTCAATACACAGCTCCAAAATGCGGAAGAGTTTTACACAACTGGTCTCAGTTTGTTGAAACTGATGGCAAAGGTGGTGGTTGAAGTTAACATTTTCGCGGTCAGTGGTAATATCAAAGGTGATATGGCACTTTCAATGAATGTGACTGCAAAGAATGTTTCCACCGGACGCGGAGGGGCTTTTGCAAACTCAGTAATCAATGTTGCCAGACGCGGCGGTCCAAGTGTAATACCTTCAGCCATGATTACCGGATTGGTTAAAGATGCTTATGGAGAAATGGAGGAAGAATTCATTCCTCAGATACTCAAGGAAATGTCTACCATCTCAATCGGTGGAAATAGATTGATTGCCTACGAATTGGTGCTTAAAGATTTTAGCAGCGCAGAAGTAAGAAAATTGCGGACAAAGCTGAAACAGAGTGGTAGTGACGATTTCCGTTACATCAGTTACGATAATTCAGTGCCCACTATTGTGACAATCATTGTCCGGCATGCTGGTAATGTGGAAGATCTTGGTGACAAAATTATGGAAATATTTGACTCTTCCGGAATCAATGCGAAGGAACCGATTGTCGCACCGGATTTAACAGACCTTGTTTTTGTACGACTTCCTGATGAAGAGTAAAACGCTGTCTTACTTAAAATAAAAAACATTAGCTACAGAAAAAGGAGTTAAAATGCTTAAAATAAAACACACAGCCGCTTGGACAGTATTGAGCCTGCTGATCATGCTGGTTTTTACCGGTTGCGCCAGTATCGAAAAAGCAGAGGGCCTGCACCGACAGGGAGAAAAACAGGAAGCTCTTGAGATGGCAATTTCCCTGTTGGAAGATGACAGTGCAAAAGTTCGTTTACGGGCGGTTAAACTAGTCGGAAAAATAGGAGGACCGAAAGCAGGACCGGCTTTACATCAGAGATTGGCTGAAGAAGATGCACGGGTACATCGTGAGGTTGTACGGAATTTGGGTCGTCTAAAGTATGAACCGGCGATAGAAGATCTTGCTGACTTAGTTCCGGAAGCCAGTGCAGATCTTGTGCGTGCGCTTGCAGATGCTTTCAGGGATTATGGTAAGTCCGGAATTGATATTGTTGTATCACGCTATGACTCACCCAGCCAAAGTTCTAGTCGAGCAGCTTATAAGGATTTGATGATTGCAATCGGACCTGAAATTGCGGACTCGATTAGCAAGTTGCTAAAAGGGCGTTCATTCTATGATAATCGAGATACTTTTGATATTCTGAGACGCATAAAAAATCCACGTGTTGCAACTTTGATGATACCTTATCTTGCGGATGAGGAGGTTGCGGAGCAGGTAATTGAAGCTATGAAACAACTCGGTAGCAATGCGGTTGAGGCAACAATTACTGCACTCCAGATACAAAAAAAATCCGGAGAACTGCTGGTAACTGAACGTCTAATCCGTATTCTGGGCTTACTCAAAGCCAAGTCAGGAATAGATATGCTTGAAGGTTTCAGTCAGCATGACAGCGAACGTATCCGCAATGCAGTCGAACAGTCCCTGTTTCAGATCCGTGGTTTCTAATCCATAACAATTATTAAATAGTTGATTATTAAAGATAGTTGGCTTTTAACAGCCTTCTGTCATTTTTCCTAACTATTAGAAAAATTTTCTAGAAAATTACTATGAAGATTCTGATAGCTGGATTCCAGCACGAGACCAACACCTTTGCCCCCACAAAAGCGGATTGGGAAGACTTTGTTCAAGGCGGAGGAATGCCTTGCATGACACATGGCAGCGATGTGCTGGATTTGCGTGGCATCAACATTCCTATGGGCGGTTTTCTTGAGGCGATGCATGGCACTCCTCATGAGCTGATACCTGTGATTTGGGCCAGCGCGTGCCCATCTGCGGATGTTACTCGAGACGCTTTTGAGCGGATTGCTGGAAAGATAGTCAAAGCGGCGTCCGAAAAGCGTCCCGATGCGGTCTACCTTGATATTCATGGTGCTATGGTTGCCGAGCATGTAGATGATGGTGAAGGGGAATTAGTGAGAAGGATACGTCAGGTTGTAGGGCCAAAAGTTCCTATAGTCTGTAGCTTGGATCTCCATGCTAATGTAACAGAACTGATGTTACAACAGGCTGATGCACTCGTTGCCTACCGCACCTATCCACATGTTGACATGGATGAAACAGGTGTGCGAGCTGCTGAATTACTGAAAATGTTCATGGAAGGTGGCAACCGTCTCTCCATGGCATGGAAACGGATACCTTTTCTAATGCCATTGCACGGACAATGTACTGAGATGGACCCAGCCAAGAGCACCTATGAGCAGCTCGGATTGTTGGAGCAGGGGAGCATCACTAGCCTGTCTTTCGCTCCTGGATTTCCTGCAGCGGATTTTCCTGAATGCGGTGGTGTAGTCTGGGGATATGGAACGAATAAGACCGAAATCGAAGCTGCCGTAGATTCGCTGACAAATCACGTTAACGAAAGGGAAGCGGACTGGTGGATTGATCTCTACAAGCCGGACGAAGCAGTTCAGGAAGCAATGCGTCAGTCAAAGATGGCGGACCGACCGGTGGTAATTGCGGATACTCAGGACAATCCTGGAGCTGGAGGTAACTCGAACACGACTGGAATGCTACGGGCCCTGGTGAAGAATCAGGCGCAGGACGCAGCGCTTGGGGTGCTGTTTGATCCTGATGCTGCTAAATCCGCTCACAACACTGGAATTGGAAAAACCATCACACTTGGCTTGGGTGGAGAATTAGCTCTTGGAGATCAACCTTTTGAAGGCACGTTCACCATAGAACACCTCAGCGATGGTAACCTGACTGTCAAGGGGCCGATGATGAGGGGAGCAAAGATCAGTCTTGGTCCCACTGCGTGTCTGCGGATCGACGGTATCCGGATTGTTGTTGGTTCAAGCAAGGTTCAAATGCTAGACCGAGAATTGTATCGTGTCGCCGGAGTGGAACCTGAGCAAATGAAAATTCTGGTTAACAAAAGTTCGGTTCACTTCCGTGCCGATTTTAGTCCTATCGCCCATAGTATTCTCGTTGCGGAATCACCTGGCCCAATGATTGCGGATCCAATCAATCTCCCATGGAAACGTCTCACTCCAGGAATTCGTATTCGACCCAACGGACCAATATTTGCGGGGTGAACTATCCAAGCAAGCTCCGTATTAATGGCCTCCAACGCAATCCCATGCCGGCATCATTCATATATTTAGGGGCTTTCTCTGGAGTTTTAAAGTGGTCTGGTTTGTGCCATGTCTTACTATCGTGAGGCTTTGCTCATCGAATCAGCTAATGCAGCAGTTCAAGATGCAGTCAAAAGAATTAAAGCAACAACTACTGTAAATACAAAATCTACTTAAGTGAGTTGCCACATGGATGCTTATTTTTGTGAAGAGCATCAAGACTTAAGAGTCTTTTAACAAAACATCCTGCAAAAATAACTGAAAATATGATTTAAACTAAGCAGAAAAAACTACATAATTCCTCCATTTTTATCTTTTCCTCGCAAATATCGACTTTTTTAAAAATAAAGTAATTTAAATTTTACCAAAAATGTCGTATTTTTTACCACCACTGGTAAAAACTGAAAACTATAAATTAACAATCTATAATAAAAACAATATTATAGGTTTTTGCATAATTGGTAATATGGTAAGGCCAATTTTTAAAAACTCTGTAATATTCTGATATAATAGGGTATTAAACAAATTAATTTAAAATATGATGTTTTGACCATAATAATAGTTGCAATACTTAAATAAAGGTGTAGATTGAACTATGAAACTGCTTACCGCTTCAACCAAATAAGGGGCAATGATTGTTTAATATCTTTCTTTCTGGCAGGGCTAAAATGTATGATGCAATTTCACCAAACGTAAATTTTGCGTGTGAGTTTTGTAATAAATTTCAGACTTCAAAATTTGCTTTCGGCAAAATTATTTTGCTCCGTCGAATTATCTCATATTTATACAGCTATCCTATTACGGAATTCCGTACTGACGAATTTTTAAATAGACTCCGTTTGTTTTTTAAATTTACGTTCATTAGATATTCCACTTTATGCTGTTGTGTTTTTATTCGTATCCTTTTCCAAATTGGGGGGCACCTTCCTCGAGTTAAAATTTGGCGTTAATTTTATTTAAGTCAAACTCGGGTATTTTGAAACAATAATTTTGGATATATTTTAAATAATCCAGAGGAAATTCTATGAAAACGAAAATTATTTCGTCCTTGATACTTTTAGTGATTAGCACTTTTGTCTTTACTTCGTCTTGTTCCCAAAATGAAGATGGTAGTTCTTCTTCTTCTTCGTCGTCTTCAACGGTTTCGGCGACAATAGAAGTATATGACGGTGAGTCAGAAAGTAGCCGGAGTCTGTCCAGATCTGCTATTAAAAGTAGCGGAAATACTTTCAGCGAAATAAGTAGTATGTATGCCTCCGTCAAGGAGGGAATCAGCACACGCATTGATAACCAGTCTCTCAGCAAAGATGCCTCCGATGGACGATGGAAAGCGACTTTGTTGAATCTGCCTACAGGAGTGACGTTGACTTTCAGCGGAGAAGCTTACGGTAGAGATAGCGATAATGTGTCACTAAAAACATTTTCCGGAACTGCCTCAACAGCTCTTTCAACAAGTGGTACAAACATCATCGCCCTGACAATGTATCCTGTCAGCAATAACACAACACAAACATTCCCGATTATCAGTAGTATTCTCCGGCCTTCAACCATGAATGCTGGAGATAACGCCACGGTACAAGTTAGCGTAAAAGGCAGCACGGATGAAACGCTGAATTATTATTTTACGAGCGGTGGTGGAACGTTTAATCCTGGAGGATGTGATACATCTTCAGGCTGTGATAATTCGACTTATGCAGGTGTTGACTTCCCTCTCAGTGGAACCACCGGTACGATTGTCTCAACATTCACCGCTCCAACTGTTATTCCGAGTTCTGGTAAGGTCAATCACACAGTTCGTGTAACAAACAGCCAAAACAATGCAGTTGAATTAGACTTCAGCATTTCATTAACAAATGGAGCCAGCGGTTCCGGGACATATTCTCTGGAACCTCGCTTTGCACCAGTGATCACAGGATTGACAGGAAGACGTGGTTATCCTGGCAGTAGTGATAACAGCAGTGATAATGCAAGCTTAGTTGATTACCTTACTTGGTCTGCTGATGTAAGTATAACCAACTCAACTGGTTCATCCAGTACATACTATAGTTGGAGTATGCCCGGAGTTACTTTTTGTCAATATTCAACCTGGAATCCGAGTTCCTGTTATTCTAACCCGTCTACTTCGGCTAAAATGACTCCTTATAACCCCGATAACACAACAGGTACATTAACTTATGAGGTTGGACAAAACTTCTCAGATGGAGATAACATAACTACTAGAATATATTATCAAATTCCATTAGGTCTGTTTCCTGACAATGTGACTCAATAATAGACTTATTGATTAATCTATTATCTGAGCCGGGTTGTTCCATTTGCTGAGCGACCCGGCTTTTCTTTTATTTATAAGAGTTGACAAAGATACTTGTAAACAACATACCTTAATTTAAGGTTTTCCTGAACAGACTTTCAACTCCACTTTCCTTCTATTCAGTCCACCTAGAGCAAACTCAGTTAAACGACTCAGCTCAATTCCTTAGAATCTGGCGGAGTTGCCTCAACACTTCTACTCAAATTGACTTAAAAGCTCGATCTAGGAACAAGTATGGGATGACAAAAGGAAAATAATCTTTAGGAAGAACTACTTGACAACTGATAATTCAAATTAGTTGGAATTTACAGGAGTCTGAGAATCAGACTCCTGAGGGGATGGTCAACTGAGGTTTACTTTTCCTGCTCTGCTTCATTTTCAGAGGCATCTGCTTCTACAGGAGCGTCAGTGTTTTCTGTTGCATCAGACTCTGCTTCAGCAACTTCTTCACTTGGCTCTTGAGCGACTTCTGCTGTTTCAACCGGTGCTTCTGCTTCAGCGGAATTATCGCTTCCTTCATCCGCAATAGCTTCTTCCTCTTGAACTGGAGGAGGTGGTTCTGGCGTAGAAATAATTTCAGAGATACTCAAACCTAAACGTCTTTCTTCCAAATCAATCTTGATTACGTTTGCTTTTACTACAGTACCAACCGGATACATATCATGTACCTTGTTTTTCGGAATTGCAGAGTCAATTTCTGAGATATGAACCAAACCTTCAACTCCGTCTGAAACCTCAACAAAAATTCCAAAATCAGTCAGGTTAACCACAGTACCTGTTATGTCTGTACCTAGTGGACTTTTTTCGTCAAGATCTTTCCATGGATCATCAGTCAATTGTTTAATACCAAGGGAGAGGCGTTCCTGATCAACATCGATGTTCAACACCTTGACTTCAATTTCATCACCTTTGTTGGCAACTTCAGAAGGTTTGCACTGGCGTTGTTTCCATGAGATATCGGAAACATGCACCAATCCGTCAATACCTTCATCAAGTCCAATGAAGATTCCAAAATCTGTGACATTACGTACAGATCCTTTGACGATACAACCCACCGGATAACGGTCAAGAGCAAGCTTCCACGGATTTGATTGGACTTCCTTAATTGAAAGTGAAATTCTTTTGCGTTCCACATCAAGGTCTTTGACGATTGCTTCAACCATCTGACCAAGTTCAACAACCTTGGAAGGATGCCGGACTCTCTTGGTCCATGACATTTCAGAAACGTGGATTAGTCCTTCGACCCCAGGTTCTATTTCAATAAAGGCTCCGTAGTCTGTCAGGCTGACAATTTTTCCGGATATCTTTGTTCCAACAGCAAATTTGTCTTCCACCATTTCCCATGGATTTTGAGCTTTTTGCTTTAGACCAAGTGAAACCTTTTGATCTTCTGGAAAATACTTGAGCACTACTACTTCTACTTCATCACTAATTTCAAACATTTCCGAAGGATGTACTATGCGTCCCCATGTCATGTCCGTTATATGAAGCAAACCGTCTACTCCACCTAAATCAACAAACACGCCATAATCAGTGATGTTCTTGACAAAACCCTTGATCAAGGCGCCTTCCTGTAGGATATCTAGTGTTTTTAAACGCTTCTCATCACGATCTATTTCCAGCAAAACTCTACGTGAAAGTACAATATTTCCGCGTTTCTGGTTGAACTTTAAAACCTTAAAGTCAAAATCTTCTCCAAGCAAATTGTCAAGATTACGTACAGGACGTAAGTCCACTTGTGAACCTGGCAAGAAAGCTTTTACTCCAATATCTACCGAAAGTCCGCCCTTAATTCTTGCAATGATAGTTCCGCGTACAATTCCGTCTTCTTCATAAATATTACCAATTTTCTCCCAGGTGCGTACCTTTTCAGCTTTTCGTTTCGAGAGATAGGTGATTCCGTCTTCGTCTGCTTCGAGAGCTTCTACATAAACTTCTACAGAGTCTCCAATCTCTACCTCGAGTACACCTTCAATATTATGAAATTCATTTACTGTGATCAGACAATCAGATTTGAAACCTATGTCAACTGTTACATAATCACGGGTGATATCTGTTACTGTACCTGTGACAATATCTTGGTCGCGAAAACCTTTTACACTCTCTTCATAGAGTGCATCAAAGTCTTCATCATCTGAAAGAAATACAATTGGTTCTGGTATGGAGGGTGCTACGATAGTGGGAATGGGGGCTACTTTTTCTTGATCAGTCACTTTTACCTTTTAGTTGCTGGAACAGCTTATCCGTAAACAAGCTGGTTAGGGTTTTTGGAAATTCCGCAGACACATCAAAAAAGCAGACATTATCTTTAACAATGTCATCAGCTTTTTTGAGGATGTCTTAAGCTCATTCCTCAGTTTCAAACACTTTATCTACATGAAAAAGCGCAAATTATTGAAACCCTAAATTATCCAGATATTCAGGCAAATTGTCAAGATGAATTTGCTGAAAAATGTGGCAGGAAAAATAGCCGGAGCAGGTGATCTGTTTATAGATAGATCACCTTTGAGTGAGGAGATTTATTTGATTGTTCTCAGTTCAGGTAAAGATTACGTAGCCGTTGTTCTGCAACATACGATACCAGTTTAAAAAAGGTGCCATAGATCAGGGTTATGGCAGCCACCGCTATAGACGGACCGATGTCGGTTATTTGCTGTAAGTTCTGCAGTAAAATAACAGTTCCGAGTATGGTGCCTAATATTCCCATTAACATCGAAACATCACCCATAACTTTCAGGCAGCGCACGACTGAGTTAGCCTCAGAGATGGAAACCAGTTTTGCTCCGCCAAGAGTATATGTCCAGCAGCGTCCATATGAACGCCAGGAAGTTGCTGATATTCCAAAAAAAATAGCAACCGGCAAAATAATTAATAAGGATGGTAGATCAATAAAATAAAATCCGTTTGACAGAACAAGCGAAAGGTCTCCAAAATCCACAAGCGCTGCCGCTGAAACCACTGTAAAACAAAAAAGAAGACTAAACCACATCATAAATGCTCCTGATTGATGAGTTGGCTTGCGGACCTTTTTACTGACGCTGTGTCTCAGCGCAGGGTCACGCAGCATTTGATCGACTCTTAATTCTATGTAGGACCACTTGGCCCTTTTTTTGTCACCACCGACATGAGACATAGCCTTGAGCCAGAGGGCTTCATCAATTTCTTTGTTCTCGATGTCCTTGTAGGCCACCAGATAAAGTTCTTCGTTCATATTTCCATCTTTTTTGATGTTCCGGAACACTCGTCAAATGAGAGCCGTATATCACTGACTTAGCATTGGTGTTCCTTAATTTTATAATACTTGCATTTTTTTGACCGTTTTTTTCAACAAACACAGAAGTATTTTGAAAAACTTTGCTAAGGGAGGCAGTTTCAGCAGGGATATTCTTCAGAGACGTTGGTTTAAATCCAGGCCATATCCTTTTATTTCTGCTGAAAGTTCTCTGACTTCTGAAGCCAAAAGAGGAGTAAACGGAGGCAGCATTTGTTGCCAATGTTCTGAAGAGCTATGTTCAGCCATGAGGCCTTTAAGCTCAGAGACAAACGGATAACTTTCTAAGGTTTTTCTCAAAACGGAGAGCTTCTTCTGTGCTTGTTCTGCAGCATCATATTGATTATTTTTCCATGCCTGGTATACCAGTTGACATTCCGGAGCAAGCACATTAGCACTGGCCGTAATACAGCCGGCTCCTCCCTCACGCAAAATATCCAGCAGCAAAGTCTCCGTTCCGCTGTACACCATAAAGTCCGGTACGTTTTTAGTAATACTCAACATATTATCCCAATCTCCGGAACTGTCTTTGATCCCAGCGGCAATGTCACCGAAACTCTGCTTTAATTCCTGTAATATTTCGAGACTAAAATTATATCCGCTGAGTTTAGGGAAATTATAAAATACGATTCTCAACCTCGGATCATTTATTGAAGAAATCAATTCAGCATAATATCGCAGTACACTCGCATCACTTTGCGGTTTGTAGTAAAAAGGAGGTATTACTAAAACAGTATAAACACCTGCATCTATGCTGGCTTGAGTCAGACGCACCGCATCATGAAGTGCACACGATCCGGTACCAAGCATCAGACGGTCCGGTGGCAGTTCCCGTGCAGTTTGTTCAATTATGGACAGACGCTGTTCAAGTGTAAGGGAATTTGCCTCACCGGTGCTACCAAGTAACGCTACCCCATCAGACCCTGATTCGAGTAACCATTGTGCATGACGGACAAGAGCTGGTATATTTGGTTCAAATGAGGCTGTGAGAGGTGTCAAGGAAGCCGTATAGACACCGTTTAGAGGACGATTCATACGCAAAACTGTTAAAGGTTGAGGAAAAGATGATATGACAAAAACGATTAGTTAAACTATCAAATTTTCAAAATAGTATTTATTTTTGTGAAAGATCTAAATACAGAGCTTATTCAGATACAACCTGACGAATTTGCTCTAGTGCTTTGAGAATTTGATTCTCTGTGACCATCAAGTTTGTGACGGCTCGGATTGAAGTGTCGTCCCATGGTAACATGTGAGTATCCTGTTCACTCAGACGCTCGGCAAATTCATGTGAAGACATTGCTGACAAACTGAAAATTAAGATATTTGTTTCTACATCTTCAGGATTGATTTGAATTCCCTTAATTTCTTCAAGTCCCCTGGCAAATAATTTTGCATTAGCATGGTCTTCATTCAATCTTTTTCTGTTATTTTCGAGCGCATACAAAGCTCCTGCAGCTACAATTCCAGCCTGTCTCATCCCGCCACCGAATTGTTTCCTGAATCGCCTGGCCTCCATTATAAAATCGAAGCTGCCCACCAAAGCTGACCCCACTGGCGCCCCAAGTCCCTTGGAAAAACAGACACTGACTGAATCAAAATGACGTGCTATATCAGATTCTTGAACTTTTAAATTAGTTGCCGCATTCCAAATACGTGCACCATCAAGATGCATTTTTAAATTTTTTGATCGGGCAATTTTTTCTACTTCAGCTATTTTTTCAAGTGGCCAAACTTTTCCGCCTCCACGATTGGTCGTATTTTCTAAACAAACCAGCTTTGTACGAGGTAAATGCAAATCCACTGGTCTCATAATTGTTGTATGAGGTTCTTTTTCGGAGATAACAGCTTCCATTTCTTTTGCCCCAAAAACTCCTCTATCTCCCGAAATTAAGCTGCAAATCACTCCTGAGAGAGCCGCCGTTCCACCAGCTTCATAAAAATATATGTGTGCATTCTTGTCAATTAATATTTCATCTCCGGGTTCAGTGTGTGTTCTTACTGCAACTTGATTGGTCATTGTTCCGGAAGACATATAAATAGCTGCATCTTTTCCGAGAATTTCTGCGACACGTTCTTCCAGAGCATTTACGGTTGGATCTTCACCATAAACATCATCACCCACAGGAGCTTGTGCCATTGCTTCCCTCATTTCTGCAGTTGGAAGTGTTATAGTATCGCTACGAAGATCAATCATAATATATTGATTTGTTTATGGGTTATATTGTAAAAGCATAACAAATTATGCGAGAAAAATACAAAAGAGAGGAAAATCCCTGACCGAATAAATCAGACAGGGATTAAGATGGCTGGAAGAGTATTTTCAGGAAAGTTGCGTCAGTGCACGTTTGGCATAAACCTGTGCCATAGCACGCCGGTATTCTTCACTGACAAAAACATCACTGAGAACACTGCGCCCTTCTGCAGCTTTTGCTGATGCTGAAGCAATTGCGGATTCGTTCAGTGTATTCCCCCTGAGGGCTTCTTCAACTCCGGAATCACGAAAGGCGGTTTCGCCAACTCCGCTGAATCCAACACGT
>Ga0209043_1001283_pt1 | contig 14442 bp, 19 predicted proteins | sample SaaInlV_100m_DNA_3_FD_184654 | JGI IMG/M metagenome (GOLD analysis project Ga0209043, IMG submission 184654) | Marine microbial communities from expanding oxygen minimum zones in the Saanich Inlet - SI037_S4LV_100m_DNA (SPAdes) (version 2) | ecosystem: Environmental > Aquatic > Marine >... | reverse complement strand
AATTAAAAAAGGGGGGCGTTTCCACCCCCTCAATTCAGGCTTATGTCAAACCCGCTGGGATCGCGTCTACCATCGCATGCGCCTTGGTGTTCAAGACAGCAAAGGTTGACTCACGAATTATCTGACGACTCTCAGCATCGCCGGTCTTGGCGGTTGGGTAATCAACCGTAGGCCGCAGCACTGGTGTCGCGAGATAGTCAAAGTCCAACAACAGGTAGCAGTTCGTTGTAACGTCCTGGTTTCTGTCGAGAACTACGTCCAACTCTCCGTAGTAACTTACATAAAGGTCAATGACATTCATGAAAGTCTTCTCGTTACGCAGATCACGCGACCGACCAGACTGGTAGGCGAATGAACTGATGTAACCAGCGGTAGCCGGATTCGTAAACAAGTAGGATGGGTTACCACCCGCCTCATACGTTGCCAGATGAGCATCAAGCAAACACTGCTCAAGCTGCGCCACTGTTGTGATAGCCACACCACCAACCAAACGGTTAGCAGTAGCGTACTTGATCACACTAGCGTCAAGCTGACTCTGTAGTGACGCCATCTTACGTGCAGCAACTGCTGAACCAGCGGTAGCAGTCTGACGAGCACCGCCTGGTGCGCCGACAATCGCCATTTCTTCGTCGTTGGCCATCTCGCCGTAACGAAGCTCAAGTTGGTAGGCCATTTCTGAGTCCCGGCCGTACTTATCTACGGTTTCGAGTGTCCCAGTGATTTGCGCTGACTTTGTCATGATCTGACAATAGTTTTGCAACTCGGTCACTGCGGCTGAACTGTCAGCAGGAGCGTCAGCCCCCTCAACGGCAGCGTTAACACCTGCCGCCTGCAGTACATCGCTGGTCCATTCGTGCAGCTTGCCTGTCGCACGAAGTGTGCGTGACATACTAGCAACGGGGTTATCAACGGGTGAAATTACATAGATGCTATCTTCAACATCTTCCTTCTGTCTTAACTGTGTATATGTTCCGAAAGCCATGAGCTTTTATCTCCGATTTTGCCCACCTTCCCGTTCTCGTTGGAGTTTCTCTCTGAAGTAATTGACAGAAGCGTTGCGGTCACCAGGTCTACTCTGGTGGTCTTGCTTCGCTGACTGAAACTTACCCTCGGAGCTACGCCGTTGTACGTTGCGAGCCTGAGATTTGGTGCGCGAACTTTTCTTACGAATATTCTGGAGTCTCTTTGGATCGCGACTAGCGAAGTCTTTATAAATCAGCCGAATGATTCGGTGATCGGTGATGTCGCTAAACTCGTCCGAAGTGAGTTCCAGTTCCTTGGTCGCATGTTCTGCCAACTGCCCGTATAGCTCATTGCCCCAACCCGGTATCGTCCCTTTCAGGATATCTCTCGATAGGTTAGCCTCATCAGTCTTCTGCCGTTCAAGCATCTCTGATGCCTGACTAACGAATCCCTGATGCTGACCCAATGCCTTGTCTTTTAACGCCACCGCCTGTCGATACTCAGAGACTCTCTGTTGGTATTGTGCCGGATCTAATGTCTGCTGAAGTTGTTGCCAGTTTACGTTTTGCCAACGAGACAAGTATTGGTCCGCGTTGTTGACGTAGGTCTGGAGAACCCCAGCATTCAATGCTGCGTCAGATTCAAGTTGCTTACGTTGTTGTGCTAGGACTTGCGTTTTTCGGGTGTAATCTCCCTGCATCTCACTTCGCAGGTTCTCGGCTTCTTCAGCCTGTGCCTTCCAGTGTTCTGCGTCTTCACTCAGAACTTCTGCACCCTCGGCATCGTCGTCAAGGTCCACTTCTGTGTCGTCAAGTTGGTCGTCTGGTGCCTCGTCAACCGTCTGGTCTTCGGGGTCATCAACCAATTGAGAATCAGGTTGGTGCGCGTCCTCGTCAAATTGACCGAGTTCGACTGTTTCGGGGATTAGCGGTGGCTCGTCATTGATGACACCACGCTCGTTAGCTAAAGCCTCGCGTTTCTTTTCAAAAAAACTTTTTTCAGAATTCCCGCTGGGGGCTTGTTCCGATTGTTGCTCTGACATCTTACACTCCTCTTGATGTGTCTGGAATACTGTTATTGATACAGTTCGTTGCTACGCTCTTGATTTAGATCCTCGTCGCTTAATGCTGTCGCCTCGTTGACCATCTCCATGAAGACCAGCGAGACTCGACTGAGCGCCCTCATTTCCTGATATAACCCCTCCCTTTTTTCTTTTTCGTGGGGGCTTGTCTGCATCCACTCGTCCTGAATTGCGACGACCGTCGATCTGTGACTCAGGTTGTACACTGGGTTGTTCAGCATCTGTGCCGCCGCCTCCCCCTGCTGTATCAGTTCCTGCTTCGATAGCGGCTCTGGTTCGTAAGTAAGATTTCGCGAACTCTTTCTTTCGCCGCTCTTTGGTTGCTGGGTCATTTTCTAATCTCCTCTCGATTACTCGACGCAGTACGGGGTTGTCGATCTTTGTTGGATCAGGCAACTTGGATAACTTTTCTCTAATCAATGTTTACGGCCCTCTCTTGACGATCCTCTAGGTTTATCTCAGCGGTCCCCTTTGCAATCTCCCATGATAATTTCTCGTCAGCCCTGATGTTGTCAGCGACCGTATCCCTTGCATCGACTTCAGCCTTTGCTTTTGCAATTTCTAATTCAGCCCAGGAGCGACCATCCTCCGATTTTCTCAGCCACTGATCGAACTGGTAGCGGTCCATCTCAAGTTGTTGCTGCTTCTGCGCTGCTGCTTGCTGCATCTGTTGTTGCATCTGTTGTTGCTTCTGGTGGTCCTGCATCTGTTTGGCCTGAAACTGTTGCTTTTTAGCGTACTCAGGAGCGTCAGGTCGCAACAGGTAGGTGCTGGAGTCAGGTACACCCAAACAGTCGTATATATCCTCTAAAAGCGCGTGTTTCTGCGCGTAACCGAACCCTAGCTTGAGGTCAGGGTCTTGCATCTGGAATTGATAAAGCGCCAGCAGAGCCTGTCCATGCCGCTCACGCTCGTCCGGTGTCAGGGCGACAGAGATGTCCATGTCAACATCCATGTCGGGCCATGCAGCCGGTTTTATAAGTTCGTACTTACCTGCAACCTCGCGGCTGTGGGTTCGCTGATCATTCCTAGCGCCCAGCTTGTAGATGTACTGGCACAACGGGATCATAAACGTCTGCGCGAAGTCTCTCGCGGCCCTAATGACCCTCCTCTGGCCCGAATTGGTCAGCCTCTCGATCATGTCAGACGCATTCTGATTATTGACCGCGCCCATGTTCAGTCCCTTGCTCAGGGCCGACACGCCCGACCTAGAATCCTTGTCCTGATCCAGCATCTGCACAATTGCCAACGATAGGGGCGATAGCTCAGGGGTCGCCAGAGGAACGATAGAGCCGGGTCGTTGAGTCCATACCGTCCCACCAATGTTATTGTCAATCAACTCTCTGGGGTTCTTCACAGAGCCAACCGTGGCCTCGTAGCGTGTCGTGTTACGCATCTGCTGGTTGTCTATGATCAACCGCTTTAACGTGCTCTGGACCTTCTGCGTGTGGCTGGTGAGGTCGGCGTCAGACATCCCAGTCTCGGCGTGAGATATTTTATACTCGGTCCATTCAAAAACGGGGATCTCGGATACCTCCTCGATAAGCATCTTGCCGTTTTCGTCTTCAAGGCACTCGCCGTTAGCCCACATGATTTTGTAAAGCCCGTAACTTTCCTCGTACTCTTCGGTCTGGTACTCCTCGCCATAGTCGTCCATGTCAAGCCATGCATAGGTCACGTATGCTGTTACAAGCGTCTGCTCGTCTGCACGTTTAGCCTGCCGCCCACGCGACCAACTAGAGTCATGCGCCTTACGCGCATTGTCCTCGTCACCCTGACCGAACCTGTACTCGTTCGTCAGCTTGTCTACTTGATCCTCGCTAACGCCACGCTTGATAAGATCACCCTTAGCGATTTCCAGCTCGTAGGTAAACCACTGCCCATCTGTGACGTAGGTCGCCGCTGGGTCGCGGTAACATCGCTCTGGTTGAACGAGTGTTAAATCAACCTTCCCGCGATCAAATTGGACAACCATCCTGCCACTGGAAAGTACGCCGGTCGCATCCTGACCAACCTGCTGAAGTTTTGAAACGTCAACATTAATCACCTCGCCGTTATCCTTTGACAACTCGGAGATTATCTGCATAACACCCATCTGTGATGCGTTCTGAAGGTTTACTACAACATCCTCCGTATCATCCAGCCACTCAGCGACCACGGTCATTTTTTTTGCAACAAACGCATCATGCCAACCGTCGCGAAACAACTGGTAAACATTGTTGCAGTCTAGCTGCATCTCGACGTAAGCAGTCTTCTTCTCAGACTCCTGTTTGTCTTCTCCAGCGAACCGCACAACCTGCCTGCCCGAGAAAAATGTCTCAGCAAATAACGCTTTTTTGCTTTCAACGGAATCAAGAACATCAGGCGAGACATACTGACTTCGTCCAGGGATCTCGTTACCTATCGGTTGCAGCGAGTACATGCGATGGTTGATTTCACGCTGCGAACTTGTTTCAGTCGTCGCAGCCTGACTCTCAACGATCATCGCTTGCAGAGCGTTTACAAGTTGTTTCATAAGATTACTCTTTGGCTTTAGCCTTTTTTGTTTTCTTCGCTGGCTCTGCATCTGAAGATAAAGCACCATGCTTCTCCAGAACTGCCAGCACTGACTCGCGGCGTGAACCGCTTGCCTTCAAAATCTCATCTATAAACTTACTGTCCATATCAACCTCGGTTTAATGAGTCTTTACGACCCCCATGAATTTGATTCTTCTCGAAACGTGTAGACTCTTTTGCTACAGCCTCGGTTCTTGAACTCTGAAACGAGCGCCTCTTACCTGGTCGCGTCACAGAATTACCCGCAGTCATGTCGTTACCGGTCTTCGATCTCCGACCGCCAACGCTTCCGCTCCTATCTGTTGGTGACTTCATTTAATAACTCCCATCTTTTGGTCTTATGTAGCGGATGTATCGCTTACCATCCTCCGTCTTGCTCTCTAGCAACCCTTGCGCCAAGGCTAGTTCAATCCTTAACGTCGATATCTTTATGCTCTTAGCGTCACTGCTCAGTTGGTTGTCTGAATACAGCAGGTCGTGAGCCGCGTTATCATATATTTCCCAGTCATTGAAATTAGACGCAAATTCTAGTTGTGCCGCCGAAACTTCAACGCGCCTAGCCTTCAGAGGGTCGGGTGTCATCCTCATTAATACTGACAGCGCAACAAAAACGCAGCCAATGACAATCGCATGAATCTCCTCACCCTCTATGAGCGTAACGTCTCTCACCTCCCCAGTCAGGCCCAGCACAATCAGCGCCACCCCAACTCCGAAAAACAACTGCCAGACCTTTATATTGTCGAGCGCCTTAAAAATGTCAGTCACGAATGAACCTCATGCCACGGGTCACCTTTCTCATACCCGCTGATACTAATCCACCTGTATCCAGCTTCGTGCCTAGCAATCACCCACCGCCGTCTGTTGTCTAAAATCCATCCCTCGACTTCTAAAACGAGGTGGTATTCATAAGTCTCAGTTTGACAAAAAACAAGTCGATTAGGGATTTGCAATTTGCGACACTGATACCGACAAGCCAGTGCATACCCATCACAATCGTCCTTGAATGTTCGTTTAGCCAAACTCTCGAGCGAATCAAGCTCTGAAACATCAACCCAATGCTCAGGCACTCCCCGCTGTTCAACGTCAGAGGTGTAATTAAATCGCCAGTTAACGTAGTCACTGATCGCCTGTAGGTCGTCCTTATCAACAGTCAACTCCCCTCTCCCTACCCTCAATACAACCTATCGGTGGTGCAACCTCTGGCCCAGTCTCAAACGGGGCTGGTAGTGTCTTGCACCCCGCAAGCATCAGCAGTGTCAAAAGCACCCTCATAGTAGATGGCTCGGGTCATACCCGCCTGGCAGCGCGAAGAACTGAGATGGGATCGTCGGTGGAGCCGTGGGATCTTCAGGATTAGGCACTGGCGACTGATCGTAAATCGAGTCATACAAGGCTCTCATCACTGGATCAGGTGGTACGTCCTGCGTAATCGGATCTCTTGTCTCGTAAGGCGGAGGCGTGATGGTTTCCGTTGTCGGGTGATTCTCGTAGATTGGGAACCCGTCCTCGTCCACCCGTCCTGTGTCTACCCAGTGGTCAGTAGTGACCGTGTAGTCAGGTGGCTGCACCTCGTAGTATGGCCCCCAGAGCAGATTACCATCCTCGTCAGTCTGCTGCTCAACATAACCAAATACGACCTCGGGAGTCGTGATGATGATGTAGGGAAGCTCGATAATCTCCTCAAGCCCCTCAAGGCTAGTGATGATAACCATAGACTTTGTGCCATCCGCACTGACCAGCCTCGCATTAGCGTTGGTGCAAACGTAGTTACCACTCCTGCCGTCTATCATGCCTCGTAGGGACGAGGACTCGCCCACTAATCCGGTGGCTATCAGGGCGGGGAGGTCTTCACAGATTGATATGTACCACATCATAGGTCTGCTACCTCTGCGTCAGTCAGCCGCTCATCGAATATCTTGACGCTACGGATGTTGCCGTAGGGTTGGCCTGAATCATCATACTGAGAGCCAATGTTGATAACCGTCATGCCGCTAGGGACAGCCCCTGCCGCATCACGGCCCACCGAAGCGCCGTCCTGATACAACTCAAAATCATTGGCCGCTACAACGCCTGTGATGGTGCTTGATGCGCCCTCTACTCCCGCAACGGAACTAGTGATGGAAGCAACATTAGCCGCGCTAGATCGAACGAACAGGCTTGGCTCCTGTGCGCCTCCACTTGTATCGGTAAGCATGTTGATTCGGTTATCGTTGGTGCCGTCACTTACGGTTACTAACCTGTACAGGGACACTGCTGGATTGTTCAGTATGTAATCAGCACTAACTGTCATCGGGAACGTATCCGCATTCCCTGCGGCTGGCGCAGTTAGCAGATCAGCGTTACGGGTTACTGAAGAGCCATCTGTGGGGATATAAGATGATGGGAAGTCTGCCTCTGGCTCCATCTGGAAGAAAGCTACCTCGATGACATCCCCGCTTGTTTCAACGCCGATACCCCAATATAAGAAGCCTCCCGCAGCAGTCCCGTTGATATCAACGCGAGTCCACGCATCAGATATTTCGCTTTCAACGTCTTTATATCCGTAACCTCCACCGGGGGCCTGAAGAGAAATTACTCCGGTTCCCGTTATCCTGCGCACCCAAACAGAGAATGTGCCTTTTGTGTATGTGGGTGTGTCACTAAACCTGCGAATGTAGTTATCTGCCGCAGTACCGCTTCCCGTTGCCGTGAGCCGAACTGCTGTGCTTGTTCCTGCTGGATCGGTAAACCCAGAAGTGATTGTTATGTTCGCACCAGTTATATAATAACCAGACGGATGTGCAATAATGTCTTGGCTTGCTGTAATTATATTAGTCCTTGCCCCCTCAGCCAGATAACCAAATGGCCCAGATGCATCCCACGGTGCAGGTATCTGAGCCTCGATTGTTCCATTGCCAACTGCTGTCCAGACCTCGCCAGTGGGCATAGTGCCTGTGGTGACTCCAGGGGTTAAGGCTCTGGCGTCAAAGTCCCATGCAGGTTGTACAGTTGGGTCTGTTGAGGCTATGGCGTAGGCTCGCATGATGCGGCCTGTCCAGTTATTAGTGGAAAGGTTGTTCTGCAAGCCGCCTACCGTGGGAAAGGAATTGTTGCTGTTAATACCTGTCTGGACATGAGCTACGGTTTGCAGCAATGTCCAGACAACCTGATTGCTTGGCGTCCACGGAGAGTCGCTGGTTGTGTAAAAACTTGCAGTATTCGCAGACAAGTCTATTGATACCCCAAACCCATGTAATGATCCGTCTGTAAAGCCGGGGGCTATGGTGGTATCGCTCTGTACAGTTGCGCTGCCATCGGATGATGTAATAACCGTCAAGTAGCCGTTGGACGTTACACCCAAGGCGTATGCTCTTGAGTTGCTAGGGGTGACATCGTACTTTCCTAGAATAAACTGATCTGAAGTCCAATCATCAGGCGCGCCCCATCCTGCGAAGAAGGCATCGCCTAAAATATGCTGCGACGGGGTTGACCACCCATCACTTGAGCCGTCTAAGTCTATTGCTTGGCTAAGTGGAGTGAATGCCTTGGCGTTGCCGTGTGCCGTCCATAATTCAGCATTAGTACCGCTTGATTCAAACGTCTGGCCTGCTACATAGTCATTGGCGTTGAAGTCTACCTTGGCCCCGTCATCAATAGGTGATGTGGCTATAGCGTTACCTTGAAGTGTCCAGAGTTCACCAGTGACAGAGGTGAAGTTGGTGTCGCCTTGGAGGTAGGGTTGTGGGTAGAAGTTGTTGACAAGCACCTTGGATGCGCCAACACCGTTGTATAGTTTAGCTGAGTAGACGATGCCTGTCAGAGACTCGTTAGGGCTACCCGAAGGGAAGTATGTCCCAACTGCGACATCTGCGGTACTTGGGAAGATGCTTGTGGTTCCTACGGCAGTAACAACATCGCCAAGCTGGACCCACGTTACGCCAGAGTCAACTGATGTGCTAAAAGTAACATCATTTCCACCCGCCCCATTATCAACATCAATGGATACTCTTATCATCCCCCGTTGCTTACCGGGGAACACGGTGGATATTGCTACTGTTGGGGCTACCGTAATATTAGCATTCCCGTCATCCGAATATAATAGCTGAAGGCCCGTCCCCGAGTTGAAGTTGTAGATATACCAGCCACGATTACCTGGGCTTCCATATTTAGAAAATAGCATTTGTGCAGGGTTAGGTGTCCAATCTATGTCTGCGTCAATTTCAATCGTCATGTTGCCCGTAATGCTATTCGCAGCACTATCAGGCGTAGAGACATACGTCCCTGAGACACCATCTAGTAATACATAAGGGTAAGGGGTCGGGCCTTTAGTGACTGTGGCTGAGTAGATTTTGCCGTCAATTGAATCATAGGATGCACTTGGATTACAGCCAACACTAACCAAGCCTGCATTATCGTACAGAGAGGTTATTCCTGTGGAAGTGTTAGAGGCTATCTCCACATCATTAACCAGCAGCGATATGCCTGTTGTTACCGCATCATATACAGCCTTGAGGTTAAACCTCTGGCCTCTGGGTATAGAATTAGTACCCGTAATGCCGACTTGGGCAGTACCATCACCACTAATATAGAATCGAAGTTGCCCGCCGACTGACTCGTCAATAAACCAACCCCTAGAGGGGGCGGAGTAACCCTTGCACATAATGGTTCGATAACCGCCAGAGTCCTCGTCAAGGACTAAATCAACATCAATAACCATTGACTGCCTGAGGCTGTTAGCCACGCTGTCAGGGGTGGAGAAGTAATCACCTGCTCCCCCATTCAGATCACCGAACTGCGTAGTCGCTGACGTTATCGCACTACCCGTGGCCTCTGTGACAACTCCAGCAGTGACTGTGTTGGCGTTGAGCGTGTTGAAATACTGGACACCGTCGATGTTTGCGCCGTGTGAGGCTTCTTTGATTGAGATGTCACTCAGCGTCATCTTAGTGCCAACAGCTGCCGTATTTACATAGCCTACTAGGTAGGAGGTGGTTGCTGTGGCGACGTAAGTTCGCGTATAACTTGTATCGTAAACTACAAGGGAACTTGATGCAGGATCACCAGCGTTAGTGTCAAACATACTGACGCGCGGAGCTACGTTTGTTGTTGGTGTCCCGACATGGAAAGAATACGCGTAGGTCTTGCCTACTACCGTCGGTACTTCTACCCACATTCGTAATCCGTTTCCACCCGAAACTTTAGTCCCTTGGATAGAAGAGGCAACAACAGAAAGTTCAGTACCGGACTCGTGATCCCAACCTGTAGTATCAGTGAATGGTCCACCGTTAACTAACTCCTCAGCCCCAGTACCAACCCCTGTTGACACGTACTCGCTGGGGTTCTGATTGGTCTGGCCTGTGACTTCTTCTAGTTGCCAGTTAGTGATTTCTAGGGTCACTGCATCGTCAACAATGACCACGGGTTGTACGTTGGTGCCTGCCGCGTCCGTCAATGCCGTGATGGAAAATCTCTGAGCCGTGGTGCTATTGATGGCGCTGCCGATAGCCACGTTAGTAGTTGCGCCTATTGCGTCACCCTGCACATCCAACTCAACTTTGGCGTCTGCGGTAATGGTGCCTGTAATGAGTTTGACGTAACAAGAGAACACAAAAGTCCTCCCGCCCGCACCGGAACCGTCGTCTGCAATGGTGACGTCTTGGTATACCGACTCGTTGTTTGTGCCATCGAAACTAGCTTGAGTGGCCGAATCAACCGTTGCACCGGACGATGAGGAATAAGCCGCATTAGTCATATCCTCACTAGCGGTAATCAGATTCTCTACCCGCCTAGCACCAACAAACCTCGGCTCACCGCTATCAGCCGTCCTGACCAGCCCTTCAAAGTCTTCAAATGTCGCAGAAGTGGCTCGGGTGAACGTGGGGGTTGTGCCAGTGGTGGCTGCTAGGGTGTACTGACCTGGCCAGTAGAAAACTGTGGGGGGGAACGGGATTGAATCGTCAATCGTGCCGCCAAGTTTACGTTGGCTGTGAAACACGGGATCGTTCTCACGCTCTTGGGCCAACAGACGGTCAGTGGGCAATGTCTCGATGTGAGTACCATCACCCATCACTGACTTAGCGAACGTGGCAGTCTGCTTCCGTGATCGAGTTTGCTTTATTCTTCCAGCTTTGAATCGTCGGGGCATAACTGTCAATTAGCTTAGTCAGTAACGCCTATTGTGCCACTAAACACCCCTTTGCAATACTGTCATCTCACACAGCCTGACTCTCGTACAGGTTTCACATGAAACGTGAATGCTCTGGGTGCCAGTCATCAACATCACCAACAACGTCATCCATATCGAATGTCGTAAAGCCCTCACCCGCGCCCAAAAGCCCGTAATGACACGCCTCACAAACATGCGACTCCGGCCCCTTATCTGGCTTGTCAGTGTACCTATCGCCACCTGACACCTGAATCCGCTTGTACTTGTAGGCACCGGCTAATCCTCTGACTAGGGTAGTGCATCTAGGATCTATCAGGATAGACGGTCTACCGTTTGACAGGGACCGTAGCTTCTCATCGAGCGCCGTGATCCGCACTTCAAAGTCATTCGTGTGGCATGGCATCGCCTCTTCAAGCCCCGCGAGTCTGAGCATCTCGATGGGTGTCTCGTCGCGGGTCTGCGCCATCGCATCGCCCGCAGGGTCACACCAGACGCTGATCGTGTACCCCGAATACTTCTCGCTGAGTAACCGCCTGACCTCCCTGCCAAATGGCAGTGCGCTGCTGTTGACTGTTACAACCTCCTCGATCACTGACCACTGACCCAGCCCAGTTGACTGCATGATCACGGCTGCGGGTGTCCTACCAAAGTCTATACCAACGACCAGCGGGTAACCTGGAACGGCCTCACACGCGCTCACATGTAGCTGCTCGTTGAAGTCTGGATGTACCGGTCTACCATCAGAGAAGTGTACAAACTCGTTACCGAGGTTCTGACGGACGTAAGCATCACTTACCGCGCCTGAGACCTGATTCATGTAGTAATTCTCGGGTAGGTTGTTGATATTCTCCGCGTTTGGGTTGGGCATCCATCTCCCGCCCTCGTTGGTGACGCCGCCTGGTTGTATCCCAAACCACCACCGATCAGGGTTTTGAACCAGCGCCAGTTGACCTAGCCAGTGGTCCCTATCCGGCGCGTTGCTATCAGCAATCATCATCTGGCGAGAACGTGGCGGGTATCTTCCGGTCCTGCCGAATAACAGGCTGACCAGCGCGTAACGCATCTCTTTCATCTCGTTCACCCAGACCCAACTGCACTGTAGGCCACGAGCCTTCCGCATGTCCTGTTCTAAATCGAAAGCAAGGAACACAACCTGCGCAATAATTTTGGTGCCATCGTTTTTAAAGTAGGTGCAGTTCCAAGTCGGTGACTTCCCCCCAGCGCCGTTGACGAAGGTGCCAATTTCCATGCTGTCCGTCCAATCGCGCCAATCCTTGATCGTCGTGTTCTGGAGGTCAGCGAAGGTGTTACGCGCAATGACGCCTCTCGTTCTGCGAACTGGCATCATGACCCGCTCACCGACAGCGTTGGTGGACATCTCGTCGCGAGGCTCTTGGTTATCAATCAGGTGCAGGCACTCGGCTATACACGCCTGCGTTTTACCTGACCCCAGCGGGCCGATTAAAACCCTGTGGTGGTTTTCATCCCTCTCGGCGTGAAACTGTCGTAGTGTCTCGCCTTGGGGCGCGTACCGTACCTTGATCTCGGGGTTTGGCAGTACGTTTCTTTTTCGCATTGAATATCCTGTCGAATTCTTTGTTGAACCTCTCTCGCTCCTTCACCCGGTCATAGTGCTTACTCATCGTGATCCTCGAACACCCTGTCGAGGAAGTCATCAATGCTCATCCCTGCAAATTTTGAGAGAATAACCACGGCCCTTACGCACCGTGCCTCAATTTCTTCTATCCAAGTGTTCATATCGTCCTCGTCACTTCGCTCGTCTATCATTTAACCTCCTTCTCCATTCCAGTGTAGTCCAGCGTCATCACAGTCCCGAATACTAGCTTGGCCTCTTCCTGGGCATCGCGCATGTCCGGTAGGTACTTGTTCAATAGCTTCATATGCCCAGCGAGTGCGACCTCTATTCGTCTAACCTCGAGCGGCTCTAGCTCGGTTTTTAAGTCCTTCAATTGGTCAATCAGGACAATGGCATGCTGGAGATGACCCTGTTTAGATAACAGTTCACGCAACGAGGTCACGCGAGCCTCTTTTATTTTTTGAGGTAACGTCTGCCCACTTTTCATATCACTCTCCCGCAGGTTGCACAAATTGAGTTATCTACAATCATCAGCGCCCTCCTATCTCTTTTCAAGTAGCCTTTTTTGACAATCAAATCTAGGTGGCATTTTGCGGAATTAGGCGATGCCCAGCCAAAGTTATCAGCTATGTCCACCAACCTGGGTGTGACTCCCTGATTTATCGACTTGTACTTTTTCACAAAGTCGTAAACCTCTTGCTGTCTAATCGTTAGCATTTAATCTCCCTGGCGGTACTTCCCGCTGTATTCAATGCTGCTGCCATCGTTGGCGGCAAAGAGATGTGTGACTCCTTGATTTTCAGATTAGTTAACTCCTCGTATTTTTTAATCCAGAAAGCAGCGGCACGAGCGCCAGCAGCAGCAAGATCAGCATCACGGGCAGAAGTAACGGCACGAACAGCGGCACGAGCAGCAGATACCTTCGCAGCAGCAGCATCAGCATCAGCATGAGTAGCATCACGAGCAGCCTCTAGCTCTTCTAAGCTCACACTGTTATTGTCTGCTAACCACCTCTTAACAAGTTCTATGTGTTTATTTGTCATTAGTTATCTCCTCGTATTTTTTAACCCAGTAGGCAGCATCAGCAGCATCATGAGCAGCAGCAGCAGCAGCATCATGAGCAGCAGCAGCAGCACGCGCAGCAACCCAAGCAGCAGATGCCGCAGCAGCAGCAGCGGCACGATCAGCGTCACGAGCATAGGTAGCGACATGAACAGCGGCACGAACACACCTTGCCTGCGCAGCAGCATAGGTAGCATCACCGTGAGTAGCATCACGAGCGGACCTTAGCTCTTCTAGGCTAACGCTGCTATTGTCTTCCAGCCATCTCTTAACCAGTTCAACGTGTTCATTTGTCATTAGTTAACTCCTCGTATCTTTTGACCCAGTAAGCAGCATCAGCAGCCCAACCAGCAACACCAGCAGCACGAGCAGAAAGCCAAGCAGCAAGAGCAGCATCGGCATTAGCCTTTAGCTCTTCTATGCTCACACTGCTATTGTCTTCCAGCCATCTCTTAACCAGTTCAATGTGTTCATTTGTCATCAGTTAACTCCTCGTATTGTTTAACCCAATGGTCGGCATCATCAGCAGCAGCACCAGTGTAAGCGTCCGCAATAGTAGCAAGCGCAGCCCGGTAAGCAGCATAAGCAGCAGCAGCAGCATGAGAAGGATTCTCATCATCCCAAAGGGCAGCCTCAGCATCAGCAGCAGCCTCAGCATTTGCCATTAGTTCTTGTGCACTAAAGACCTCACCTGCTCTCCATCTCTTAACGACTTCTATGTGTTCATTTGGCATTAGTTAATTCCTCAAGTGTTGGTATGGGCATCCAGTGGGTTATCTCATCGCTGTTTGGAAAGACGAACCGCGCTTCTATGTAGTTGTATTGACCACGATCATCACGCACCATCACCCACATACCGTCAGCTTCCTTGGGAAACCGCTCATCAACACTGATCCATTGTGGTCTCTGAGCCTTGAGCGATTCGATTTCATCCGCAAGATCACACATCTTGTTTAGTCTTTTTTGTGACTTTTCCTTGAGCGATTCAATCTCGCGGTACTGCCGATTGAGCAGTCGGAGCAGAGAGGCATTGGAGTG
>Ga0209043_1001277_pt1 | contig 14487 bp, 17 predicted proteins | sample SaaInlV_100m_DNA_3_FD_184654 | JGI IMG/M metagenome (GOLD analysis project Ga0209043, IMG submission 184654) | Marine microbial communities from expanding oxygen minimum zones in the Saanich Inlet - SI037_S4LV_100m_DNA (SPAdes) (version 2) | ecosystem: Environmental > Aquatic > Marine >... | reverse complement strand
TTTAGCCCCTTCAGGTACAATAGGGGCCGATGTCAGTTATATTTTGGCTGTTGTCTTCACAGTCCTGTTCCTGATTGCATGGGGAATGGCCAAAAAAGCACAAGGCACACGCCACCATAAGTTGATTTTGGTCTCCATGGTGTCGATGATTGTCTATTTCGTAGGATATTATTATGCTCGTTCTCTGGGTGTTTTATCTTTTGAAGGCAGAGAAGGGTTTGGCGGTCCGGACGATGTCTACGAAAATGTGTTTATTCCCGTATTAACGACTCATCTTATTCTGGTGGTGCTAGGTCTGATCTTTGCCTTTTATATGCTTTCACAAGGGTTCAGAGCCAGCAAAAGGGTGGATGGGGAGTACCTCCTTAAGGAGGGAGAACTAAAGATAAGCCCCAGAAAATTCAAAATCGTAATGCTGACGATCTTTGGGTGCTGGGCTATTGTTCAGGTTTTACTATTAGCAACCCGGGGAAATCCTATGGGAGCGAGTATAGCTTATGCCCTGATTTTCGCAACGGTGGCTCTGGTGGCCAGTCTGGAAAAGTTGATTGAAAAGCTATTGCCCGATGGGGCAAAGCGGCATAGGGTGCTGGGCCGGGTGACTATGGTTATTTTTGCTATGATTCTGATAACCAGTACGGCGACTTATATCATGCTTTACTTTGTTTACCCGTTAAAATCCTGACTAACTAGGAACACCATTGATGTTTTGGGACGGCTGGATGGTTGAAAGGCGGGAAATTCTTTAATTTAAGGGGTTTTACTCTTGACACCCCTCAAATTTCCTGATAAATTTCGCGGAATTATATGACTTCGAAGTACATAAGAAGGAGGTATAAGGCGGTCAAGGCATTAACGCCAAGGCCGATGTAAACGATGGTATCAAAAATTTTTCCGTCTTTGCTGGCCATAAAAATCCTCTAGGGTAAAAATAGTTCTTTGTTAAAAAAGAGATATACCCTATCATTCACTTTTTAAAGCTGTCAAGATTAAACTGGTATTAAATTTATCCGGAGCGAACAATGGACTTAGAAAAAATTAAGGAAAAGGCTGGACCCCTGATTTATATCGGAACCGTAGTGTTTTGTCTTTGGTTCTTTTATTGGTTTGCATCCGTGTGGCGCTAATTTATTTGATAGAGTCTTAATACAATCTAAGGGGGAGTTTAACGAAATATGAATGATTTGACCGCAGAGGAACAGAAAAAGTTTATCACAGGAAAATCAATTATCTGGTTCATAATTGCTCTTGTATGTATGGCCGGTTATTACTTTTTGATTAATATCGGGCTAATGAAAGTACAAGGACTCGACTTCTTTTATCTATGGAGCAGTGGTTCTAGTGGAGCTAGTCACTAAAGCCTGATTCGAAACAAATTAAAAATGACAAGCTCTTAGGGCTTGTCATTTTTTTTTGCCTTTTTTTAACACTTCAACCTATTTAAACCATGAAGGGTAAGCCCGCCTGCCGCATTTTACTTTTCCGCCACGGTGAAACTGCAAATTCAAAAGAAGTTTGCTTCAATGGTCACTATGATGTGGGGCTCTCAAAGAGAGGTCAGAAACAGTTCCAGCATTGGGCTGATATTTTAAAGCAAGAAACCTTCAACGCCGTTTACTCTAGCGATTTGCAACGAACTCGCAACAGCGCTCAATTTATCGGACAACAACACGGGTTGGAACCTGTATCTTATTTTGAATTGCGGGAACTTTCTTTTGGGACGTGGGAGGGGATGAGTGTCGCAGAAGTAGAACGTACTTACCCAGGCCAAATGAAAGAGCGAATGGAAAGTGTTGCAACCTTCCAGGCCGATGGTGGCGAAACCTATTCACAGCTCCAAGCCCGGGTGATTCCTAAATTCGAGGAAATTGTATCCCGTCACCCAAATGACAAGATAGCCATGGTATGTCATGGTGGTGTCAACCGCGTCATCCTCGGGCATTTGCTTGGCATCCCAATTGATAAAATTTTCCGCATTCATCAAGACTACGCCGCCCTAAATGTCATCCAATATTACGATCAGGAACCGGTCGTTGAGTATATTGGTAACGCTGAGCTATTCTCCTCCGAAAAAGATGAAATTAAAACAGCTATTCAGTAATGGAGATTAAGTTTGAGCTTTCTCGTTAAAATAAGAAATGCAGATGTTTATGTGGGGGGAGGGAAGATTTTAAAATCCTTAACTTGGTCTATGGGAGAAAAGGAAAACTGGGCGATTATCGGAAATAATGGTTCGGGTAAGACCACTCTTATGAAGCTGATTTTTGGCGAGCACATCCCGGTATACGGAGGCGTAGTACAATGGTTTGGTAACAAGGAGCGTATGCCCCTTTCCGAAGTGAGGGGAAAGATAGGTTATGTCTCAGCCGAATACCAAACGAGTTATGATCGCCCTGCGCTCGGATGGGAAGTGGTGGCTTCTGGGCATTTTTCTTCCATCGGTCTGCATGAAGAGGTTACTGCAAAACAAAAAGAGGCAGTCTTCAATTCTATGGATTACCTCGGCATCGGATATTTAGGGCAGACCCCCTATCGCAATATGTCTTATGGAGAGGCAAGACGAGTTCTTTTGGCCCGCGCCATGGTTCACCGCACCCGCTTGATGATCCTTGATGAACCTTGCGCTGGATTGGATATCCCCACTCGCGAAAACTTCCTAGAAGCCCTGGAAAAGTTGTCACGCAAACGAACACGGATGATCTATGTCACGCACCGAATTGAAGAGATCATGCCCTGTTTCACCCATGTCCTCTACCTGAAAAATGGAAAAATTTTCAAACAAGGTAGGAAAGAAGCCATGATGAATTCAGAAACGCTTTCTAACGCACTCGATTACCCCCTTACTGTCCAACAAAACTCCAACCGCTATTACGCGGCAAGCAGTCAATAGTCAGTACCTGCCAGCGTGATGCTGGCCAATACCCGTAAAATCGAAACAATTATCATTGCCCTTCTAGATTGAGATTTGTGATAATATCCTTTTATATCATTAGGAGAATTTGAGTATGCGAGTTGTGGCTTTACTGGTGGTATTTCTATTTGCAGTTCTGACATCGAACGTTTGGTCGTTGGATGCCGAGCAATGGTTTCTGGATGGAAACAGGCTCAGCGCTGAAGAAAAATTTGAGGAAGCGGCCAAGGCTTACCAAAAATCGATAGATCAAAATCCACTGGCACCTGTGGCGCATTATAATCTGGGGATAGCCTATAAAAACCTGCGGCAACTGGATAAAGCTGCAAAATCCCTTGAAAAAGCGGTTGAGCTGGCTCCGACTAACTTAGATATTCGCCTCACGTTGGGGAATGTTTATAATTTACAGGAGCGCTGGAAAGATGCGATTGGTCAACTCAATATAGTCGTTCACAGACAACAAAATGATGCTCAGGCGCATGGCAATCTCGGTTGGGCTTATTACAATTATAAAGACGGACCTCCCTTCAAGCAGATGGTGATTTTGAATCTATCCAAAGCTGTGGAATTGTTTGGACAGCAGAACCAACTGAAGGCGGCAGAATCGACACGAAAAATTCTGGAAGAAGCGAAATTAAAATTCGGCTATTAGGCCCCTAATTAGAATCAACTATTTTTAGCAAAGAGGACGTAATGGGAAACTCAATAAAAGTCACAACAACGCGCAACGAAGGCACTTTAATGTTTGCGGTCAAGGACGCATTATTACCCTACGGTAAAAGCATTCCCGTTTCGCAACCTGGGGTAGAGAAACTTCACCCTGTAGCGGAGGTCTTGATGGCTGTGCCCGGAGTGGACAGTGCCTGGATCATGGGTAACGAAATCATGGTCACGAAAAAAGTGGATGAAAGATGGGCCACCGTTAAGTCTCGTGTTATTGAAGCCATCCGCAGCACCCTGCCAAAATCCTGAAGATCCCATTGTTTCCATAAGAAAAAGAAAAAGGGCTTGACCAAATGGTCAAGCCCTTTTACCTTAAAATGGATCTTAGAGGACTCCGCAAAGGGATGTCCTGATATAGTTATTTGGGTACAACGTTTGTGGCTTGTGGTCCTTTTTGGCCCATACCTTCTTCAAATTCTACTGCTTGACCTTCTGTAAGGGTTTTAAATCCTTCTCCCTGAATCTCAGAGAAATGAACAAAAAGATCTTTTCCACTTTCGGACTCGATGAATCCGTAACCTTTACCTTCGTTAAACCATTTTACTGTTCCTGCTGCCATAATAATACTCTCCTACAATTTTGTTTGATAGAGAACGTGTTGCCAGAAAATCTGGGGAACGTGTCTCGTTTAAATGGGTTGGCGTGATGCAAGAACTTTTAGAGAACCACTTAGCAGAAAAAACCAAATTTTTATTTCAGGTCTGACTTGGGCTAGAAACTAGAAGGAATAAACTTACATTTGCAAAACAACCCTTACTTACCTGATTACCGTAACATAAATGTAAAGGAGATACTAGTTTAAATTTTAAAGTCTTTTCCAGATTCTAACACTTAATGTGCAACTAAGACTATAAAGGGGATTATATTAATCTCCTTGCTATCTTTACCAATCGTGGTAGCTTGATGGTATCTTCTTCCCAGTATTCTTTTGACGGAAGGAAAATTAAATACTATAAGGGACTTTATTCTTTTACCATTCCTTTTTGGGGTGGCTTTTTTTTTGCCTGTGACGCGAAATAGTTGGGTAGATTAAATTGAGGCAATTTATGCATGAAGGATGGTTTCGGTAGTTTGAAACAGGTGATCTAGATCAAGCACCACAATCTTAAAATCAGGAGTATGCAATTTTGCAAGTCATTGTAATACAGAATCAGGTTGAGCGCGCCTTGAAGGCTTTAAAGCGTCAACTTATCAAAGAAGGTTTGTTCAAAGAGCTCAAGGCCAGAAGATTTTATTTGAAACCTTCGGTAAAGAAAAAAATAAAGATTAAGGAAGCCCAAAAAAAGAAGAAAACAGCCAAGCGTCGTGCAAGGTCTGCCTGGAATTAAACAAGCCGAAGAGTCGTATAAATTTTTTCTGATTGCTCGTGAATGTCTTTTGTATGTAAAGGGATCCCTAAAAAATTAATAGCTTTGGAGGATGTGAAAATTGACTGAATCATCAGTAACAGTTCAGGATGCTTTAAAGGAATTAGATGAAAGTGTAAAACAATGGACCAGTGAGGCTGAAGAGCGAAGAAAAGCCGCATCGGCGAAGAATGAGAATTACAAGTTGGAGTACTCAGCAGGAGAAAAAAATGCCTATGAAAATCTCTCCAAAACAATCAAAGTGATTTTGGGTAAATTATAATTTCCCTTAATTTTTAAGCGATAAAATATTCTTTAAATGCTTTTATCAGGGGTAGATGATCTTTCGCCCCTGCCATTTCACGGATAGAGTGCATCGATAACATCGGATTGCCCACATCTACGGTACGAATGCCAAGATTCGCCGCCGTGATTGGGCCGATGGTGCTTCCGCATCCCAAATCAGACCGCACTACAAATTTTTGCACCGGAACCCCTGCCTTTTTACATAGCATTTCAAACCACGCACTGGAAACTCCTTCGGTTGCATAACGTTGATTAGAATTACATTTAATAACAGGTCCACCGTTCAAAACCGGCATATGTTGCGGGTCATGTTTCTCAGGGTAATTGGGGTGCACCGCGTGAGCCATATCAGCTGAAATAAAAAATGAGTTTGCCATCGACCTGAAAAAAGTTTCTCTAGGATTGTCCGATTCCAAAGTCAATCTTTCCAACACATCTTTCAGGAAAGGCGAGCCTGCCCCCTGCGCCGAATCGCTACCGACTTCTTCGTCGTCGTAAAACGCGATCACTCGTGTCATAGGGTCTTTTGTTTTTGATTCGGTCAATGCCTGCAAGGCTGCATGGCAACTGGCGAGATTATCCAGTCGGCTAGAAAAAATAAATTCTCCTTCCGCACCACCAATAGCGCCGGACTGTGTGTCGTAAAGCGATAGTTCCATATTCAAGATGTCCGCCGATTTGCATTTTAATTTTTGCGCTACCCTTTTTTCAAGCAAGTTTTTATTGGAGCCTTTTTTATCTGATAGTGAAAAAATCGGCGGCAGATGGTTTTGCTTGTTCAGGGTCAATCCTTTTTCATTTACATCGCGATTGAGGTGAATGGCCAACTGGGGAATTCGCAATAAGGGTTCGTCGAAGAGGATCAGCTTGGATTGAGGTTGCTTTTTACCTTTAATAATGACACGTCCCGCCAGCGATAAATCGCGATCTGTCCAAGTAGTCAATAGCACCCCGCCGTATGTTTCTACTCCCAGTTGTAGATAACCGTATTTTTCGTAGGATGGGTTGGGTTTGAGTTTGAGGTTGGGACTATCTGTATGCGCGCCGATTATTTTGAATCCACTCGCATCTTTGGTTTTTGTTCCGACAATAAACGCGATTAAAGAAGAATCGTTACGAGTGACAAAATGTTTGCTGTTGTTGGTCAGTTCCCATGCATCGGATTCTCTCAACTCAGAGTAACCTTGCTCGATCAATTTACTTTTCATTTCCTCAACCGCATGAAATGGGGTGGGGGAGTGATCAATAAATTCCAGAAGGTCGTGAATACCTTTTTTCTCGTTACTCATAAAAATCTCCGAACAGTTTATTTTTAAACCTGTGGTTGTTCTGCTATCAGGCTAAATTTGTTTTCTATTGATTTAATAATATTTGTAAAGTCCTTCTAAATCAAATGTTTATGGGGTGGGGTGTTTTTACTCATCTAAACACTTAAGTTAAATTCAGTATTAGATTTTGAGCTACCCTTAAAATTAGTAAAATAGGTCTTTAATTTTGCGGAGTCAAATGCCAATGGGCTTATTGATCAATGCGGATTTTAAGAAAAAGCTGGATATAAAGTTGTATCGTTTTGATCCGAAGAAAAAAGATCCCAAATATCATGCGGAAATTTTTTCGGAAATGTTTATTCAGTTTCCCCAGTTTAAAGCACATGTGGCGGCATATATCGAAAGAAACTATTGTTTTGTTGTAAACGATGAAGATCACGCTGATCCCCGTTCACTCCTCCCAACATTGAAACCTGAAGAAGTCAAAAAATTGAATGAATGGATTCTTCTGCGTAATCAACCTGGAACTCTCTCCCGAGAGTAAGCAAGGCTACCTCTTATTAAAAAGTATCCACCCAACGTTCTATTCTTAAGAAATAAATAATATTAAGGGAGTGATTTATCCGATACCCTTTCGAGGGAAGGGCTAAACTTCATTAAAAATCTAAGTGGTGTTGTTTTGCTTTACGGGTATTGCCTGTTACCAGCAGTAGTTCGCCGCTAGCCGCCGATAGCGTGCATAGCGCGGGTAGGGCGTTCAAAGTCATCGAGATTGATTTTGTGTCCTGGTTCTTTGATGAGGACGGCTTGATTGAGGGCTTCAATGATATTTTCATCAGTAGCACCAGAACGGATCAGTTCTTTTAAGTCGGTTTCGTTTGTAGAGAACAAGCAGGTTCTCAGTTTTCCATCGGCTGTCATGCGGATGCGGTTGCAGTGATCGCAGAAAGGATTACTGACCGCAGTTATAATTCCTACCTTACCTTTGCCATCGGCGAAGTTGTATTCACTCGCCGGTCCGATTTCCAGAGAGTTGTCTATTGGGATCAATTCGTAATTTTCTTTGATGAGGTCTATGATTTCGTGGCCAAACAATACTTTGTCGCGTTCCCATACTTTATCGGAGTCCAGCGGCATGAATTCGATGAAACGGATTTCAAATCCTTCCGAGCGGCCCATTTCGATCAGGCCCATTATTTCCGTTTCAGAAAAGTTGCGCACAGCAACTGCATTTATTTTGATGGATTTGAAGCCGACCTTGCGAGCCATGTCCAATCCATCGAGAACCGATTGTAGGCAGTCGCGACGATTGACATCGCGGAACTTCTCTGGGTCTAAAGCATCGAGGCTTACGTTGAGTCGTTTTAGTCCAGCATCTTTGAGGCTTTGTGCCTGATCTTTTAAAAAGTATGCGTTGGTGGTCATGGCAATGTCGTCAATGCCATCGATCTCGCTTAGCATTTTAATCAGAACGGGCAGGTTTTTCCTCATCAAGGGTTCGCCGCCAGTCAGTCGAAGGCGATTGATCCCCATGCGGGAAACAATTTGAGCTACGCGTTGGATTTCTTCAAAGGATAGCAGGCTGCTTCGATCCATGAACTCAACATTGTCCGCAGGCATACAATAGGTACAGCGGAAATTACAACGGTCAGTGACTGAAATACGCAAATTAACAATGGTTCTGCCCATTCCATCAATAAGCTTCGGTCGCGATGTTTCGGATGTTGGAGTCATAGTTTAAGCCTTCAGCCGTTAGTGATTCGTGTTATTTTAGTCCTTCAGAAATTGAGCACTGTTTATCGTTAAAGTATATCTAAATTATAGCTTTTTTATTCTGCGAATGTATAGAATTTGTTTGGACGGTCCATTGCCCTATTTGGACGGTCCATTTGCCCTAAATGTACCCAGATATTATGTAGGCTCTGCTTTTGCTTATTTCTACCTTGTTGACTGGATTATTATACGAAATATGGAAAATTAAAGAACTTTCAGTCACGGATAGCATCTAAAAATTGTGGCAAGGACGTAATTTGATATATAATTAGGAGTACATTCAATATCTGGATGATTTCTTTTTCGAAGTACTTTAATTGTTAATTTATAAGGATTTATGTTGTGACCGTCGCCGAAGAAAAATTTTCCGCAAAGTTTGAGGAAGTGGCTGCAAATATAAAACATCGTGGTGCATATTATCTGGAGGATGCTAAGGAAAAAGGCATGGCTCTGGTAGAAGCTAAGTTCAAAGATACTAAGTTGTACTGGCTGGCAGATATGAAGGAAGATCGCATTTTCAGCGCGCGATTTTTTGCCTACGGCGGGAAAGTGTCATTGGTAATTGGAGAAACCTTGTGCTCTATGGTGGAAGGTCTTACCATCGATGAAGCAAGTTCGCTTTTAAAGACTGATGTGGAAACCAAGCTCCGCGACAATCCAGATGTGGCATCTGTACCTGAATCGAAACAAAAAGCATTTGATACCGTTGAGGAATTGCTGAAAGCGGTAAAAGAACAGTATCCGGCGGCGAAGGGAGTTGCCGTGGCTAGTGCATCCATCAAAAAAGAAGATTTCAAGTCGACCACCGAATTGAATATGGTTGCCCAGGCGTGGCTGGGGTTGACTCTGGAAGAGCAAAAAGAGCAGATAGAGTTGGTTCTGGATGAGCATATTCGCCCGGCACTTATGAACGATGGGGGTAATGTCCAATTATTGGATGTAACCGATGGCGAAAAAGTGCTGGTTCAATATCAAGGTGCCTGCGGCAGTTGCGGGTCTTCCCTTGGGGCGACTTTGTCTTTTATGGAATCAACATTACGCAAACATATTTACAACGATATTAACGTTGTTCCACAGGTGTAACCTGGAGAAATAAAATGAGTGACGAGCAAAATTCCGTCTCCGATTTACTGGAAGACAATCAATATAAATATGGGTTCACGACAGATGTAGAATCTGAAACCTTTGCCAAGGGTCTCAACGAAGATGTTGTGCGTGCCATTTCAAAAAAGAAAAATGAGCCTGAGTTCATGCTCAATTTCCGACTCAAAGCGTTCGCGAAATGGAAAACCATGAAAGAGCCGGCGTGGCCGAATGTGCATTACCCGTCTATCGACTTTCAGAATATTTCCTACTACTCCGCGCCAAAAAAGAAGAAAGTACTTGAAAGTTTGGATGAAGTTGACCCGGAAGTCATGCGTACGTTTGAAAAACTGGGAATACCTCTAGATGAGCAGAAAAAACTGGCTAACGTAGCCGTTGATGCTGTTTTTGACAGTGTTAGCGTTGCTACCACTCATAAGAAAAAATTGATGGAGCAAGGAATCATTTTCTGCCCCATCTCAGAAGCTCTTCAGGATTACCCTGAGTTGGTTGAAGAATATCTCGGTACGGTTGTTCCGGTGGGTGACAATTATTACGCAGCTCTCAATAGTGCGGTGTTCACCGATGGTTCGTTCGTCTATATTCCACCGGACACCATCAGCCCAATGGAAATTTCTACCTATTTCCGTATCAACACCGAAGAAACCGGGCAATTCGAGCGTACGCTTATTATCTGCGCTGAAAACAGTTATGTGTCTTATCTGGAAGGGTGTACTGCACCACAATTTGACACCAACCAACTGCACGCAGCGGTTGTAGAATTGGTAACCATGGACAACGCTGAAATTAAATACAGCACCGTGCAAAACTGGTACGCAGGCGATAAAGAAACCGGTAAAGGCGGTATTTATAATTTCGTGACGAAACGTGGAAAATGTGCTGGTGATAATTCTAAGATTTCGTGGACTCAAGTTGAAACGGGGTCTGCAATCACATGGAAATATCCCAGTTGTATTTTGCAGGGAGACAATTCCAGTGGAGAATTTTACTCTGTCGCTCTTACCAATGGACATATGCAGGCTGACACTGGAACCAAAATGATTCACATTGGTAAAAACACGCGTTCCAGTATTATATCGAAGGGCATTTCGGCAGACCACTCCAGCAACAGTTACCGAGGCCAGGTAAGGATTGGGAAAAATGCCACTAATGCAAGAAACTACAGCCAATGCGACAGCATGCTGGTGGGCGATAAAAATAGTGCACATACCTTCCCTTATATAGAAACGGCCAATAGCTCGGTGCAGGTGGAGCATGAAGCTGCGACCTCAAAGATCAGTGAGGATCAATTGTTCTATTTCGAGTCAAGAGGGGTTTCCAGGGAAAATGCAATCGAAGCGGTCATCAGTGGATTCTGCAAAGATGTTTTCAAACAGTTGCCCATGGAGTTCGCCGTTGAAGCGCAGAAACTGTTGACTCTCAAACTGGAAGACAGTGTGGGTTGATCAGGGCTACTGCGGGAGTACTAGAAAATTGATAGTGAAAAAGGTTGATAGTTTTATTTTAAAGATATCGACCTTTCCCCACCGGGCGTGGCCCGGTTTTTTTATTTGTTTATTTAGAGGAATAGATTGAATGCTCGAAATTAAAGATTTACATGCAGGGGTTGACGGAACTGAAATTGTAAAAGGCATTTCTCTTTCCGTAAATAAGGGTGAAGTTCACGCCATTATGGGGCCTAATGGATCAGGAAAAAGTACCTTGGCCAAAATACTTTCAGGTCACCCGGCGTATGAAGCTACATCAGGAGAAATAATTTTTGATGGTCAGAATCTTCTGGAAATGGATGCGGAGGAAAGATCGCTGGCAGGTGTTTTTATGGGATTCCAATATCCTGTCGAAGTTCCAGGTGTGAACAACGCCGAGTTTTTGCGAATGGCGCACAATGCTAGAAGGGTTAAAGCTGGGGAGGAAGAAGTTGATCCGCTTGACTTTGATGAGCTTCTTTCTGAAAAAATGAAAATGCTTGGAATGGAAAAAAAATATAAAGAGAGAAATCTCAACGATGGATTTTCGGGTGGTGAGAAAAAGAAAAATGAGATACTGCAAATGGCCATTCTGGAGCCCAAGCTTTCTTTGTTGGATGAAACCGATTCTGGACTGGACATCGATGCATTGCGTATTGTTTCCGAAGGAGTCAACAAACTTCGCAATGAAAATAACGCTCTCATTTTAATCACTCACTACCAACGTTTATTGGATTATATAAAACCCGATTTTGTTCATGTGCTTAGTCAAGGCAAGATCGTGAAATCGGGAGATAAAGCTTTGGCAATTGAACTCGAATCCCAGGGATATGACTGGGTGACGACGGCAGATTAAGGGAAAATATGTCTGAAACAATCGTAGAATCGACAGAAGAGACAGCTTTTCTTGATCTTCACAAAAAGTTCGTGGAAGAAAATAAGTCAAGCTCTGCTTTGTCCGCAATCCATGAGTCGGCTTTGAGCCGATTTGAAATGCTGGGCTTCCCGCATTCAAAACATGAAATGTATACCTATGTGAATACGAAGAAGTTGGCCGCCACTACGTTTGCGGTTTCTAATCCTTCTGCAAAAATTGATCTTATAGAAAAGCATATTTATTCGGGCTGTGAAAACAGTTGTCTTGTTTTTGTCAATGGTGTGCTGGATCGGTCTCTTTCCAAATTGAAGGACATAGAATCATCGGTGAAAATCTCTTCCCTCGAAGAGAAGAGTGATACCGATACTCTATTGGAGTCCGTTGAAAATGAGAACGATGTGTTTGCTTGTCTTACAAATGCGTTTTGTTCTGACGTAACGGTTGTGGAGTTTCCTGATAAGGGTCAAGTGGCCGTTCCCATTCAGGCTTTGTTTGTTTCTACGGGAAACACCTCTCTACCTGAAATGCATTCCCCACGATTGTTATGGAAGGTTGGAAAACTTGCCGAAGTAAAAGTGATTGAAAAGTTTGTCGGTATGCAGGAAGGTTATTTCACCAATATGGTCCAAGACTGGAGAGTAGCAGAAGGGGCAGGAGTGGTTTTGACTCAGGTGCAGTCTGATCCCTTCGGTGCGTGGAATTTCCACAAAACCCGCGTACATATTAAGCGCAATGCTAGGTTTCATTCCGCCAATGCTTCTTCAGGATCGGTTCTCGTACACAATCATTTTGAAGTGCGACTAGAAGAAGAGGGCGCCGAAGTGATTCTAAATGGTGTTAGCGTGCTCAAAGGAAAAGAACAGGTGCATAATTTTATTCGTATTCATCACGAAGCACCGCAATGTGTCAGTCATCAACATTTTAAAAACGTGATCAACGATGAAGGCCGTTCAAGTTTTGATGGCACTGTCATCGTTAATCAGGGTGCGCAGTTGACCAGCGCGAATCAGTTGATCAACAACCTGATGCTGTCTGATGATTGTCACGCAGATAACAAACCCAATCTGATGATTTTTGCCGATGATGTGAAGTGTGCCCATGGTGCGACCATCGGGCAGATTGACGAAGATCAATTGTTCTATCTACAAACACGAGGGTTGTCGAAAAAGTTCGCCAAAGAACTGCTTACAAGAAGCTTTGCTGAAAGTATTGTTCAGACTATTGAATTTTCCGAAGTGGTAAAAGAGCTTAGCAATACGTTGCTCAAGAAACTAGAGGTAGACAATGTCTGATTCTAATACGGCTGTAAAAGGTAATGCTGTTTTCGATGTCGAAAAAATACGTAAGGATTTCCCCATCTTGTCTCAAACCGTGCGCGGAAAACCTTTAATCTATCTTGATAATGGAGCCACTACGCACAAGCCGCAGCGGGTGATTGATCGTGTGAGTCAATTCGATGCTGAAGAATATGGCACCGTACGTCGTGGAGCTTATAAACTGTGTGAGAATGCCACTCAGCTCTACGAAGATGCTAGGAAGAAGGTCGCTGATTTTATGGGTGCGGAAAAGCCCGGTGAAATTGTTTTCACCAGTGGAACCACGCAAGCCATCAATCTAGTGGCGCATAGTTTCGGTAAACGTTTTGTCAATAAAGATGACGAGATTATCATTTCCAATATCGAACATCATGCCAACACCGTCCCATGGCAGGTTCTTTGTGAGGAACGTGGCGCGAAGCTCAAAGTCATTCCTGTTGACGATACGGGTGAACTGGTTATGGAGGAATATGAAAAACTGCTTTCAAACAAGACTTGTATGGTGGCGGTCAATCATGTTTCAAATGCGTTGGGCACAGTCAACCCTGTAAAACAAATCACCGAAAAAGCGCATACGGTCGGAGCAAAGGTTTTAATAGACGGTGCGCAAAGCACGCCGCATATGAAACTGAATGTTCAGGATATCGGTTGCGACTTCTACACATTTTCCGGGCATAAAATGTATGCCCCCAGCGGAATCGGCGGAGTTTACGGTAAAATGGATCTCTGGGAAGAGATGCCGCCTTATGTGACAGGGGGCGATATGATTTTACAGGTCACACTCGAAAAAACCACTTATGCGAAACCCCCGGCAAGATTCGAAGCAGGCACACCGCCTATCACTCAAGTGATTGGTTTAGGCGAAGCCATTGACTATCTCAATGAAATTGGAATGGACAATATTGCCGCTTACGAAAACAGCTTGCTCGAATATGGCACCGCATTATTAAATGATATTGAAGGAGTTCGCATCATCGGTAATGCCCGCGAAAAAGCCAGCCTCATTTCTTTTCATATAGAAGGTGAGAACCCTAATGACGGACATCCGCACGATGTCGTGAGTTGGTTGGATCAGGATGGCATTGCTTGCCGAGGCGGACATCACTGCGCGCAACCCACAATGATTCGCTATGGTCTCCCTGCTACCACTCGGGCTTCGATGGCATTTTACAATAAAACCGAAGAGCTAGATGCTCTGGCCGAAAGCCTTAGAAAGGGTTTCCCTTATGGTTTTGTGGTTTTATGATAGATTTGTTGATAAAAGACCATGTCATACGATAAAGAACTCTACCAGCAGGTCATTCTTGACCATAACCGTAAGCCTCGCAACTTTCATGAAATAGAAGGTGCAAGTCACTCTTGTCACGGTGTCAATCCGCTTTGCGGCGATGATATAA
>Ga0209043_1001266_pt1 | contig 14525 bp, 10 predicted proteins | sample SaaInlV_100m_DNA_3_FD_184654 | JGI IMG/M metagenome (GOLD analysis project Ga0209043, IMG submission 184654) | Marine microbial communities from expanding oxygen minimum zones in the Saanich Inlet - SI037_S4LV_100m_DNA (SPAdes) (version 2) | ecosystem: Environmental > Aquatic > Marine >... | reverse complement strand
GTTTGCCGTTTATATTGAAGCTTTCCGAGATACGTTAAACGAACGACTGGGCAGTGGTGCGGTTGATTATTATCTTCGTCACGGTCGAATCGTAGCTGCTCCGCTGGCTTTTATGCGTGGCAAGACATTTTCGGAGGATACTTTTGTGATACTGGATGAAGCCCAGAACACATCGGTTGCGCAGATGAAAATGTTTTTGACACGCATAGGGGAGGGCTGTCAGGTTGTCGTGAACGGGGATGTCGAGCAGAGTGATATTCGCGGGCCTAATGGACTTGCTGATGCGGTGTCGCGTGTCAGAGGGCTACCTCGGGTGCATGTTCATAAGTTCGTGCGTGATGACATCGTGCGTAGTGGTTTGGTGCGAGACTTGATGGACCGGTACGAAGTTTCCCATTGAGCTTGATGCGATGTTTCATTGATCAGTAACAGTACGGCGATAGTGACCTATGACTCCATCTATCGCCGCACTGTCGCTGGCATGCGGTGAATGGTTCTCAGGTTTAAACGGGTATCAGGGTTTACGACCACAATAGCGCTGAATGACGGCAGGCTTAGGCGTGTCAACATATCCCTCGAAGAAGTCGATTTGTTCTAGATCCCTATTAAGTGTTTCAGAAAGCTCCCCTGGCTTGAGCAAAAAATCTGGATTTCGGGGACGTCCGTAGACATCATTACCTGTCATAAAAGTCTGATAGATCAGAATGCCGCCAGAGCGGAGCGACTGGGATAGAAGGGGTAATAGTGGTCGATATAGATAGTTAACAACGACGATACAAGCAAGTTCCTGTTCATAAAATGGTAGCTGAGCGTCATAAGTCATTGTTTTATGGTCTGCATCAATCAGAACGGGTGCCTCAAGGTCAAACGTAATGACTTTACATGCGGGGTTGTCAGCAAAAGCTGTGACGCCCGTTGTGTCTCTGTCGAGAGCAATGACGGGGTGACCCTTTGCGAGGAAATACCCGGTGTGCCTGCCTTTCCCGCAGGCCAAGTCCATTACCATACCGGCTGTTGGTACTAACGGGGCAAATTTACTTACCCATGGGCAAACGTCGGAATCGGTTTGTACCTTCATCAATGGTCCTCTATGGCAGTCGGGTAAGGTTCAGGAATATTAGCTTCTGAAGTGTCCGGACACTACACTCGTATGCTCGAATTAATCAATATCGTTGGAGTTAGGATGTCGGAGTTTCGTGAACTCACAAATATCATTAACAGGTTTACAGCAGAGCGAGAATGGGAGACCTTTCATTCGCCTAAGAATCTAGCAATGGCTCTCAGTGTTGAAGCATCGGAATTAGTTGAACACTTTCAATGGCTAACAGAAGAAGAGTCCAGAAATCTTGATGCTGAGAAATTATCTGAAGTTGCCGACGAAATTGCAGATGTCCAATGGTATCTGCTCAGAATTGCGGATCAGCTTAGTATCGACATTCCTACCGCGGCTAAAGCAAAAATGATAAAAAATAGCACCAAGTATCCAGTAGCGCTGGCAAAAGGAAACGCGAAAAAGTACAACCGCTATCAGGACGAGTGAGACAACAAGTCATCTGTGCACAGGGTGGCGCCGGAGAAGCTCAATCGCTTCCGAGGGGAGCTAACTGATGGCGCCATATACGCCAGCAGCGACATAAAACATAAAAAAACCGATGGCGGCCATGCTGGCTAGATCGACTTTGAATACGGTGGGCTTTTTGTGTTGACTGTCCATGTGCGAACATTAGCCAATCACAGAGAGAACAGGAAAGAATTGTTTTTCCTAACCTTATGCTCGAATGAACTATCCTACATTAATCGACGAACCTGACGACCATAAACAGCGTCGCAGGCACGACAATGCCCCAAAGCGCTAAGGCTTGAACAAGTACTTTTCCTTTCAAATTACCAAGTGTGCTGCGGGATATCTCTGTACCGATAAAAAACAGCGCGATGACTAGAAGGGCCTTCGACAAGGCTGCTGCCGTGGATGGTATAAATTCTGGCATTGGAAGCGTTGAGCCTGCGACCGAGGCAAGCAGAAACAAGAGAATAAACCCCGGCAGCCGAACTTTTGCCCCCTCTGAACGTTCCCGAAAGCTGACAATTAGCACAAGCGGTATTAGCCACAAGGTTCTTCCCAGTTTAAGCGTAGTCGCTACAGCGGCTGATTCCTCGCCATAAATCTGCGCAGTGGCAACGACAGAGCTGGTGTCGTGAATTGCGAGTGCAACCCAAACTCCAAATTGCTCCTGTGTCATTTCTAGCCAATGACCAACATGGGGAAATGTGAATAACGCAACAGCATTCAACAAGAAGACGATAGCTAATGCGACCCCTGTTTGATCAGGTCTTGCTTTGATAATAGGAGACAGTGTTGCGATCGTGGTGCCGCCGCATATCGCGGTGCCAGATGCCATCAGCAGGCTGCTGTTTCGCTCAACTTTCATCAATCGACCAATCATTAAACCGATTGTGATCGCAGCGATGACATATATAAAAATGGCAAGGGTGTAATTGGCGCTGATTCGCCACAAATCGCCAATGTTGAGTTTTAGCCCGAGCAGGATGATGGCTGCCTGCAGGCTGTACTTGCCAAGCACCGACGCATTGCTTATCAGCGTTTTGTTGAGGCCAAGTGTGATCGCCATACCAACTAGAAGCGCCACCGCAGGATTGCCGAAATATATCAGTGGCAACAGAATTAGAGTATAGAAAGTGAGGCCGATAGCGGGGTTCATGAGTTAAATTCACTGTAATTGTTATTGTTTTTAGACGAGGCGCTAACCCCGGCATTCATCTTCAGGGATTCTGGGTCTCGCCTATCTATAACCTTCTGCTATCGGTCTTCGTGGTAACGACCACCAGAGCGCTTCGCACGCTTGTTCAAGCTCTTCATCGAAATGAACCTCAAATGCTGCCAGGTTTGCATCAAGCTGATCTGCGCGACTGGCTCCGATAATAGCAGATGACACCGCTGGGTTTCTTAGCACCCATGCTACAGCGACGGAAACCATGTTGAGTCCTTTTGATTCTGCCACTTCCTTAAGTGTTGAAACGGCGTTGAACTGAGCCTCGTGCCAATATCTCGCCTGATACCTTTCGGCAGCAGTGCCTAGTGTAAATCGTGTTCCCTCGACAGGCGCCTGACCACTTTTATATTTCCCGGATAGAAATCCACCCGCGAGCGGGTTGTAAACAAGCACGCCAAGCCCCTCGGCTTGGGCAAGGGGTAGAAGTTCTGTTTCGATCTCTCGATATAGGAGATTATAGCGTGGCTGAACAGAGGCATAGCCGCTGATGTTTAGACCTTTGGCGGCTGAAAGTGCCTGACCGAGGCGCCAAGCAGGGTAGTTCGAGCATCCGACATAGCGTACCTTTCCCGTACGGGTGAGATCCTCAAATGCGCGTAATGTTTCCTCGATTGGCGTGCTGGTATCAAAACCGTGAGACTGATAGAGGTCGACGTAGTCTGTTTGTAACCGTTTCAGGCTGGCGTCAACCGAATCCATGATGTGTTTGCGGGACAACCCGCGATTGTTGGGCCGTTTGTGAGTTGGAGCAAAACACTTGGTGGCAATAATGAGATTGTCTCGGTTACCTCGTGAGTTCATCCAACGGCCGATGATTGCTTCGGTTTCACCGATCGTTTCGCGGGTGCCGCCAAGTGGATAAGCGTCAGCTGTATCGAGAAAGCTCAGTTTCATTTCCTGCGCACGATCAAGTATTTCGTGCGAGGTTTTTTCTTCCACCTGAAGACCAAAAGTCATTGTGCCCAAGCATAGCGCCGGCACTTCCAGACCATGTTTGCCGAGGTTTCGATATTGCAATTTGCTGTCCTTCCGCTACCGTGCGGCGCCTGTGTCTACTTTGTTTAGCCGAATACCCACGCTGATTTTATCTCCAACCTGAAATCGCAACTTGTTGTGGATTGCCACAATAGTGCAATGGTCTCCCCGAATGTTCAGATTTACTTCGGAACATCCAAGAGTGTGTAGGGAAGCGAGGTCAAAGTCCACCAAAGCACGGCGCATACCGCTCGATTGTAGGGCTAGCAATAACTTGATTGTCCTTCGCGCCTTAAAAAAACAAGCCGCCCAGCGTCGCTTCTTTTGTCCAGCTTAGATGCCGAATGATGGAGTACGGCAGTGCCCTTTTTGTTTCATTGAACCTTCCAGAAGGCGCGGTTTGGCAGGTAATACTGGAGATCTGGCTGAGTCACCTTGTCTTTCAATCACTTCGCCTCAAATAATCACATATTTTTTTTGTCCGGCATAAAGTTCGGCCGCGCATAGTAACCAAATCCGGTTTAGCGTCGTCGCATGTCTCAAAAGACACAGCGCATATTTAAACCACTCCTGGGACTGGTAAGGAATGAAAGTGAACAAAGCTATTAAAATGATTGCGCCGGTGATCGTACTTGCCGGAGGTTTAGGGGCTTTTCTTGTTTTAGATTGGGCTAAGCCGGAACCTGAGAAAAAAGTAGATGAGCCTCGGGCACTCAGCGTTTTTGTCAAGCACGTTGAAGGTGCCGATACTGAACTACAGGTCAGGACCGAGGGCGAGGTCAGAGCCAGAACCGCGGTTGATATCGTCTCGCAGGTGGCGGGTCGCGTTGTTTCTGTTACCACGGAATTCACAGAGGGTGGCGTGGTTGAACCAGGGGTCACTTTGGTTCAAATTGAGGATCTTGATTACAAACTTGAATTGGCTCAGGCCAGGGCGAAAATGGCGGAAGCCGAAGTGGGGATGCAGACTGCTCTGGCCACAGCGGATGTTGCTAAGCAGCAGCTACGAAACGCCAAGGATGCTTCGCCCCTAGCTTTGAAAAAACCACAAGTAGCCGAAGCCAGAGCGCTGCTCGCTGCTGCGGAAGCCAGTTACGAACAATCAATGCTTAACCTTACGCGAACTAAAATTTCATTACCTTTTAGTGGCCGATTAGCGAGTATTGATGTGAATGTCGGTCAGTACGTTGCGCCCGGGACTCGTCTAGCGCGAGCCTTTTCTACCGAGGTTGTCGAAGTCAGGTTGCCCCTCAACGACACGCAGCTTGCATCTTTGAATTTACCCATCGGTTTTGTCGCTGAACCGGGTCAGGCGCTGCCTGTCGTTTTTAAAGCCAACGTAGCGGGCAAGCAGCAGAGATGGCAAGGCAAGCTCACGCGTCTTGACGCTTCGATTGATAAAAACACTCGAATGCTATTTGGCCTTGCTGTGGTTGAATCGCCTTACCAACGTAATGTTTCACAGCATCAGATGCCGTTAGCGGTAGGTCTGTATGTTGAAGCAGAGATTACCGGGCGGAAAATCAATGAAGGTTATGCCATCCCAAGGGAAGGATTGCGTGCCGGAAACAAGGTTTTTGTGGTGAACGAAAATGGCCTGTTGGAAATACGAGCCGTTGTAGTTGCCTATAGCTCCGAGCGGGAGGCAATTATTTCTAGTGGTCTTTCGTTGAATGAGAAAGTTGTCGTGTCGCCTGTGCGAAATGCGATTCAGGGCATGGCGCTCAAAACACTGGAAGCGTCGCTGGATGAGTCTGCGTTAGCGAGGCGGAATTAATGCAGCATCGATGTCAATTGGACGGAAGAAAACATGCGTAAATTGATTGCCTGGTGGGCGACAAATACCGTTGCTGCAAACCTGCTGATGGTAGGCATTCTTTTAGCAGGCATCCTTGGTTTTATCGCGATGGAAAGAGAAGCTTTTCCGAACTTCACACCTAATGAGGTTTCTATCGAGGTGACTTGGCTCGGCGCGGCACCACAGGAAATAGAAGAACAAGTGGTCGTTCGCATTGAAAACGCGATCGATAATATCGACAGTGTCTACCGCTACTACTCTTTTGCTGAGGAAAACTACGCGCGCATCGATGTGTCGACATTGCCTACCGATGATATGGAAGGTTTTCTGAATGAGATTAAGAACGCGGTCGACTCGGTGAACTCGCTGCCGCGTGATATTGAGAAGCCGCAGGTCCGGCGCGTTGAATATCGAAACGAAATGATCCGCGTTGCCGTCCATGGTGAAGTTGGCGAACGTGCATTGACCCGTCTTGCTGAAGAGCTTCGCGATGAAGTCGCCGCTTTACCCTATATCTCCATCGTTGAATTGTTTGGCACTAGGCGGGAAGAAGTAACCATTGAGCTATCAGAGCAGGCGCTTCGTCGTTATGGACTGAGTTTCGAAGAGGTTGCCATGGCTATCCGCAGCAGTTCAATCAATTTGTCCTCCGGCAGCATTCGAACAGAAACCGGTGATGTATTGTTGCGTGCTAGAAACATGGCTGACAATGAAGATGAGTTCAGCGATATCGTGATTCGTCAGTCACCTGAGTCAGGCATTATCCATGTAGGTGACGTCGCGCGGGTGGTGGATGGTTTTGAGGAGAATGAAATCCTGGCGACCATGAACGGTGAACCTGCAGTGCTCTTGCAAATTCTCTCCTCGGACAATATGCAGGTGGTTAAATCGAGTAACTCGGTCAAAGCCTGGATGGAGGAGCGGCAAAAGACGTTGCCTGATGGTGTGAGTCTCTCTTTATGGTTCGACACCGCAGATATCTACAATTCCCGAATGAAAACAATTGGTAATTCAGCCTATATGGGGCTGATTCTTGTCTTTCTAGTGCTGATCTTGTCCCTGCGACCTAAAGTCGCGCTTTGGGTAACCGTGGGAATTGGCGTGTCATTTCTGGGTGCTTTTGCCATGCTGCCGACAATGGATGTTTCATTGAATATCCTGTCGACTTTTGCCTTTTTACTGGTGCTGGGTATCGTTGTGGATGATGCGATTGTCGTCGGGGAAAGTATCCATCAGCATCATCACAAAATTGATGACCCGTTAGAGGCAGCAATTCAGGGTGCCAGTGCTGTTTCCAAACCGGTGGTTTTTGCTGTGCTGACGACGATGGTGGCGTTTGCACCATTCTTTTTTCTGAGTAGTGAAGATGCCCAGGTCACACGCCAGTTCTCTATTGTGATCACTCTTGCATTGGTAGTTTCCCTCATTGAGGCCTTTTTGATACTGCCGGCGCATCTTTCACAGCTTCAACGCCGGAAAGAATTGGGAAAAATTGGACGATTCCAAAAAAGTATTGAAGACAAGATTGTCGGCTTTTCTCAAACGGCCTATCGAGGCTGGATTGATGCGTGTGTCAATAATCGATACTTAACAGCCAGCGTGTTTATCGCAGCATTGACGGTTAGCTTTGGTATTTTTAGCAGTGGTTGGGTCAAGTTTTCGTTTATGCCTGAGGTTGAGAACGAATTGATTCATATCAACGTCGAGTTACCCACAGGCACACCCTATGCCCGGGCTTTGAAGGTGTTAGATCAGCTTCAGGAAGCAGAGCGTGAACTGATACGACAAGTTGAATCAGAGGCTGTCACTGAGGGAGGCTCGGGTCAACTGATTGAGGGATGGTATACGAGGTCGCGCAGGGACAGTGTGATTGCTATCGTAAAATTGGCCCCTCCTGAGGTTAGGGACATGTCTGCCAAGGAAGCAGCATTAAGATTGCGTGAGTTGGTTGGCGAAGTGCCAGATGCCGATGAAATTGAAGTGAACTACACCATGAACAACTCAACCCCTAGGGTGAGCTACGTCATGCGCCACAAGGATCTTTCTCAACTAAAAGAAGCAGCCAAGGATGTTAAGCGTCATCTCTATGGTTATGACGGTACCTTTTATGTCAGAGACAGCATGCGGGGTGAATTGGAAGAACTGCACATGCAGCTTTTGCCTGGTGCTGAAAAGTTGGGATTGACGCTGGCACAGGTTTCTCAACAAGTGCGGCAGGCATATTTCGGAGAGGAAGTTCAGCGCCTACCGCGAGAGACAGGTGACGTTCGAGTGATGGTGCGCTATCCGAAAGAGTTACGCTATAGCCTCGAGAGCCTAAATGATTTCAGAGTCAGGACCAACGACGGGCGCGAGCTCCCGTTATTGTCTGTGGTAGAAGTTGAGGTTGTTACTGGGGTTCAGCATATCAGGCGTCGCGATGGAGAACGGATGGTACGTGTGACAGCGGAAGTGATGGGTGAGCTGATGAGCGATATCAATACCGACATGAAAGAGACCTTTCTACCTGTTATTGAAGAAAAATACCCCGGTTTAAAGATTGGCGTTGGTGGTGATGCTGAAAGCGAAGCATTGTTTTTGTCAGAACTCATGTCATTGTTCGCAATTGCGTTGTTTGTGATGTACGCGCTGATCGCGATTGCATTCCGTTCCTACTGGTTGCCGCTGTTGGTGATGACTGCGATACCTTTCGGGTTTATGGGCGCTGTTTATGGCCATCTTATGTTCAACGTATCGATGGCAATGTTCTCTTATTTTGGTATCGGTGCCGCTGCTGGTGTTGTTGTCAACGATAACCTTGTGCTCGTCGATTACATCGAAGGTTTGCGAGCGAAGGGCCATTCTGCAATCGAAGCCGTTGTCGAGGCAGGTATCGCCCGTTTCAGACCAATTTTGTTAACTTCAGTCACAACGTTTGTAGGATTGATGCCTATCATGGCGGAACGTTCGACCGATGCACAGTTCCTCAAACCTGCTGTATTGTCGTTAGCATTCGGAGTGTTATTCGCGTTGTTTGTGAGCCTCTTTATGGTACCTGCACTCTACTGTATTGGTGACGACCTAAACAGATTTAGAAGGCGCTTGAAAGCATGGTTTTTGTTCAAAGTGAATCGAGCCCCTGTCGCTCATGTATCCTCTGGAGAAAGTCTGTGAGGGATGAGTGCCTTTAAAGCCAGTCATTCGGCCGGAGGAGCGCCATTTTTGTACGGAGCAGTAGAGCCGATCTTAAGCGCACCGAGCATAAATGTTACGACAGTTATATGAGTGGCCTTGTTGAGCACCTGACGTCAAATTGAGTAGTATGTTGTTATCAATAATGTAATTCGCCCGTTGCGAGTTCGTATTGGTGCATACGGGACTCACCATGGCGACAGAAGAAACCGCAAGTACGGGGAAAAAACCAACAACACCACTAGGCTTCTGGCGGGGTTGGTCATTGGTCGTCGGCGGTACCATCGGGTCAGGGATATTTACGCTGCCGGCATTGTTAGCGCCCTATGGATTGCTGGGTTTGGTTGGCTGGTTTATCGCTGGTTCCGGTGCATTGCTGATGGCATTTATGCTGGCCCGGCTCTCTATCAGAATGCCTGCCATTGGTGGTCCCTATGCCTATGCTCGAGCGGGTCTGGGTGACTTTGTGGGTTTCTGGGTAGGTTGGGGTTATTGGATCGCAATCTGGTCAGCTACCGCGGCTATCGCCGTCGCCTGTGTGGGCTATATCAGCTTTTTTCTGCCAATTCTTCGAGAGAGTTCATTGCTGGCTGCGACCGCCACACTGACACTCATCTGGTCGTTAACTGCGATGAATATTCATTCGATGGGATCTTCAGGTGGGTTTCAACTACTCACTACTTTTTTAAAAATATTGCCTTTGTTGTTCGTCGGGTTGTTAGGCTTTAGTGCGGGCTCAACAGATAATTTGCCGCCGTTTAACCCCAGTGGTGGAAGCCTATTTGCTGTCATTGCGACCAGTGTGACGCTGGTCATGTGGGCATTTGTCGGCCTGGAGGGCGGCACTGTGCCCGCAGCCGATATGGTAGAGCCTAAGAAAACCATTCCGCGAATCCTGATCTTTGGTACTTTGACTGTTCTCGTCGTCTATCTTGTTGCGTTTTCTGGTGTCATGCTCCTTTTACCTGCTGAGATGCTCAGCAATTCCCCCGCGCCCTTTGCTGATGCGACGGTAAAGGTCATTGGCACCATGGGCGCATCCTTAATTGCGATGGGTGCGATGATTTCGACCCTCGGGGCGCTGAACGCGCAGGTGTTGTTGTCTGGGCAAGTGGTAAGAGCCGTTGCACTTGACGGCTTGTTTCCCAAAATACTGAGTAAACTTGGCGTCCAAGGTACACCCTTCGTCGCCATTATCGTTTCCTCAATCCTGGCGAGTATTCTGGTGGCAATGAACTACTCGAAGGGATTGGTTGAAGCGTTTAATATGATGATTTTGTTGTCTACGCTGACGACTCTCGTTCCTCTATCGTTCGCCGCCATTGCCGCATTGATATTTTTGAAGCGGGATGATGCGAGTGCATCGCGAAGCCAGGGAATTATTGTGGCGGTGCTCGCCTTTCTTTACTCACTACTTGTTATTATTGGGGCCGGTGCAGAAACGGTTTTTTATGGTTTCATACTCTTAACTGCTGCGATGCCAATCTATGTGTTGGTCGCGAAGAATAGGGATAGCGAGAGCCAGAATAGAATTTAAATGGAATTCGAAGTTTGAACAGTGAAACAGCGAAGGTTTTGGTCGAAAGCGCATGTAATGAGTGGGGGCCGATTGAATATATTGCGCTCAGAGAGGCGAAAGTAGCCTTTGAGAGCGACAGTAGGATTAGCCGGCAGTGGCGTCCGCTCAGGTTTCACAGTCAGCCGGAATTCGATGCTGCCGATGAGGAATATCAGTCTTTTGAAGCGCTCATCAGAGCAACTGGCTCCAATGTCATTCTGTTAGAGGGTCATGAGGTTTTGACGCTGGACAGTATCTATCCCCGGGACGCGCTGATTGTTGCGCCCCAGGGCTTGGTACTCTGCGAAATGGGAAGACCCAGTCGATCGAATGAACCAAAACTAAACGCCGCTGAGCTCGTCTCGCTCGGATTCCCTGTGCTCGGAGAAATTAGCCGACCCGGTACTTTGGAGGGCGGGGACTTTATCTGGCTGGACGAACGTCACGCGGCGGTTGGCTCAGGCCCAAGAACCAATCAGGAAGGTATTTCTCAGTTGCAATATTTGTTGGGAAGTGAAATCGATTTACACGTGGTGCCGTTGCCTGAACCGGAGCACCCGGAAGATGTTTTTCATTTGATGAGTATGATTTCTCCGTTAGACAAAGATCTGGCGTTAATTTATCGACCACTGATGCCTGAAGGTTTTATGACTTGGCTCATATCTCTGGGAATTGCGTTTGTAGAAGTGCCAGAAGAGGAATATTTGCCAATGGGGTGCAACGTGTTGGCTACTGGGCCCAGACAAGTGATCATGCTCGATCGACTACCGGAAACAAAAAGAAGGTTAGCGCAGGCTGGTTGCAGTGTGACGACTTACAAGGGTGATGAAATTAGTCGCAAGGGAGAGGGTGGACCAACTTGTCTAACCCGGCCGCTGGTTCGAAGAAGGTCTTGATGAAAGATCCCCAACAAATTCTGCAGCATGTTTTTGGTTTTCCCGATTTCAGAGCGCCTCAGGATGAAATCATTTCAACACTGGTTGATGGTGGAGATGTTCTCGTGCTGATGCCGACCGGTGGCGGCAAATCCCTTTGTTACCAGATTCCAGCGATTGCTAGAGAAGGGGTTGGTATTGTTATCTCCCCACTCATCGCGCTGATGCAAAATCAGGTAGACGCCCTGAAGCAGTTGGGGGTCAGTGCGACTTTTTTGAATTCGACGCTTGCGTTTGAAACCGTTCACCGAATCGAGCAATCGTTGCGACAGGGAGAAGTCGATTTGCTTTATCTTGCGCCGGAACGTCTTGTTCAGCCCGCGACGATGGCGTTATTGCGTGAGCTCGACATAAGTCTTTTTGCAATTGACGAGGCACATTGTGTTTCCCAATGGGGCCATGATTTCAGGGCTGATTACCTGCACTTGAATATACTCGCGACGGAGTTTCCGAGTGTCCCGAGAATAGCATTAACCGCCACAGCAGATATCAGGACGAGAACGGAGATTGTATCCCGACTTTCGCTTGATGACGCAAGGCAGTTTATCGTTGGTTTTGATCGTCCGAATATACGCTATCGCATTGCATTGAAAACTAACCCGCGACAGCAGCTATTACAGTTTTTGAAAAACGAGCACCGAAATGACGCGGGTATCATTTACTGCCTATCTCGACGAAAAACTGAGGAAACAGCAACCTGGCTAAGTCAGCAGGGATTTGAAGCGTTGCCCTACCATGCGGGGCTGGATAGTGAAACCCGGGCTAAAAATCAGGCGCGGTTTCTAAATGAAGAAAGCATTATCATTGTGGCGACCATTGCATTTGGTATGGGTATCGATAAACCGGATGTGCGCTTCGTTGCCCACCTTGACTTGCCAAAAACGGTTGAAAGCTACTATCAGGAGACTGGCCGCGCCGGTCGGGATGGCGAAGCGGCAAATGCCTGGCTGGTTTATGGGTTACAAGACGTTATCAAACTACGACAGATGATGGAAAATTCAGAAGGTAGTGATGAACACAAACGCGCTGAGCAGCACAGATTGAATGCAATGCTGGGGCTCTGTGAGATCACCAGTTGTCGGCGTCATGCGCTGCTGCGTTACTTTGATGAGGATTCGCCTGAACGGTGTGGCAATTGCGACACCTGCATTGATCCTGTTGATACCTGGGATGGAACCGAAGCCGCCCAGAAGGCGTTGAGCGCTGTATTTCGTACAGATCAACGATTTGGGGTTAACCATTTGATCGATGTATTGCAGGGATCTAATACGGAAAAGATCCGTCAGTTTGAACACGACAAACTATCTACCTTTGGTATCGGGCAAACCCTAGATATTAATCAATGGCGATCGGTGTTTAGGCAGCTGGTTGCAAGGGGGTTTATCAGCGTTGACCTAGAACGTTTCGGTGCGCTTCGTCTGGAACAGAAATGTCGACCCTTACTTAAAGGTGAACAACAGATAGAGCTTCGCCGTGATAGCGGTAAAAAAGCGGTTGCCCGTCAGACTAAAACACCGCTACCAGAGGATATTAATGTAGGGCTATGGGAAGCGCTACGCGAATGCCGGAGGTTGTTTGCGGAGGCGCAAGGGGTGCCACCCTATGTCATTTTTCATGACAAAACCCTCCGCGAGATGGCTGAGCAGATGCCCCAAAATAAAAGTGAATTTGGTTTGCTTACCGGTGTTGGAGAGCGAAAGCTCGAAAAATACAGTGAAGCGTTTCTGGCTGTCATTCAAGAGGCGCTCTGAGGTAAAGTATCAGGCACAAATCAAAATTTAATTTTTCCAAGAGGGAAGTATGGCGAGTCTGGAAGATGAACTAATCGTTGAGCAAATTCAGATAGGACCAATGCAGAATTTTACCTATCTGGTGGGTTCGAAAAGTACGCGGGAGGTTGTCATCATTGATCCTGCATGGGATATCCCGGCATTGACCAATATGATCAACGAGGCGGGGTATACCCTGACCGGTGCGCTGGTTACCCATTATCATCCTGATCACTGTGGTGGTTCTTTTGGTAAGAATACTGTTCAGGGAGTCGCAGATTTACTAGAAACCAACCCCGTTAAAATTTTTGCACATAAGCTTGAAGCAGATGGTGTTAAAAAAGTAACAGGCGTATCAGAGTCAGATATTAAGCGGGTCGATTCTGGTGACAAGCTGAAGGTTGGCAACATTGAAGTGGAATTCTTGCACACGCCCGGGCATACGCCAGGCTCACAGTGCTTCAAGATTAAGAACACGCTGGTTTCTGGAGACACATTGTTTGTCAATGGATGTGGCCGGGTCGATCTGCCGGGTTCCAACTCCGAAGACATGTACCACAGTATTCAAAAGCTAGCAGCGCTGCCTAATGACACTATTTTATTGCCGGGTCATAACTACAGCGACGTGCCAAGTGCGACGATGGCCGACACTAAAAAAGCAAATGTCTACATGAGAATCGATAATTTAGAAAGTTGGAAAATAATGATGGGGCACTGAGCACCAGAGGAGGTTGATATGAGGACGATAGCAGAAGGTTACTCTTTTACAGAGGGACCTAGGTGGCATGAAGGCCGCCTGTATTTTTCCGACTTCTACACACATCGGGTTCTTGCGGTTGATGGTGAAGGTCGAGTTGAAGTCATTGCTACCGTGCCTGGGCAACCCTCGGGTCTGGGTTGGTTACCCGACGGAAGAATGCTTGTTGTTTCCATGTTGGATAGGAAGCTGTTGCGCCAGGAAGGCGACGGTCGTCTGGTTGAGCATGCAGATTTGAGTAAGATCGCGACCTATCATTGCAATGATATGGTCGTCGATACGCAAGGGCGAGCCTATGTTGGAAACTTCGGTTCTGACATAGAAAGTGGCAACAAATTAGTAAAGGCAAAACTGGCATTTGTCGATACTGACGGGTCGGTCTCAGTGGCAGCCGAAGACCTGGCTTTTCCAAACGGAGCCGTGATTACGCCGAACGGCAAAACGTTAATTATCGGCGAGACCTTTGGCCGCTGTCTCACTGCATTTGATATCGCCGATGACGGGGGACTTTCAAATCGCAGGATTTGGGCTAATTTGCATCCTCACATTCCCGATGGTATCTGCCTGGATGCCGAAGGTGCGATATGGCTAGCAGACCCCGCTAATAATTGTGTGGTGCGTGTTGCAGAGGGCGGTGATGTGTTGCAAAAGATAGAGATGGGCAACGGTACTTTCGCCTGTATGTTAGGCGGTGAGGATCGTAAAACGCTATTTGTTTGTACCGCAGCAGGTTCAGGCTCAAAAGCCGAAGAGAGATTGACTGCAAAAAT
>Ga0209043_1001259_pt1 | contig 14599 bp, 13 predicted proteins | sample SaaInlV_100m_DNA_3_FD_184654 | JGI IMG/M metagenome (GOLD analysis project Ga0209043, IMG submission 184654) | Marine microbial communities from expanding oxygen minimum zones in the Saanich Inlet - SI037_S4LV_100m_DNA (SPAdes) (version 2) | ecosystem: Environmental > Aquatic > Marine >... | reverse complement strand
AGGGAATCTGTTGTTACACAGCGTCTCTAAAAGCGGTGCAGAGAGCGCACTCCAAGAGTGCTGCCGCGAAGGACTGAAACTCCAAGGTTGGCTACTCGTTCAGTTCAGACAAGCGGACGCAGGCGGCCTCGTGAGCGTCGTTTTTCAGCGACTCGAAACTTGGCCAAGCCGTCTGGCAGCGTTCCTCGGCATGCGGGCAGCGGGGGTGGAACGTGCAACCACTTGGTGGGTTGAGCGGCGACGGTGGATCTCCGGGCAGCAGGATGCGTTTGCGGGTGCGCTCACTGTCGGGATCGGGCATCGGCACCGCGCTGCAGAGCGCCTTGGTGTAAGGGTGCTGCGGGTGCTCGAATACTTCCGTCGCCGGGCCGATCTCGACGATGCGGCCGAGGTACATCACGGCGATGCGATCGGAGATGTGTTTGACGACGGATAAGTCGTGCGAGATGAAAATCATCGTGAGCTCCATCTCGCGCGTGAGGTCGCTGAGGAGGTTCAAAATCTGCGCCTGGATGGAGACGTCGAGTGCGGAGACCGGTTCATCGGCGATGATGAGCTCGGGCTCGACGGCTAGGGCTCGGGCGATGGCGATGCGCTGGCGTTGGCCACCGGAAAATTCGTGCGGATATTTGCGCATGAAGCGCGCAGCCAGGCCGACTTTTTCCATCAACGCGCCGACCGCCTTGGCCAGGTCGGCCTTGGGCACTTTGCGATGAGCCTGGATCGCCTCGGCGAGCATCGAGTACACCGTCATGCGCGGGTTGAGCGAGGCATACGGATCCTGGAAAATCATCTGGAAATCGGCGCGCGCGGATCGCAGTTCCTTCCCGTCCAAATCGGTGAGGGTTCGGTTGCCGAGAGTGACGGTGCCTTCGGTGGGCTTGATGAGTTGCAGGACGGTGCGGCCCAGGGTGGACTTACCGCAGCCGGACTCTCCGACGAGGCCAAGCACCTCGCCCTTGGCCAAGCTCAGCGATACGCCGTCGACCGCCTTGACCGTGCCGGTGACCTTGCGGAACAGAATCCCTTTCTCCACCGGGAAGTGGGTCTTCAAGTTGTTAATCTGGAGGTAGGCGTCGCTCATCGGTTACGGCTTGAGGTTTTCGCCCTGCACACGCAGGCAAGCGGTGGTGTGCGACTTCCCAATGTCCTGCAGTTCGGGTGGCTTGCTGGTGCAGAGGTCGGTGGCGTGTTCGCACCGCGGTGCGAACGAGCATCCGGCGCTTGGCTTGGACATGTCCGGAGGCATGCCAGGAATGGTGTAGAGCTCCTTACCTTTGGCCTGCAGCGCGGGAATGGAGTTTTGCAGGGCGCGATTGTACGGGTGTTGCGGGTTATAAAAGATTTCTTTGGTTGGGCCGGACTCGACGATCTTGCCGCCGTACATGACGTTGATGCGGTCACAGAAACCGGAGACAACACCCAAGTCGTGAGTAATCAAAATCACCGCGGTGCCGAGCTCCTGCTGTTCCTTTTTGATCAGTTCCAAAATCTGCGCCTGCACGGTGACGTCCAGCGCGGTGGTCGGCTCGTCAGCAATCAGGACATCCGGCTTGGTTATCAGGGCCATGGCGATCATCACGCGCTGGCGCATCCCGCCGGAGAACTCGTGGGGATAGCCGCGGATTCGGCTGGCGGCATCCTGAATGCCCACCGCGTCGAGCATTGCAAGTGCCTGTTGGCGGGCAGACTGTTTGTCGGCCAATTCGTGAATGAGCAGAGGCTCGATGAGCTGGTCCTCAATGCGCAAATACGGATTCAGCGAGGTCATCGGATCCTGGAAAATCATCGCGATCCGCCTGCCCCGGATCGTTTGCAGTTCCTTCTGCGAACAGTGGAGCAGGTCGGTGCCGTCGAAGTGGGCGGTGCCTTTTTCGATGCGGCCCGGGGGCTGCGGGATGAGGCCGAGCATCGACATGCAGGTGACCGACTTGCCCGAACCGGACTCGCCGACGATGCCCAGCGTCTCGCCCTTCTCAAGCTGGAACGACACGCCGTCCACCGCCCGCACCACGCCGTTGCGTGTGTGGAAGTAGGTCGTAAGATCGTTGACGTCGAGCAGTGGCATTTTCAGTGGTTCAATCTTTTGAGGTCTTGGGGTCGAGGGCGTCGCGGAGGCCGTCGCCGACGAAGTTGAACGAAAAGAGCGTTATTGCAAACAGGGCGCCGGGGAAAACGAGCATCCACCAAGCTTCACGCATCCGGTCGGCTCCGTCCTTGATGAGGAGGCCCCAAGACGGGGTCGGCGGCTGAACGCCCAGCCCGAGGAAACTGAGGAACGCCTCGAGCAGCATCACTGCCGGGATGGTCAGTGTCGTGTAAACGATCACCGGGCCAAGGATGTTGGGCACCATGTGACGGAAAAGGATGCGGTGCGTCGGCAGACCAAGCGAGATGCATGCCTCGATGAATTCCTGGCGCCGCAAACTCATCACCTGGCCTCGGACGATGCGAGCCATGGTCAACCACTCCACCGCACCGATGGCGACAAAGAGCAGCAGCATGTTCCACTGGCCGGAGATGGAGAATTCGGAGCCGCGCGCCCGGAACCACTCGTCGATCGAGTCGCCGAGGTCTTTCGCGAACACCATGAGCAGAATCACGAAGATGACGAACGGCAGCGAGTAGAGGATGTCCACGATGCGCATCATCACGCTGTCGATCTTACCACCGAAGTAACCGGAGATGGTGCCGTAGCCGATACCGATGGTGAGGGAGACAAAGGTGGCGACCAGGCCGACCAACAGCGAGATTTGGCCGCCCTTGATGATGCGGCCAAGTTGGTCGCGTCCAAGGTGGTCAGTGCCAAGTGTGTACTCTGCATCGGGCGCTGTCAGTTTATCCTCAAGCACCGTGTTCGTGTAATAATCGCCTTCGAGAAAAAACGGCCCGATGAACGACAGGCCGGCGAGCAGCAGGATGAATACCCCGCCGGCTAGGGCCATCTTGTTTTTGCGCAGCCGATACCACGCCCCGACCCACAGCGACTCACCTTTCTCGACGGTGTCGGGAGCGTCTGGCCTGGTGGGGGTATCGTTCATCGGCTAGTCGAACTTGAGTTTCGGGTTAAGGGTGACCTGCAGGATGTCGACGATCAGGTTGAGCAGGATGATCAGCGTCGCGTAAAACATCACCACGCCGAGCACGAGCGTGTAGTCGCGATTGAACGCGCTCTTGACGAAGTCTTGGCCAAGGCCGGGGATGGCAAAAATGGTTTCGATTACGAATGATCCGGCGATCAGACCCGCAACAGCTGGCCCCATGAAACTGATCACCGGCAGCAGTCCGCCGCGAAGTGAGTGTTTGACGATGACCCGAAGGCCGGAGGCGCCCTTGGCCTTGGCCGTGCGGATGTAATCCTGCGTGAGGATATCAAGCATGCCGCCACGCGTGAGCCGCGAAATGTACGCCGCGTAAAAGAACCCAAGCGTTACCGACGGCAGCACCATGTCGCTGGCAAAAAACTGGTCGCCACTGAACCCGCCCCAGCCGGTGGCCGGGAACCATCCGAGCTTCAGCGAGAAAACCAGCATGAGCAGCGGCCCCATTACGAATGTCGGCAGGCAAATGCCGATCATTGCCAGTGACGAGGGGATGTAGTCGATGTACGTGTTGGGGCGCAGCGAGGCGATGACTCCGAATAAAATACCCAAACCAAGCGCAATGCACATTGCGAAAAAGCCGAGCTTGGCAGATACAGGGAATTTTTGGCTGATGATCTCGCCGACGGTGCGGTTCGGGTACTTGAACGACTGCAGGGTGGGCAGGTGGGTGATGTACTGGATGAATTGCTTGTGCAGTGGTTGGTCGAGGTTGAACTGCTTGTTCAACAGTTCGCGCACCTCGGCGGTCACCTGTTTGTCCTCGTCGAACGGCCCGCCCGGGGCCAGGCGGCACATGAAAAACGTCATCGCGGCCACACAGAGCAATACCGGGATGGTTTCCAGTACACGGCGGAGGATGAACTTGAGCATCAGGTCAGCGCTTGGCCAGGCGGGTGGGTGTCGGCGTTACTCGTCGGCCTTCACCTCGAGGTCAAGATGTTTCCATGGATGGTGGTCGAGCACGTTCGCGTGCCAGTTTTTGACGGCAGGATTCAGCGCGTACACGCGGGTGTAAATATAGATCGGCAGGATCGGCACCTCGTCCATCAGGATTTCCTCCGCCTGTTGGAACAACTCCAGTCGGGCTTCTGGATCCTGCGTGACAGCTGCCTTGCGGATCAGTGCGTCATAATCGTCCCTGGCCCAGCCGGTTTGGTTTTGCTGGCTCCACGAGGTCCACATGTCGAGAAAGGTGTTCGGGTCGGGGTAGTCGCCGGTCCATCCGGCGCGGCTGATCTGGTAGTCCATTTCACGTTGGCGATCGAGATACACCTTCCATTCCTGGTTTTGCAGTGTGATGTCGATGTTCAGATTTTTCTTCCACATCTGCTGAATGGCCTCGGCGATGATGCGGTGCCCCTCGGTGGTGTTGTAAAGGAGTTCGAGTGAAGGAAAGCCCTTGCCGTCGGGATAGCCGGCCTCGGCGAGCAGTTGCCTGGCTTTCTCTACGTTTTCCTCGATCCGTGCCCGTGCCGTGTAGCCAGCAACGCCTGGCGGGGTGTAAAACAACGCCGGCATCTGTTCGCCCTTGGTCACGTTTTTCGTGATGCTGCCACGATCAAGCGCCATAGCCAGGGCCTTGCGAACGCGTACGTCATCACACGGTTTCTTCGTGACGTTGAACCGGTAAAAGTAGGAGGCCAAGTGCGGCTTGATGCGCAGTTCGTCGGGGTGTTCCTTCTTGTAAGTAGCGATCTTGTCGATGTGCAGGTTGTAGATGTTGTGCAGTTGCCCGCCGCGAAAGGCGTTTTCCTGTGTGGTCTCCAGCTCGATGGGATAAAAGTGGATCTCGTCCAGCTTGGTCGTCGCTGCGTCCCAGTAATCGGGGTTCTTCTCCACGACAATCTTCCGGCCAAGCTTCCATGATTTCAGCTTGAAGGCGCCATTGCTGACGAAATTCTCCGGCTTGGTCCAGCCGCTGCCGCGACGGGTCAGTCCATCGTGTTTCGCAACCGTCGCAATGTGCACCGGAAACCAAGTATAATGATTGATCAGTGAAAGAAAGTAGGGAGTGGGGGAGTTGAGCGTGATCTCCAGCGTCCGCTCGTCGATCGCCTTAACGCCGACCTGCGAGAAGTCCTTGAGCTTGCCCAGGCTGTAATCCTCAGCACCTTTCATCACGAACAACATGTAGGAATACTTGGATGCCAGCGCCGGCGTGAGAATGCGCTTGAACGACTGCACAAAGTCATCCGCCGTGACCGGGTCACCGTTCGTCCACTTGGCGTTGCCTCGCAGGTGAAACGTGTACACCGTGCCGTCATCGGAAGCCTCCCACCTCTCCGCCGTGCCCGGCACCGGATGAAGATCAACCGGGTCTTCCGCGACCAACCCCTCCGTCAATGCAACGATGATGTGATGCTCCGGCACGCCGGTGACCACGTGCGGATCGATGTCCTCCGGCTCGGTGCCAACCGTAATGTTCAACACCTTGTTAGGTGTGCCTTGATCGACCGGCTTGTTGCCGGGGCCGCAACCGGCCAGAACGCCGGCCAACAAGCCAATCGCGCCACCAGTGAGGATTCGATTTGTCATTGCTGGGAAATGTTTTGGGTCACGCCGGCCAAGCCCTTGGCCAAGCGAAACGCCAGACACCTTTGCCGCTTGGCCAAGCGAAAGTCAATGCCGCTTGGCCTGCCCGAGGCTTTATCGGGTATTGAAATTAACCCACAATATGTGGACACTCCGCCAGTTACTTGAAAGTATGAGCGTACCACTCACCGAAAACCAAATCCAAGAGGCACTGGCCAGCCTCCCCGGTTGGGCATTTGCCGATGACGCGATCAGCAAAACCTACCGGCTTGGCAGCTTCACCGAAGCCATCGGCTTTATAACTGAAATGGCTTTCGCCTGCGAGCGGGTCAATCACCATCCGGAGTTGTCCAACGTGTACAGCACCGTCGCCATTCGCCTTTGCACCCACGATGCCGGGGGCAAAGTGACCGAAAAAGACATCAATTTGGCAGGCGAGATCGAAAAAATAGCAAAAAAAAGAAGGTGAAAATCAAAAAATAAGTTGCCATCACCCCCCCTTTAGGGCAAAACATTCCCTGACAGCCGCTCGGCGGGAGTGTTCAAAATAATTAAAAAAAAGTTACAAAAAGGGGTTGACGCCCCGCAACACTTCTGCCAAGTTCGCTGCGCATACGGAAAACATTCCAAATAAAATGAGAACTAAAGCACTAATACTAACAGCATTTGTCGGCGCATTGGGAATCGCTGGAGCTTCGGCTCAAGTTTATTCTGTCAATGCGGTGGGATACGTCAACAAGAGCATTCCAAAAGGTTTCTCGATCGTTGCCAATCCCCTTAACAACGGTGGAAACAAAGTTTCAGACGTTTTTGGTGCCGCCCCTGGCGCGCTGACCGTATACAGCTTTGGTGACGCTGGTTTTGGCATTAACTCCTACGACGCAGATTTTGAAGAGTGGGATGATGGTGATGCAGTCGTTGCTCCGGGTGAAGGTTTCTTCGTCTTGAACAGCGGTGACGCAGCCGCGAATATCACATTCGTGGGAGAAGTTCCTCAGGGTGATCTCAGCAATGCGCTGCCCAAGGGATTCTCCATTCGCAGCTCCCAGGTTCCGCAGGAAGGCAAACTGGATACTGATCTGGGCTTCCCAACTGACGAGGCCGTGACGGTCTATCAGTTCGGCGCAGCCGGATACAGCATCAGTTCCTACGATACGGACTTCGAAGAGTGGGATACCGATGACGCAGCTGGCCCTGTTGTGGGCGTTGCCGAAGGTTTCTGGGTTCTCCGTGAGACCGCCACAAACTGGACTCGCTCATTCAGCACTTCTGAATAATCGTTAAGTAATTTCTGGTACACTAACCAAACCAAGAGAAAAAATGAAAAAACTAGTACTATTATTGGCATGCACGGTGATCGCTACCTCCGCATTCGCGCAGGGTACAATCAACTTCACCAACATGAAACCCAGCAAGAAGATCATTACTGATGCATCTGGCGCTAACCTCGAAGGTGGTTTTGCTCAGTTGTATGCAGGCACGACTGCCGACAACTTGGCCGCAGTTGGTAGCCCTGTTGCCTTTTATTCAGGCACCAAGGCCGGTTTCTTCAAGGGCGGTGTTGTTGATTCTGGATTAAGCGGCACGGTAGCCGGTTTCTTTCAGGTGGTAGCTTGGAAAGGTGCTGACTCGTTTGACGCCGCAACAGAAACAGGCATGTCCAATGTGTTGAGCCTAACCCCTGGCAATTCTGCTGCGAGCCCCCCGGGTTTGCCGGCTGACTTGGCTGGTTTGGAAGCTTTCAGCCTCACGGTGATTCCCGAGCCGGGCACCATCGCGTTGGCTGTTTTGGGACTGGCAGCATTCTTTGTTCGCCGTCGCAAATAATTAGTTGGTGTGTTCTCATTAAGCCGCCCGCAAGGGCGGCTTTTTTTTGCCCTAATTTGGTCTCTTGAATTCTCTTACCTGAACAGTTCCGACAGTGACTAATGTAAGACAAAAGATACGTTATCTGAGAGAATGTTATTCTTCAGACAGTAGTGGGGTCGAAATACTGAATGTATTCTCACGCTCAGTTGAACATCGGATATTCATTGAAGGTAAGAATGAGTTGGCGTTCGAGGGTGACCACCAAATCCCATTGGATAAAGATGCAGGAAGTGCAGCACATGAGGCTGCAATTATTTATGATCGTGAGAAAGAACTCGTTTATACATCGGTATTTGTAGTGGGGAAAAACCCAGAAACAGGTGAAAAAACCGTTTCGCCGTTAGTGGTGTTCCCTGCCAAAATTCAAAAGATTTCTGATTTTCCGTTTCTATCTTTCGATGCAACAAACTTCAGAATTAACTATGGGTTGATTAAGAGAATCATTGTAGATGATGAAAAAGGTTCACTTCTACATGAGCAAATCTTTGAAGCGGTGGCAGATGGTCTTTTCAGGCCGGAGGGAATCGCTGCAATAGTTGATTCCTTCAAACATTTTGCCAGTGATATCGATACGTCACTAATGATTTTCTTCCCAGATGCGGTAGCGTCAACAGATTTGCGAAAGCAAGCCGTTAACGAGGGTTTAAAGTTATTACCCGCCGCTTGCGTTTCTTTAATCAAGCGATCGATCGAGCGTCGTGGTATTTTGGAAGAACTAGCCGCCATGTCTGAAGTAAATAATTTTTCCAGACCAATTTGCGAGCTTTTGAGTGTGACAGGGCTAAATGACCGTACGAGCGAAACGAAAACAAAGTTGGAAAAAATACCAGCAGTTTTGAGTGTTCCCCAAAGCAACATTTTAAGATCCTGTGCCCAAAACCCAGTTACATTGGTGATTGGACCTCCCGGAACAGGAAAATCGTACACTATTGCATGTATGGCGTTGGAGCATATGGCAAGAGGACAATCTGTTTTGATAGCTTCAAGAAAAGATCATGCGGTGGATGTAATTGGACAAAAAATTGAAACACTCTCTGTTGATAAATCGAGCGTTGTTCGAGGAGGGAGAAAGAAATATTTGTCAGAATTGAAAACTAAGTTGCAAGCAATTTTGAGCGGTATGCGAGGCAGGAAGAAAGCGGCTACATTGCAAGGCTACGGTGAAAAGCAGATAATCGAACTAACTCACTCCATTGAAAGCATTGAGAGAAACCTCCAAGCATCCGAATCCGTTTTTAACAAACGATCTGAAGAGGAGAAAGAGTACGCCAAGATCCTCAAAAAATTGTCTAAAGGAGGATTTCAACTGATTAGCAAGATCAGACTGTTTTTCCTTCAGCGAAAAATTAATTCCAGGGAAGAATCGTTTGGCACATTAATCAAATTGATCGAACAGCGGATAGAACACAGGAATCAGGATGTAATCAAACGAATTGGAATAAGAAAAGACGCGAGGATTCATGAGGTGCTTGCGACTAATCGAAAAACATTGATAGATTTTCTTAAATCCCTCAGAGCTAGGACAGGGGCAAAACAGCGCGATATACTTTCAAAACTGGATATTGGGATGATCTTGAAAACATTTCCTGTTTGGATGTCTAAGAATTCGGATATTCACGACAATATGCCGCTGATCCCGGAAATGTTCGATTTGGCAATAATAGATGAAGCAACTCAATGTGATATTGCGAGTTGTCTGCCTATCCTGCAACGGGCCAAGCGGGTAGCTATTGTGGGAGATCCAAAGCAACTGCGACATGTCTCTTTTCTTGCTAGAAGCAAGCAAACCATACTGGCCTCGAAAGAAGGATTGGGTGCGGAAGTTGCAGATCAACTGGACTACCGCTCAAAGAGTATTCTTGATCTTGCAGAGGAAACCATAACGGAACAAAAACGAGTCCAATTCTTGGATGAGCATTACCGGAGCCGTCCCGATATCATTCAATTCAGCAATCGGTATTTTTACAACGCTTCACTTCGTATTATGACGCAAAATCCGGAATTGATCCAATTCCGAAATATCCAAGTGATACAGTGTAATGGTGTTCGTGAAAAAAATGGCATCAACAGAAATGAATCTGAGAAACTATTAAAATTGATTCTGGATACAGTTGAGTCTCAAAGTCACTTAGATCCCGAGTACTCGCAAAGTATTGGTGTAACCACACCGTTTAGGCATCAGGCTGATTATCTCGGAGATTTGATTCTTCGTGAAATACCCATTGAGGCAATCCAAAAACACAAAATCTTGGTTGGTACGCCTTATTCATTCCAAGGAGAAGAACGCGATATCATGTGCCTTTCGTTTGTGTTGGATGAGAAATCGTCCACTACTGCGTTTCGGTATATGAACCAATCAGATGTGTTCAATGTCATGGTTACTAGAGCTAGAGTGGAGCAGGTCGTCTTTCTTTCTATTAGAGAGAGCGATTTAAATAAAAATTCGTTGCTAGCTTCTTATTTGTTGTACTTGCGGGGTTATTATAAGGAACCGACCTGTGGGCAATTATCACAACTCCCCGATTCTGCTCACCCTGTGCACGATGCGTTAAATAAGGCGGGATATAAGGTGTGGCCGTCGTTTGATGTGGCCGGTTTGGAAATGGATTTTGTAATTCAGAAAAAAGGGAGAACGTTGGGGATCGATTTAATCGGTTTTCCTGGTCGATTCGAGGATGCGTTTAGCTTGGAGCGATATAAAATGTTAAAGCGTGCCGGGATGCGAATATTCCCCTTGGCTTATTCCGAATGGGGGAGGTCTCAAGAGGAATGTTTGGATTCGATTCGAGAGTTTTAGGTTTCCTGGATTTTCCTAGCTGATTTCAAAGAAACCTCCAATGTCCTCATAAGTTTGAAATACCTGATCCGCGCCCGCTTGCTCTAGTGCATTTGTCTTGAACGTATTTGTGATAGCCAAAACCGTCATTCCAGCCGCCTTGCCGGCCAGAACTCCGGAAACGGTATCTTCGATCACACAGCACTTTTTAGGCATCACACCTAGGCGCCTTGCCGCCAGGAGGAAAGTATCTGGGGCAGGCTTGGGCTTTTCCACATCCTGTGAACTTGCAGTGCACCGGAAATAACGGCGCAAGTCTCGCATTGCCAGGACTTCGTCAATAATTCGATGAACAGAACCTGAGGCAACGGCAAGTGGGAGTTGCTTTGCCAATTGTCGCACCAGATTCGGGACCTCGTCGAAGATCGGTTGTTTGTCGCGAAGAAGTTGAATCAGCCGATCTTCCTTGAGTCTGGTTAAATCTCCGATGGATTGTGCAGGCTGGTGTTTTTTGATGAATGCCTGCCAAACTGCCCGGTCTGATTGGCCATAAAAATCCTGAAAGTGGATTCCATGGGTTTCTCCGTATCCCATCTTATTCCAGATTTCCAAAAATAACATTTCATGAATCGGCTCGCTGTCGACGATCACGCCGTCCATGTCGAAAATTACCGCGTCGAACCGACTCATTTCCCCTAGCGATATATTTGCTTTAATGGCCAAGTGCTTGGTTTCGCAGTTTTTTGAGCACCTTCATGCTGCTGTTTGGATCTCGGCCAAACTGGTCGTGCAGCCTGTTGTATTCTCGGTAAAGTAGATCGTAGGTTTTGTTGCGTCTGGTGTTTGGTTTGTAGATTTTACGCCGCACTCGCGCCATTTTTTTGGCTGCTTGGCCAATGTCACTGTAAACACCGGCTGCCACCGCCCCGTACATCGCAGCCCCTAAGGCGCTGGCCTGCTCACTGGCAGCAATTCTGATTGGCCTCCCGGTGACGTCGGAATAAATCTGGAGCATCAGTGGATTCTTTACTGCCAACCCGCCACAGGCATAAAGTTCATTGATGGCCACTCCCTGCGATGTAAAAGCCTCGATGATCTGTCGCGTCCCGAACGCCGTTGCCTCGAGCAATGCCCGGTAAATCTCATGCGGACGGGTGGCCAGGGTTTGTCCCACCAACAAACCACTCAAGTCGGTATCGACCAGTACCGAGCGGTTTCCGTTCCACCAATCCAGCGCGAGCAGTCCGCTCTCAGCCGGTTTGAGCCTAGTCGCCTGTGTCTCAAGGTATTGGTAAATGTCCTGTTTGGCTTTCTTTGCGGCTTGGCCAAGCTCCGCCGGGATGCCGTTTTGCACGTACCAGGCGAAGACATCGCCTACGCCGGACTGGCCCGCCTCGTAGCCCCAGTAACCGGGAATCACGCCGTCCTGCACCACGCCGCAAATGCCCTCCACTTGTTTTTCGCGCTTCGCGGCGAGCAAATGGCAAGTGCTGGTGCCCATGATCATGACCAGTTTACCGGCATCGGTGACCGTGCAGGCAGGGACTGCGGCGTGGGCATCAATGTTAGCGGCGGCGACTGGCGTGCCGGCGGCAAGCCCCATCGCTTTTGCCATTTTTGGAGTTAACCCACCGGCGTTGTCGCCTAGTTCAATAATCTCGCTATCCAACTTTTCTGCGACGACGTTGGCCATCCTGGCATCCAACGACTTGAAAAATGCCTTGTCGGGGTAGGCCCATCGGCCGCGCTTGGCCCGGGACACGCGCATGGCCTTGAAGCCGGCAGCGGAAAGGCAACGTTTTTCCTCGCCGGTAAGTTGCCACACCAGCCAATCGCCGGCCTCGACGAATCGCTCGGCGGCAGCGTAAACTCTGGGAGCTTCCCGGACGGTCTCCAGCATCTTGGCAAAAAACCACTCGCTTGAGTATTTGCCGCCATAAGCGGTGATGAAATCTTCCTTTCGCTGTGAACCGATTTCGTTGATGCGGTTCGCTTCCGGCTGGGCGGCGTGATGCTTCCACAGTTTCACCCAAGCGTGCGGATTGTTGCGCCATTTTCTGAGTGAGCAAAGCGGCGTGCCGTCGGTCAGCGTCGGCAGCATGGTGCAACTGGTGAAATCAATCCCGATGCCGAGCACCTGTTCCGGCTTGGCCTTGGCCAAGCGCAGTACTCGCGGCACGGCTTTTTTCAAGACTTCGATGTAGTCCGCCGGATCCTGTAGCGCTGTGAGGGGCTTGAGGCGTTTTTTGCTGCCGGGCAGCGACTCCTCGATCACGGCGTTTTTATAATTGTGATCAGCCCACGCCACTTCCTCGCCGGTGTCGGCATTCACCATCAGCGCTCGGCCGGATAGTGTCCCAAAATCGATCCCCAGCACATAACGGGTTCTTTTATCTTCGAATTTCACAGCGCGGATTCTGCCAAGCCAAGCGAGCCTCGACAAGCGCTTGGGAGCTTGGTATCTCCCTCCCACATGTTTGGCGAAATCCAAAATCAACACGGCGAACGACTCGACTATTCTTTGCAACCAGGCGACTCGCGTTCGAACTTCATTGTCATCATCGGCCACGGCGTCACCGGCAACAAGGATCGGCCATTTGTCGTCGCATTAGCGGAGGGATTGAGTGTTGCCGGCATCCCGACGCTCTGCATGTCGTTCGCTGGCAACGGCGACTCCGGTGGGACGTTTGCAGACTGCACCATTTCAAAGGAGACGGATGACTTGGGCAGCGTCATCGATGCGATGGGAGACCGGAAGATTTGCTACATAGGCCACAGCATGGGCGGCGCAGTCGGCGTTAGGCGAGCCAGTAGCGACTCACGCATTGACGCGTTGGTATCGCTCGCCGGCATGGTCCATACGGAGGAGTTTGCCCGGCGCGAGTTCGGCGAGGAGACGCCGGACGCCGGCTGCATGTGGGAGGAGGAAAGCTGTCCGCTCTCCAGCACATTTATGAATGACATGGCGGCGATCCACTCAGTGGTCGATCTTGGGGCGAAAATCAGTGTACCGTGGCTGCTGGTGCATGGCACGGAAGATGACGTGGTGCCGATCGGTGACACACACGATATTATCGCCAAGGCCACGAGCTCGCCGGAGTTTTTCGAGATCGTCGGGGCCAACCACGTGTTTAGCGACGAGGCGCTCCCGGTGATGATTGCCCAGGTTGTTGACTGGGTGAAGACTCAGGCGGATTGAGTTACTTCCGGGGTGCCAACAGCGACGGAAGCCCCCAGAGCACGGCCAACAAGGCGGCTCCGTAGGCGACAGCTGAGAGCCAGGCAAAGTCCTGCACCGGCGGGAAACTCACCCAAACCAGCGCCACGGAAAAGCCGATCAGAATCAGGCTGGTGCACAGGATGGCTGGCCCCTTTGCGTCGAGTGATTTGCCCATGGCGGTGTTCGGCTCGACCCCTTTTTTTCGGAGTTGCACCCAGTGGGTCACGAGGTGAACGGCGTCATCGATGCCGATGCCAAGGACGAGCGCAGCAACCATCACGGTGATTGAGTTCAGCGGTACTTCATTAAACGCCGCCAGTATCGCCAGCACAGCCAACGGCACCAAGGTGATGCCCAGCGCGGTCATTGCCAACTTCACCGAGCGCCACAACAGCATCATCGCCGCCATCATCATGACGAGCGTGATGCCAAGGCTGTTGAGTTGTGCCTGAACAATTTCCCGGTCGGCTTGGAGGATGGTGTGCAGTCCGGCATCGGCGGAAATCGTGACATCTTTCGGCATCGTTTTGTTGGCAAACTGCTCGACAGATTCCAGCAGGCGGATGAACTCCGCGCTGGGCAGGTCGGTCGTGCGCAACACGAGATGCGCGGTTTGTTGCGACTCATCGCTGAGTGCCTGAAGAAACGGGTAGTTCGTAGCCTTGAGCGCGATGACGAACAGGCCCAGTGTCAGCGGATTGCTCGGTAGCCTGAGTTCGCCCGAGTCGCCACCTTCCCAAATACCGTTTAATATTGCCATCAAGGACGCGTACGAATAGGTGCTGCTGAACCGTTCCGTATTCTCGGCGAAATCCTGCACAGCCTGCATCTTGAGCAGGAACTCCAGACGATTGATCCCGTTTGGCTTGCCGCTGTCGAAATCCAACTGGACAATGTTGATGCCGCCCATCCGTGCATCCATCATTTCTGCCACCTCCCGGGTGGGACTGTCCGGCGCGAGAAATCGGATCGCTCGGATGTCGATGTTCAAGTGAGTCGCTGCGAACAAAGCAGAGAGTAAAAGTATCACTGCAACGACGAGCGTTTGCCAACGTCGCATCAAATACGTCTGGACAGACCAACTGGAAAAAGTTGATG
>Ga0209043_1001258_pt1 | contig 14600 bp, 10 predicted proteins | sample SaaInlV_100m_DNA_3_FD_184654 | JGI IMG/M metagenome (GOLD analysis project Ga0209043, IMG submission 184654) | Marine microbial communities from expanding oxygen minimum zones in the Saanich Inlet - SI037_S4LV_100m_DNA (SPAdes) (version 2) | ecosystem: Environmental > Aquatic > Marine >... | reverse complement strand
GGGACTTTGACCACCAAAAATGGTATAAGCACTGCTGTTCAGGTTGTCAGTAATATCATTTGCATATCCTTCTACTGTTACAGTAGCTGACAAACTGATTTCATACTCCTCATGTCCATCTACATCATTATCATCAACTCCGGTGACTGTCACTTGTTGTGTGGTATTATAGTTAGCAGGAGTGAAAGTGAGGGTTGCCGGGCTGACAGTGGCTTCTGCAGTATCGCTGCTGGTGACACTTACAGTTACATTTGCAGAAGGTGCACTTTTCAGTGCGACATTGAATGTTGCAGTAGTACCATCTTCAGACGTGTTTCCTGAAATATTGCTGATGTTGAAAAAATCACTACTAGGTACCGAAGGTAATGCCGGTGTTGAAGGAAAGAGTGAATCATCCTTTAAGGAAACATTGAATGTAGTGGTTGCTCCTCCCTCTTCGGTGTGTCCAGAAGGATCGCTGATGTCAAAAATATCACTAGCAGGAGCTGTTGGAGGTGCGGGAGGTGCAGGCACAAGAGGTGCTGCATTCAGATTAACGTTAAAGGTGGAATTATCACCTGTTTCAGAAGTGTGTCCGGTAGGATTGCTGATGGTGTAGAAAGTACTGGTTGGAGCTAACTTAACTGAAGTCTCAGTCTGGGGCTGAACGTTCAATGTACCTGCGTTGGTGAGAGTCCCTCCAAAAGAAGCATTTCCGTTAATGTCTAATGTAGCTCCACTTTTTACTTCAACATTTCCAAAAATTGCTCCTTCAAAGCCACTCCAGTTTACGAAGGTACCTGCACCGATGATGTAATCGTAACCTGCTGAAAAATCAGATCCACACTCTGTACTTTGACCTTCGCCAAAAGTGCTCTGCTCGGTAAGCGAGCCGTCTGTGGTGGAAACACAGGTAGTTTCTACTCCCTGCAAGATTGTAAACAAAGCTCCGCCAACTAGTACCAAAAGCACAAGCAAAATACGAGGGTTTAGAATTTTATTTACAAATTTCATTAAGTCAGGCTAAATTCCTTTCACATTAAAAATCACGCCATCTAATTCACTATGATGATCTGTGGAAGTTCACTAAAACAGTTTAGCTTCGAGCGAGGTGAATCAGTGTTTTATGCTAAAAAACTAGTATAGTTAAATTTATTCTTAGTGCTGAAAATACAATACTTTCAATTTCGTATTTTTTTCGACCTTTTATTCTAGCACAGAATTGCTCAAGTCACCAGTCCATTGGCTCAAATCTGCAGACAGACTAGCTCCAAGTGTAATAGTGTCTGAACGTACAATTGAATTATTTTCAACCTGAATAAAAAATACTGCTTGCGGATTCGTTGCTTCCGTCGTGGACACATTATCGTCGTTTTTAAAATCATAAGGCCCGTAAGTCACATCTGCACTTAAACCTGGCCCGGACAAAACAAGTTTAAAATCCTGTACATCTAATTCACTGACATCCTCAACATAAACCAGATAAGTTCCGTTACCTACTTTTTGACTGTCTGTAGCCCAAACCTGCACCTCTGATTCAGCAGAAGTGTTACCATCTTCCAATTGAATTACACTTCCTGTTCCAGAGTATGTTTTATGCGCTGCATTACTGTAGACCCAATAACGGCTTCCACGTTTATAATTATCGAAACTTGCATCTGTGGTTTCTTCATTATAAGTCCAATCCGGGAAATAATATGAGTGCAGATCAGGATCTAGTCCATCAGACCAACTGAGGGTTAAACACATAGTGTTGCTGTCTACACATGCATCGTAATCAATTGTACCTATAGACACTGTTTTTGATTCAGCATTTACTGTAATAACTACTTGAAGTTCATTTGTGCCATGAACCAGTGATATCGCACTAGCTGTTGAAAATAATGTAGAGTATGTTACATAGTCTGTGCCTTCCGATTTAGTCCAATTAGAAAGAGAAATCGGCGGAGTAACGTCGGCAAGATTATTAAGTCCAACCCGCTTAACCTGCATCAGAGAAATCATTTGAGTAACTTTGTCTTTTTGCGCAATGGGGACATTCAGTATAAGTTTCCCACTTGCTTTCGCATAACTAGACGTACCTTCCTGTACTATGCTCATACTATCAACATCAAAACTCAACCAGCCTATTTCAACTGGATTCGGTGTCATTATTACATCCAGAGTTTCTGTCTCGCTACTTACTAAAAAAGCTTCTGTTACTGGGTAAAATCCATCCAATTCAATATTAGCACTGTACGTACTGTAAACAACATTAGTAAACACAACTGTCTTGCCTGCATTGTCTAAAGAGGTGGTAGTAAATGTCTGGTTGTCAATCAGCATTCCAGAATTCGAATTGAGCTTGACCGTTCCGGTGACACCTTCCGCTATCCCAACACTACTTTCACTACTGCTGATTGCAATATTAACCGTTGAGTATAAAGTAGTCCAAAATTCAACCTCAATAGTTTTAGCAGTAGTTTCTGAATCAATAGAAAAAATACCGGATTCTCCTAATCCATCTGAGGTATTGTTACCTGCACTTAATTCATTCAGAGAATAAGTGTCACGGTAAAAATATAGACAGAGTTTGACCTGTGTAGCAAGCGGCACCACAAATTGTGCCTCCTTAGTAATTGTGTCAACCAATGCACGGCTGTATTCCATGCTTGAACTTGCAGAACTTGTCTCGCACTGAACGGCTGGAACCAATACAGCTAGAATCGTTTTAGCCTCACTGCTGGTCATACCTGATGCAAGTTTGGAACGTCCTGTATTGCGACTTGAAACATCATCAAGATTAATCTTTAATGAAGCATAACCGTTAGTTTCCGTCTCTATATCCGAACAGGAAACTGCAAGCACTAACAACAGCGAAGTAATAAATAAGGTTTTAAATTTGCAATAATTAATTATCATCTTTTGTTTAATTTAATCACGATTCGTAAATGTTAAGTTCAAGATCAAGGTTTTACTTTTCGCAGCGTCAATCGCACTTTGAGCATTTGCAAGAGTGTTTTCCAGTTCATTTAAACGATCCAGTTGATCCATTACTCCTCCTTCATTGTTATTCTCTTCCTCAAAATTTGAAGTTTCATCATTATTTTTAATGCGTGATTGTATAGAACCCACAGATTCAGACTTTCCGAACTGAACCTGCTGAAAACTTTCTTTACCGTCACCTTTTGCGATTTTATCTCTTTCTTCAGGAGAAACTGTAACAGGTACAGAAGGGCCTAAACCTTCGCGCACATTTGAAACCTCATTCGCCAATACAGGAATTTCATAATCGGGAATTTCTGGCGAAGCCAACGTAACTTCTCCGGACAGTCCAAGTAAATTTGTTGTATCTCCAGTTGTAGCAACAACAAACTCAGTCCCGCGTACTCCTAAAAGTGCCGAAACTGTACGAATATTAAAACGCTTCTTTTTACCACGAAGTTTTGATTTTCCGCGTTTAGCTAGTTTACCTTTTAGTTTACTTCCAAGTGTTGCAGCAAGATTATTTGCTTTTCCATTTTTTGAGTTTTTAGCTTCTGCATTCTCAGTAGTGGAATTCTGCGGAAGAGGTTTGATCTTAAAATTCCCTTTTCCGGTCAGCAAAGCAACACTGTTTTCTTCCACAGCAAGGTCGTCCAATTTAAAAAAACTGTTAGAAAACAATTTGACAGTGTTATCCCTGTTTTTCAAATAGAGAGTTATTTGTGTCTTATTTCCGGTTTGTATTCGGTCATTTGCCATGAGGTTATAAGTTTCACCTGCCTTTTTTATAATCCGACTTTTTCCGTCTCTAATCAATTTCACTGTTCCGGAATGGAGTTCTAGTGAATTTTCGACACCAATTGCCGCCGTTTCCAGGAAATATAGACCCAAAAACAGTATCAGCAAAGATTGAAATATGTTTTTAACTAAAATCATTTTAATTTTTAATTAACAAGTAATAATTTTTTCTCTTTACCATCTTTAACTCCGTGGTTAAATTATTTTTCACAGTAATTGACTTTTGAAAATGCATTATCATCAAAACCCAAAACTCAAAACATCCAAATATACTGAAATACATACTGATTGTCTATAAATACTTTTGTAGCATCATTAGAATCCTGTTTAATTTGTTTCAAGTCCACTCCTAATATTTTTGAGTTACTGTACGCATATTTAAAATTTAGAGACATTACATCTTTTTTATTCTTCAAAACCAGATTTGACGCTGGATCAACATTTTTATATTGTTGATTCGTGTTTTGATAATTTAGACCAAAAACCCAAGGAGTCCATACAAATGACATCCCCGTATCAAGCAGTGTTGACTGATAATCTTTTTCTGCAGCATTAAATGTTGTTGACTTTGAATCTAAAAGTCCCTGAAAGTTAAAGTTTCCCAAACGTGTCTTTGCTCCTAAAGTAGTCTTGGTCATTGTTCCGTCTTCTGAATCAGTTTTTACCTTATTCTGACTATCCAACTGTATTTTAAGAGATAAAGAAAATGTTCTTCCCCAGCTTTTATTTCCACCAACAGAAAGATAAAAAGAGCGAATATCTTCCCTAAATTCTCCTGCATTGTGAGGGTCAGAAGTATTCGCGTCCTTGAGGCTAATCACACTCTGCCCCAAACCTGTGCTGAATTCAAATCCCAAAAGTTTTTTATGGCTATACTCTGAGCCGAACTGCCTAAACAACACTTCATCTCCAACCAGACTACGGTTTTGGTGACGGTCAAATTTAAGGACAGCATTTAACGTAAATGCTGATTCCTTATTTATTGCAAAAGCGTATGCTGCAGACAATAGCAAATCATTTTTAGCTGCGCTTGTTTTTGTTTTACTTTCTTGGACACTGAGAATATTGTCGCTGTTCGTTTGTCCGAACATGACAACACCGTTCAGTGGCGGTGGAGATTTTCTCTTTTTCTCAACAGGTTCATAAATGACAATAAATACCTGTTCACGCTCTCCTTTTTTTGTCTGCACAAAAATCTTAAAAAGGTTCTTACCTTTTTTCAAATAATATGGTATCACATATTCCGACCAGTCTGCGTCCTCTTTCACCATTTGCGCGAAACCGTTAACTTTTACCACTAGCAGTGGGCTGAAAGCACTGACCTGAAAACGAAACCAGCCATCTGCGCTAATTTCCTTTCCCGGAGAGGTCCGGAAAATCAGTATTTCTTCTGGAGACTCTGAACTTTGTTCGATTTCATTCGTTTGAGCTGTTACAGAATTAGTGCCTAGAACAAAAACTAAGACTACAAATATAACAAAGGACCGCAAATGCAAATAGTACATAGCATTACTTAGCGTGCACTAGGATCGGGAAAAAATTTTCTTGTTCGTTCTTTACTAACCGGACGCGTGAAAATCAAATCTACCCGACGATTTGCTTTGCGTGCTTCACGCAGTTCTTTTCCACTTTTACGAACACCGTTTTTATTGAGATATGGTGATTTTGGTTGAGTATCAGCATATCCTGAAATAGCAATGCGTTCTGGATTAAAGCCTACATTTTCCATCATAAGTGTCGCCACATTAGTGGCCCTCATAATGCTCAGTTCCCAGTTGTTTCTATATTTCCCTTTTTTTCCAAGTGGTAAATCATCAGTATGTCCATCCACTCTGATTGCATCTCCTTCTAGTTCATACCTGTTTTTGATTTCATTCAAAAAACTACTGAGTTGTGTCACGACCTCAGGGGATATTTGTGCGCCACCACTTTGAAACAGAAAACCCGAAGGAAGTGAAAGAATACAACGTGATTTGCTGGCATTCAGTTCGAATGTAGAAAAGTTCGTATTTTCACGCAGGAAACGGTTTATGCCACTACAATCTTTCATTTCCTGAGCCCCAATGATTGTATTCACCTGCGTAGTATTCTTTCCAGCTTCACCATTTATGATGGCATCTTCAACCATTTTTAAGACCAGGGTCCTCGTTGCGTAAAAAGGTACTTCTTCCTGTAGAATTTCAAATTCCAATGTTCCTTTTTCTGTGAAAGGAAATATCTCAATTGTATTCCCATCCAAAAAGCGGAAGTCCTCCATATGCTTGGCCGTTCCAGCAAATGTGATTGGAATTTTAGTTTTAATGCCACTGATATGAGAAAGATATGCTGTAACATTTGAAATACCTTTGTAAAGATCACGACGTTCTATTATAAAATTTACTGAAGGTGGTTGTTCATCATCAACAATAACTACAGTCATACTTACAAAATTTCCTCGCTCTACGTCTCCACGAAGTTTTCCTATCTGCACCATAATCTCTTCATCACCCTCAAACAGTTCATCATCAATTACGCACAAAGGAAAAAAAGTTTCAGTATCTCCTGCCTTGATCATCGCAACTTCTGAGCCAAGCATATAATCGAACTCCTGAAGTTCTTCATTCGTACTCGATAAACCTTCTGTTGTACAGAGTTTTGAATCAGTAGGTCCCCTCCTAGCGTTTCCTGCAAAAAAGATTGGTATTTCTAAATCCTCCTCAACTGGATCGTTGATCAACACCTTCACTTTCATGATGCCGGCAGTCTCGACAACTGTTCCCTTGGCAATACTTTGAATCAAAATTTCAATTTTGTAGAGTGAAGTTGGTTTTGGACCAAGCACTGTTTCTAGTTTTTCAGTAAATAGTTCTTTATTTTCAAAAAACAAACCTTTCATGGCATTCAGACTACTGACAATATCATTTGGTAGATGTTCTCCCAAATCAATTATTGTTTCGTCACTGACTAAAAATCCCGTTTTAAGGTCGACTTGCGGTTTGTTAAACAACGATAAGTAAACAAAAAAACAAAAAAGCAGAGTAATTAGGTCTGCAAAAGTCACCATCCACTTAGCTTCTTTACTTTTAGTCTTCTTTTCCCCAAACATATTATCTGCTTATAGAAGCTATTTTAAATATTAGGTTTTCTTTCAACTGGCAGAAGTTAAAACGAACGCTTAAAAAAACCAGTAAATATCATCCGTACTGATCATCAAATGTGAGTCGTTTTTGAGGCAGAAAATTTTGAAGTTCCTGAAGAATTGTATAGGGCGCTTCAAGACGAGCAATTCGATTCACACTTTCAGAAATCATTTCAAGTAAAACTAGATTAGATTCTTTAAGTTGTTTACGTTTTTCAGCAATCGGCAATAAAACCATGTTGGATAAAATCACACCATACAGTGTGGTCAGCATGGCAATAGACATAGCCTGCATAACTGAACGAATACTACCTGTTTCTGCTAACATTAGAACTAGTCCAACAATTGTTCCAACCATCCCGAATGCTGGTGCGGCAGTACCCATAAAATCGTATATTTCTATTTCTTCATCTGCACGCTGTTCATACATTGCTACCTCTGATTTTAATATTTGCTGCAATGACTCTTCTTCTACTTGTTCCCTAACAATCAATCCTTCTATCCAACGACGCATAAACGGATTCTCAAGATTATTGAGATCATCATTAGTAATCCGTTTCCCACTGTAACGCTTTTCAGCAATTATTTTGGATTGATCATAAATTTCCTGAGTGGCTTCTTCCGCGACATCTGCTGCAAAGACCTTGAGAATACTAGCAAAACTTCGTAGAGTCTTTCTGTAAGGAAATGCAATAAAAGTGACCGAAATTGTTCCACCAAAGACAATGAAAAGCGATTTCAGATCAAAAAAACGTAAAATTTGAATCACGAATTTATTTATTGAGTCTGCATTACCAGTACTTTCCAACCAGAGAGCTATATTTGAATATTGTGCGGGCCAAAGAATACCGGAGAGGATAAATATCGTACCGGCTATAAAACCAAATAATGTGCCTAATTTGTCTGCGTTTCTTTGTTTCATAACTCCTTTTTATCCCAAATTTTAGCTAGTTCCTGATGTACATGTTTCATAAAAACGTTACGGTGAAGATCCCTTAACTGATCTATTCTAGCCTTGTCTTCCTCATCTTCTTCACGCTGTTTTTCATAGCCCTGCAGTTGTTCCTGATAATACTTTCGAGTTTCTTCAGTATATTCTTTCATTATTTTTTCAGTCACCGAAGAGTCTGCATCAAGTAACAGATACGGAACAGAAACTTTCCCTCCGGTGCTTAATCTGGAACGTTCAAAACGTTCCATCACTCTACCCACAAGTTCTTCATCGATCTCTGTGCTGCCCTGTAGTTCTTCAAATGAAAGACTACGTTCTTTTATTTGATCCATGGACTCCCCTGCACTTTTTGCGAGGTCCGGATTTTTCTTTTCAAGTTCTCCTGTGCTTTCAAGAATATTTTTCCACTGTTCTGCACTTACCTGCCCCGACAGCTCCCCGATGCGTCCCAGACCATCAAAAGAGACAGGTAGTTTTTTTGCGGTTACAGCCAGTTCCTCTGCTAAATTTTCCAAATCGCTTGGTGAAACGCTGACATTCTTCATCGACAGTACCACTGCTAAAGCATCTTCTGCAGGAAGTTCCTTGAGAATACTAGCCATATCAGTAGCATCCAACTGACTGAAAACCATGGCTTGCTTAGCAGGTTCGATCTGTTGCAATAGGTTTGCACGAAGTTTTGAAGGCATCTTGCGTACGAAACCAAAATAATCAATTTTTTCATCGTCATCACCTGCTTCAGCCTCATCTTCAGGAAGAGCCAGTTTTTCCTCCTCTTCCTCCTCTTCCGGTGCCATACTTTCTATAGCTGTGGCAACTTTACCCAAAGTCCCCAGCAGTGGATGTTCTTTATCCTCCGTTTCGCGGGTGCTGCGTGAGATAAAGAAAAACAGTGCCAAAGTCAAAAGTAGTAACACTCCTAGTGTACCGATAATGCCCCATTGCGCAGGTGTGATTGCGCCGGTGCCTTCCGGAACATATTCCGGAATCAACTGATCTACACCGAGCATCTCATAACCTGCGGGAAATTGCGCACTGATTTCTGACGCAAGTTTCAATTTTTCCTGTGCCGTAACTAGTTCATCACGATTCAAATCCGATCTTGCATCCACCAGTAAATTCACGTATTCAACAAGTTTTGTTGAAAAGTCAGGGCGTTCAATCTGTAATTTTTCCAGCACGATCGACTGCTCAAAACGGTCCTGTGCATTAAGTTCAGATATTTCTGAACGGACACGCGCTTCTACTTGATTCAAATTAACTGAATTGTTAACTGTTAGATTTATGATGCGATAATTTAATAGTTCTAGTACTTCTTTATCCTCTGTCTTTATTTTGACTCCTGGAATCAGCTCACTGTCTTTTTTAATCGGATTGTTATCAAGGACAGAATGCAGTATGACTGATACATCAACATAATCCTCTTGCAGTGTTTTTCTGAGTATTTTGTGGATACGTTCACGAATTTCAGGTTCAGGCCGGCTGCGATTTATTATTTCTGACCGCAAATTATTGATATTAAATGATATTAATACAATAATGCATCCAACAATACTCAGGATATATTTGTTCAAAAATCGAATATTATTCATGGACAAGATATTATATAATTCCTAAAATAAATGTATTAAAAAAATATTAGAAAATCTGGAAACTTGCATCCCGCATTAAATACACTTGATTTAGCTAATAGTCAAGTAAACAATGACTATTTAAGTTCATTTTAATGACTGATTTTAATCAATTAATATAGCACTCATGAGCTAATTTTTAAAAGATTATTTAGGACTTTTTAATAATTTTTACTTTTGTCTTTCTTCAATAATACTTTTTAAGTCTGGAGGCACATTCCTGTATTTGAAAGCAGTTCATCTTTTTTTCAATCTTCTGGATAGATATACATTGCAAAATAGGAGTAAGCGAGTTAGGCTGTGATTGTTCGTATCTTTATAAAATGAACAATTTTCTTTGAAGATTTTTTTCACAAAAACTAGAAAATTTTATAACATACTAAAAAAATATGCAGATGTTAAAATTTTTCACCGTCAGCTTTGCACTTCTTTCCCTCGTTTTTTCAGGCTGCGGTTCCAAAAGTCTGGAGCCTCAGATCGTTGCAGAGATGCAGAAAGAAGATGAAGAACAAGAAATGGACTTGGAACATGTTCAGAAAATTGAGGAAGAGGAACGTAAACAGGAAGAAAAAGCTGCAGAATTTTTAGTGCAGGAGGCGGCTTTGAAAGCTGCTGAAACAGAAGCCGCCTCGGAAACAGCAGCTCAAGTTAAACTGTTGGCACAAACTGAAGCTTCAGAAAGCGATGCCGGATCAGCAAAAACAACCCAATTTGAAACCCTAGAGATTACAGAGGACCTCACTCAAGAATCCTCAACACAGGTAGTTAACCCGGACAGTTCAAGCGATGATTCACAAATAGTTGCTCAACAGGAATCTATGGCTGTGTCCTCGACAGAGCCAGAACTTTCAGCTGAGTATTCAACTTCTAGCGCTCAGGAAAAAGTAAAAGTGGCCGTTATAGTTGCGCCAGAGCAGGACGACAAACCCACTATGTTTATACCTATTTCCAGATTAGCCCTTGTTTCTGCTCTCAAATTAGTTTCCTGTAAAAATATACCTGTTAAAATGGAAGATATTCATCAGCGTCTGCTCAATACAAAAGATATTAACATTGCTGACAGAAGTCTGCGTGACGTTAATAATGATCGATTAATGCCTGTAGTCCACTTTGACTTTGATCAAATAACAATAAAACCCGATTATCTAAAACTTTTGCGACAGCAGAGTTCCTGTGTGATGAAGGCCCTGAAGGCACGAGGTGATATGATTTTGCAGATTGAAGGTCATGCAGATGAACGTGGTAGTGATGAGTACAACCTTGCCTTGGGTCATCGCCGGGCCAATGCGACAGCCAACTCAATCATGGCATACCTTCCAAACTCAGCACTTGCTCGTATCATCAGTTATGGTGAAGAATTTCCGCTCGACAACAGTTCCGGTAAAAGTGACTGGGACAAAAACAGGAGAGTAGAATTCACTTTACTGCTCAAACCATAAACAGGTGAATGGATTTTTTAGCTCTCCCATTTACTACAGATTTCAGTAGTATTGGCTTCAGTGTCCTTGTGGTACTTTTTGGCTGTTCGGTAATTGTCTGGATCACGCTGTTTATCAAATTTTTCAGCCTCATTCGGGTGAAATACCTCCAATCACGTGCCTTGAAGTATCTGGATAGTTCAAAACGCGTGGACGAACTTCGTCTCTTTTTCAGCAAGATGCCTAAAAATCCACTCCAGGAAATGTTCACGCTGGGGGACCGTGAACTGAAACAATTCCTGAAAGATAATCCTGAATCAGATTACGGTCACCGTAGAGAATTAATGGACAGACTCGAGCGTATGCTTGAGGCCCGTATTTTGCTGGCAGAAAAAGATTTAAACGCTGGACAGGCCCTCCTTGCCACGATAGCAGTCACGTCACCGTTCATTGGTTTATTTGGTACAGTAATTGGTGTTATTAACACATTTCTAAGTATTTCTGAACTCAATTCTGTTCAACTTTCTGGTATCAGTCCAGGAATTGCGGAGGCATTGGTTGCGACAGCCGCGGGTCTTTTTGCCGCGATTCCTGCGACTTTGGGTTATAATCTATTTCGTGCAACAATCCGGGGCATGACTGAGACAATGGACTATTTCGCGCTACAACTGTTGCACCACCTTCAACAACGATTATTACCTAAAAAATGAGAAAATTTAGACATGCCCGTCGTCTGCGTGGGGAATTGATGTCTGAAATCAACATCACACCCTTTGTTGATGTGTTGCTGGTACTCCTCGTTTCCTTTCTCATTTCTACACCACTGTTGACTCTCGCTCTACCTATTCAACTTCCTGAAGGTAATCTGGAAGCTCGGCTTCCGGATTACGGAGAATCAATGCTGGCCGTTGTTAATAAAAAAATGCAGATTGCTATTCGTGATGAGGTTTACTCTCTCAAAAGCCTGTCACTATCTTTGACGAACAATTCAAAGCTTTGGGAGCAAAAACTGCCTGTATACGTGGAAATGGATGAACAGGTGCCTTATGGAATATTGATGGAACTGATGCTTTTGTTTAAAAACGCGGGGTTCCCTCAGGTCGGTCTGGTATTTAAAAATAATTCCCAGTAATTATCAACGACAAGCAGAAAGATTAAACAGCCTCCACCCAGTATACCTAATGAAAATAATGATGATTGCCGGAGAAATTTCCGGAGATATTCATGGAGCTGGATTGATCCGTTGCTTAGCCCGAAACAATCCCAATATCGATTTTTTTGGCATCGGCGGTTTGAAGATGTTAAGAGAAAATTTTCGTCCTTATTACATGCTGGACACTTTGCAGGCCCATGGTTTAGTTGAAGTTGTACGGCATCTTCCGCGGCTTTATCAGACCCTCTGGAGAATGCGTGATGCTCTTGAGGAGGAACGCCCGAACGTATTGATCCTGATTGATTATCCTGGATTCAACCTCAAACTCGCTGCTTATGCAAAAGAAAAAGGGATTCCGGTAATTTTTTTCAATAGTCCTCAAATCTGGGCTTGGCGAAAAGGCAGATTAAAAACCATCAAACGTGTGGTGGACAAAATGATTGTGCTGTTTCCTTTTGAAGAAGTAATTTATCAACAAGCAGGGGTTGATGTCAGTTGGGTTGGACATCCACTGTTAGATCAATTAAACAGTGAAAATGACAACAAGTCATTTCTCAAACAGTACGGACTGCAGAACGATTTACCTCTGCTGGCGATTGCACCTGGAAGTCGGCCGAGTGAAATGAGAAGACATCTACCGACTCTGCTGGAAAGCCTCCCGCATATACTAGAGCAAGTCGGTGAGATAAACTGCATTATGCCTGTTGCTGAATCGCTTGACTTAGTTGAAGTTAAAAAGATAATTGAATGCTCAAGCGTTACTGTCACATTGATTACAGAACAGTTTATTGAAACTATTCAAGTCTGTGATGCAGCAATAGTAGCCTCCGGAACAGCTTCACTGCAAACCGGACTTGCATTGAAACCTTTTGCAATTGTTTATCGTGTTGCTCCGCTTACTTTCAGGATCGCTCGTTATCTGGCAGATACGAAATTTATTGGACTGGTCAACATATTGGCAGAAAAAGAAATTGTCCCTGAATTATTACAAAATGACTTCACTGCAGAAAAAGTCGCTGAAACAGCAGTACGACTCTTGCAGGATAAAGACTATCGTGAAAGAATGATCTGTGAATTAAAAACAACCCGTGCAAAACTCGGTGAACCAGGAGCTTATGAAAAAGCTGCGAGATGTATTGAAAATACTATCTGTTAATCTTTGAATGCTGGAAAATCGAAACAATCAGACAATTCTGAAAAATATAAAATAAAATTAAATCAATGAATACCACCAACATTTCACTCGAAACAAAAAACATTGCTCACCGTCTTACTCAAACCTTGTCGGCGGTTGAAGCCGTTAAACAACTGTTTGAAGGGCAAATGGGCATTGACCAGGCTGTTGTACGTCAGCTATTGAGTGCGGCACTGCACCGTGGAGGAGACTTTGCCGATATTCACTTTGAGTACAGCACACGTAATTCCGTGGTCATGGAAGATGGAATTATCAAGAATTCCGCTGTCGCTGTCGTCTCAGGAGTTGGAATTAGAGTAGTGCAGAATGATCAAACTGGATATGCCTACAGTGAAGATTTTGCTTTAAAACCCATGCTGCATGCTGCACGTACTGCAGCGGCTATTGCCTCCAGCGGTGAAGTTTCACTGCAGGAAGGTTTTCGTTTCAATGAACTTGTTCCGAAAAATTATTATCCTGTTCTGGAGACCGTTACAGATCTTGAACTTGTCCAAAAAATAGCAATGGTAAAACGTACGGAAGCTGTAGCCAGAGACTACGATGAGAGAATAAACAGGGTAACAGTAGCCATGATGGATGCTCTCAACCTGACTCAGGTTGTCACTTCAGACGGCGCCATTTTACGCGACACACGTCCAATGTTCCGGATGAATGTACATTGCGTTTCCCAAGACGGAAACAATATTCAAAATGGATCTTCCGGAATTGGAGGACGAGTTGGCCTGGATTATTTAAAGCAGGCAGATCACGCGCAAATTTTAGGAGAACGTGCTGCTGCTGAAGCAATTTTACTTTTAGGCGCAGAACAGGCACCTTCCGGTTTAATGCCTGTTATTTTAGGACCTGCGCAATCGGGAATATTGCTGCATGAAGCGGTAGGGCATCCATTGGAGGCAGATTTTAACCGCAAAGGAACTTCCGCATACAGCGGCAGGATTGGCGAAAAAGTAGCTTCAGATCTGTGTACCATTTATGACTCCGGAACTATAGAAAACGAACGCGGGTCGATAAATTTCGACGACGAAGGAATTCCTTCTGCTCAAAATTTACTAATCGAAAATGGAATTCTAAGGAACTACATGCATGACCGGATAAGCGCGAAGCACTTCCGCACAAATCCCACCGGTAACGGAAGGCGCGAATCCTATGCGCATTATCCGATACCGCGCATGACATCTACTTACCTCGCTAATGGAGATTCTGATCCTGAGGAAATTATCAGTTCAGTTAAAAAAGGAGTTTATTGTCAGGAGTTCAGTGGTGGTCAAGTAGATATTTCTAACGGTGACTTTGTATTCGTCCCTACTGTTGCGTGGCTAGTGGAAGAAGGCAAAAAAACTGTACCGATTAAGAATTTCACCTTAATTGGAAACGGTCCTGATGCAATGTCAA
>Ga0209043_1001252_pt1 | contig 14618 bp, 7 predicted proteins | sample SaaInlV_100m_DNA_3_FD_184654 | JGI IMG/M metagenome (GOLD analysis project Ga0209043, IMG submission 184654) | Marine microbial communities from expanding oxygen minimum zones in the Saanich Inlet - SI037_S4LV_100m_DNA (SPAdes) (version 2) | ecosystem: Environmental > Aquatic > Marine >... | reverse complement strand
TCCAAGGTGATCTAAACGAAGATAAATCGATCTCTAAAAAAGAACTTTTTACAATGCTAAGCGGATGGTTTGACGTAATGGATCGTGAAAAAGATGGGAAATTAAATAAAGCTGCCTTTATCAAAGCCTTGCCTGACGCTTTTTTCCCCAGCGGCAGAAAACCTCTTGGGCGAATCCCAGAACCATACGTTGCGGCGGGGCTGTTCTCACTAGCAGATTCTCACCTCCTCTTTTGACGGCCTGTTGGAGAAACTGGCTCCGGGCAATAGCGGAAAACTCAACGAACACTCATTGATGATTGGCCTACGATCCTTGATTCAACAATCAGGAAATGGCGGCGAAAAAGATAAAGTGAAGCGCTGCTAGATTACCGAAACCGCCGACCTCATCCGCAAACACAGCGGTAAGACGGGTCAAGAATTGAAAGCTGAAGGGAAATAAAAAAACCACTGCGCCAAGAGTTAAAACGCCTTTAAAACTGCGCTCAACGAGGTGACAGTTCCCTCGCTATGTAATCAATAATCGCTTCAATCGTCGCAGCCGTGGTTTCGTGGGGTGTGGAAAGCTTTAAACTAATTCAAAAATGGGAATACCTTGCTCAAACTGCAATCAACGCTAGGAGATACCCGAGGAGCTAGCTGGGCATACCATTGAGTGTCCTGCCTGTAATGCAAGTTTGGCTATGCCCGCTATTGCTGCACCTACTTCTGTACCAGCCCAAGTTCAAGAGGAAGCACTACAAGCAGCTTCTAGTAAGAAATCTAAATCATCGGTACCCAAGTGGCCACCTTTCAATACGAAGCCTTTAACCGCAAGAATTGTAAGAATGAGAAGGGCTAACTGCAGGCTACAACGGCAGATGAAGCGTTGGCGCGGTTACAGAAGATGGGTTTGGCTCCCACCAAGGTAGAACAGGCCAAGGCAGCTGGTCGTCTAGCTGATAAGGCCAAGCGGGGACATTACGAGTTGCTGCGGCGGGAGAAGGAACGGAATAGGTTAAAACCCAAAAAGTTTTTGATAATATCCGTAGCAACGATTTTTGGAGTAGAAGTAATTATGGCTGGTAAACTCGCTGATTTTCCGAACATACCCTCAATTATTGGCCACCTTTTTATAATTCTTATCGGTATAGCTACAGGACTCACGGGTGTTTTACCGAGAGGACATTCTTCGCATTCTTATTCGACACCCTTTAAGCCTCGTTCCTATGTGGTGCGGGATGCTACTGGTAAGCCCATCGAGACTATTGACCTACCATATTGAACGAATAACTGTGCTTACAGACTGTGTCTCTACAAATTGCTCCACTTTTGAAGGAGACCGTGTAATCGAAGGAAGAATTAAAAGCTCAAGGGAAATGAAACACCTCCTACTCACAATAATCGAGCTAATCCACAAATATTTTAGAACGGAACAGGAACAATGAGGATACCAATAAAGACTTGGATCGGATCATAGAGAAAACCTATGAAGTGACCTCTCGAATAACTTTGCCCGCCACGTCGGTTAAGCGAAAGTCTCGGCCATTGTAGCGGTAGGTCAGGCGTTCGTGATCCATACCCAGCAGGTGCAGTATAGTCGCATGCAGGTCATTGACGGTGACCTTGTTCACGGCAGCCTTATGGCCAATCTCGTCCGTCTCGCCGTAGCTCACGCCACCCTTGATACCGCCACCCACCATCCAATTGGTGTAAGCGTGCGGATTATGATCACGTCCGGGCTTGCTCCCCTTCTGCGCGATCGGCAGTCGGCCAAATTCGCCGCCCCAGACGATGAGCGTTTCGTTGAGCAATCCGCGCTGAGCCAGATCAGCAATCAAACCGGCAACCGGCTTGTCGGTTTCAGCGGCAAATTGCGAATGATTTCCCTTGATGTCGTTATGCCCGTCCCAACTTCGTTGGTTCTCCATGCCCCCGCTGTAAATTTGAACGAAGCGCACACCACGCTCAATCATCCGTCTGGCTGTAAGGCATTGCGAGGCAATGTGTTTACATTTGTCATCGTCAAGGCCATATAGCTTTTGGATATGCTTTGGCTCCTGATCAACAGACAGAGCTTCCGGAGCAGCGCTTTGCATGCGGTAGGCCAGTTCAAAACTCTCAATCCTCGCAGCCAACGCCTCCTCATAAGGGTTTGCATCAAGATGTTTTTGATTCAAGTGCCGAAGCAAATCCAACTGCCGCCGCTGTTGGTCGGGGTTCATTTCCCTTGGCCTATAAAGATTGTCGATTGGATCACCGGTCGGACGAAAATGCGTCCCCTGATAGACACTCGGCAGGTATCCAGCGCCCCAGTTGGCCGCATGGCCCTTGGGCAATCCGCGTCCCTTCGGGTCGCTCATCACAACAAATGCAGGCAGACTGTCGCTGCTACTGCCCAGACCATAAGTCACCCAGGAACCCACACACGGGTAACCCATGCGCGGCAGGCCACAGTTCATCATGAAAAGCGCCGGCGAATGGTTGTTACTCTCGGTATGCCCGGAGTGAATGAACGCCATGCGATCGACGTGCTTGGCCAAGCGTGGGAAAATCGAGGAAACATGTTTTCCACATTGCCCATGCTGCTTGAACTCAAACGGACTTTTCATCAGGCCGCCGACCGAGTTTGCAAAAAAGCCGGTGAACCGATCGAAACCATCGAGCGTTTGACCGTCTCGCTTGGCCAAGGCCGGTTTGTAATCCCAAGTATCGACTTGGCTGGGACCTCCGTTTGTAAATATCCATATGACCGATTTCGCTTTAGGCGCAAAGTGAGGGTGCTTGGGTGCTAGTGTTCTTTGGCCCGCCAAGCCCTCTTGCTGAAGCAGACTCCACAAACCAAGCGAACCCATGCCCATCCCGCACCGCTGCAACATCGCTCGCCGAGTCAGATTCTTAATTTCTCTATTTTTGTCCATTAGTTAACATACACAAACTCATTTAATCCAAAGAGTACTTGAGCGAAGTCGGCAAGAGCCAGCTTTCGAGCATCATTACGGCCCACTTCACGGTAGGATTCCTCCTGTTTGTTGATGAACGCCAAGATTGCTTGTTTCTCTCTCAAGGAAGGGGCGCGACCAATAACCGTCTGATAACCGACCATCACCGCTTGGCTGTTGGCCTCAGCTTCCAACTTCCCAGCCAACGACATAGCTGCAGCACGAATTTGACCGTTATTCATGAACATCAATGCTTGAGGGGAAATGATCGTCGAGGGCCGTGCCCCTTGAGCAACCAGTGGTTCAGGAGAATCAAATAACTGCATGGTAGGTATCAGTTTACTGCGTTTGATCTGGAAATAAATGCTGCGCCGCTTCATTAATGGATCGAGCGTTCCCTTCCCGAACATTGTAGTGTCAAGCAGCCCACTCACCTTCAGCAAACTGTCACGGATCGGCTCTGCCTCAAGCCTTCGCGGGGTACACCGCCAATACAATCTATTCTCGGCATCAATCTGTGACTTGTCTTGGGAGAATTTAGCGCTCTGACCATAGGCATAACTCATCACGATTTTTTTGTGGAGCGGTTTCAAGCGCCAACCGTTGTTGATCAATTCGCCGGCCAAAAAATCAAGTAACTCAGGGTGAGTCGGAACCTCGCCCTGCAGACCAAAGTCGTTGGGTGTGTTCACAATGCCTCGACCGAAATGATGCTTCCAAAGTCGATTGACGATCACCCTCGCAAGCAACGGCCCAGCTCCGTGATCAATATCCGTAAGCCAATTCGCAAGAGCTTTCCGCCGAAAACTCGTTCGTGCCCAATTCGGCTTAGGTTGCTGCCATTTCTCTTCATCTTTTGTGCCTCGCATAAGCACCCGCAAAAAACCCTGCATCATCTTCTCCTGTTTTTGTCTGCTATCCCCACGCCTCAGCAGATGCACATCTTTATAAAAATGCGGAAACCCGCGGCCATCAGCATGGTGCTTCATCGGCTTGTACCCCTCACTGCTGATCTGCACCTTGGTTGTCTGCGGTTTCGGTTTGGCCGCCAAATGCGCCTTTAGTTTGGCGTCGCGCTTAAGCCACTCGCTGTCGAGCGTCCGGTACGCTCTAAGTAACATCTGCAGATCCTTTTCACTAAATTCATCCAAGTTGTCAGCGTCCTTGAACGCAGCACGCAATTTCGTGACCGAAGCCACCTGCGCACTACCTTTGAGCGGTACCGGCTTGGGATGCCTTGTAATAGCCAGGCGGGGGCGACCAATTGTGTGACTGGTGTTGGTGAAAAAATCCAACTCAACGGTCAGCTTAACACCATCAGCAAAACCAACCGGTTGAGAGAATTCGAACACTGCGGCCTGGTCTTTGCCGATCCCACCTTGATCAACCGCCCAGCCGGTTTTCTTTTTGTCAGTATCAATGGAACTGGCAACAGAGAGGCCTCCTTTGTTCTGCTCGAAAGTAGCTTGCGGGTTGACCAACTTCACTGCCGCCCGCTTGCTACCACCGTTGAGCGGTTCGACGAAGACCCGAATATCGCTTAGCGCAAAATTTCCGTTGTCGGCCCGGCCCGGCCCGTTGTGTTTCATCGACTCATGCGCCAGGGCCTCAATACGAATCCCCGTCAACGCCTTTGATTTCAACTCAGTTGTGATCACCCAGCGATCGTCCTTGGGGTTATTTCCGGTTAACAAAAAAGAACCATCACCTTGGCGCTTGAACACGGCCCCATTGAGTGACTTGATTTTTAGATCACCGAGAACCAACCATTCAAACTTTTCCGAACTCTCTGCAGGCGGATTTTTCACCCATGCGACCAAGCGTTCGCGCAAAGATCCCTTCTCCCATCTGGCCAAACCAGCTGCCAATTTGTCATGAACCACCTGCCACTTGGCCAAGTCGGCCTTTGTAACCGCAGGGTTCAAATCGACATCAATCTCGCTGCGAATCGTCGTAGCGAACGTGGTGATCAAACGGTAATAATCGCGGGTCGGAATCGGGTCGAATTTGTGATCGTGGCAACGTGCGCAACCAATGGTCATCCCAAGCATCGCCGTGCCCATCGTGCCAACCATGTCGTCGAGTTCATCGTAGCGTGCGGATTCGAATTCTTTCTCTGTCAACTGAGTTGGAAACACACCGGCCCCAAGAAAACCGGTTGCCATCAACGCCAGCGGATTCTCAGGCGCAATCTCGTCGCCTGCAATTTGCCAGCGTACAAACTGATTGTACGGCATATCATCATTGAGCGCCTTGATGACAAAATCGCGATAGTGATAGGCATGGTTCCTGTCGGTGTCCTGTTCAAACCCAAAACTGTCAGCATAACGCGCAAGATCCAGCCAATGGCGCCCCCAACGCTCACCGTAATGTGGGGAATTCAGCAACTGATCCACCACACTCTCGAGTGCTGCACGAGGATTTCTATCAGCTGCGGCCAGAAAATTTGCGACCACCTCCGGTGCTGGCGGCAAGCCGATGATGTCAAAGTAGAGTCGGCGCAACAGAGCACGGCGCTGTGCTGGGTTGTTGGGCTGGAGCCCGGCAGCCTCGAGTTTCGATAGGACAAAGTGATCGATCTGGTTCGACACCCACTGACTGTTCTTCACCTTTGGAACAGACGTCATCTTCAGCGGTACGAAAGCCCAATACTCCCGGTCGCTGTCGGTGATCTGCATTTCGCCTCCAGCCAGCTTCGAGTCGAGGAGAACCTCACCATAAGGCGCACCCATATCGATCCACTCAGCGAACTTGGCGATCAACCCGGCCGGCAGCTTCTTTCCCTTGGCAGGCATGTGAGGTTTCTCGACATGCGAGATCAGCCTAAAAAGCCGACTGGCCTTCGCGCTCCCCGGTACTACAGCCGGCCCTTCGCTACCACCTTTGAGCAGCAAATTACGTGTAGTGATGTCTAGTTCGCCGCGAATTTTACCGCCGCCGTGACATTTGACACACCGTTGCTTTAGCGCTTGGCCAACGCCATCCTGAAAAACTGCCAAGCCCTTGGCCATTCTATTGGCATGATCAAGCCTCACCTCAGTTTGTGCTAACCCAATCGGAACACAGGCCAACATGGCAATAAAACCTGCAATTAAATGAATTAGCATGGCCAGAAGATACTCCGCTATCTCAAACGGGACAAACGCTTTTCACTTGCGTTGATCGAGTTTTCCAAACTGGGCCAAAGTTTCGTTAGTATGGACGGGCTGATTGTTTGCTCAATGTTGTGTAGTAAGTCAATGCTGAGACCGCTACTAGAGAGCAACTAAACCAACCCAATCCACCACTTAAACGCCGCAGGGTTGTTGTTTTACACGGTGCACAATCCTGTCGGACTGAAGGCATTTTGCGGCAACAGTTAAAATGCCTTGAAAACTGCGTTTAGCGGGGAGACAGTGCGCTCACTATGAAATCAATTCTACTCACAACAATCGCAGCAGTGGTGCTGGTGGGGTGTGGGTCAGAATCCAATTTTCCAGAACCCCTTAATAAGCATGGTGTCATTTATCATGCTTGTTGTGAAGCTGATCCGTGTTGTGGCATGGATAATTGTTGTGACTTAAAAGAAAAGAAAATTGGAGAGGCGTGTAAAAACTCAAACTGCGTGAAGATTTCTAATGAGAAAAAGGGGGAATCGGCTAAATTGAAAGCCACTGGTAACTAAACAAAACCGCTTCACCACTTGAACGCCTTCGAATTTTAGGTTGGCCGCATTTTCCGGTAACAATTGATTCGGCTTGTACTCGATTCTTATACGCATTACGTAAACCGCGTCTATGAAATATTTAAACAGGCACCATTCTGAAAACTGCGGAACAGGTGAAGGTGATTGTAAAAAAACAGTAGCACAAAAAATTAAATTTTATCTTATTTGGCTTGTCCCATGCTTTTTGTGGACTTCAAATATCTTTATAAGAATTTTGCCGATACCTCAGCTAAATAATTTCATAGCTTCCAACAAAGACAACATGGAATATTTAATTGCTCCCGCGCTTGTTTGGTGTGTTGTTGGATCTTTATACGGACATAAAAAAGGCTATTTAGATTACTCAAGAGCTTAAGGCGCCAACTCTCTCCACCACTTGAACGCCGCAGGATTGTTGTTCGGAGGCAACAGTTACATCGACCCTTTATTCTGACCGCTTGACGGTGAACTGGCAGTGATCTCTCATTGGGTTTCCGTGAAAAAATTAGGATTATTGGTGATGTTCGTTGCTGTCAGTACAATGCTGTCTGGATGTGTTTCCACTGGCACGACGCAGTCGGCGGTATCGGCTGGCGAAGCCGAAAAAATTACGGAACTCGCGAGACAATGGGGTCGAGTTCCTATCACCAAAGATATGGATCACCTGAAAAGAATCTTGGCAGATGACTTTTCCGTCGTCACGCCAGATGGCAATGTAATCGATAAGCAAGACTGGATCGCTTTAATTGAAAGGGACATTAAAGAGAAGACCAACACGTTCACTAGTATTGAACATCCAGTCTTCAACGTGCGCATTTATGGGAAGAACTTTGCTGTTGCGAATGGTGTTGCCCATACCGTAGGCAAGGACAAAGATGGCAAGTCGTTTAGCAGGAAAGGCCGTGGCACGGCTGTCTGGGTGAGAAAAAACGGAACATGGCAAGTTGTGGCGGGGCATTCATCTCGGCTCGAATAACCACACGGCACACTCGGATGACACTGCCAGCACCATTAGCCCTCTTTTGCCAAAAAATTCTCCAAGTCCAAATCCATTATTGATGAATTGAGCGCATGGAGTTGAAAAGCCCCGCCACCGCCTATTTGGAATTAGCTTGCTGCATCGGATGAGGCTTGTTTGAGTTGGTGCAGTTCGAACTGGCTTTTGTGCCGGTAATTCAATGAAAGTTGGCAAATTAATCGGCACAAACTGAAAACAGGCCGTGTATTTGCTAGGAAAGTAAGTATTTGAGATGACTGCGCCGGATTTAGGATCCGGTTCCCTCGGGAGTGAAGGTTCGACTCCTTTCGCGCGTACTATCTTCAATCGACTCCCCGTCTCGAAGCCGTCCGTGTCTACTACGGCCGCAGAGTGCGAATGAAATGTTAAAGAAACTTATTACCGGAGCCTTGCTGCTGATGGGTGCCCCTGCCTTCTCGGCGCCGATGATCTCGGAGTTCATGGCGGACAACCGCAGGAGCACCATTGACGATGATGACGACCGATCCGACTGGATTGAGATCCACAACCCGGACGGTTCTCCAGCCAACTTGAACGGCTGGTTTCTGACCGACGACCCGGCCCACAAGTTAAAATGGAGGTTTCCCGCAGTCACGATTCCCGCTCGTGGCTACATCGTCATTTTTGCATCCGGAAAAAACCGGACAAGCGGCAATGCGCCGCTGCACACGGATTTCAAGCTGCGAAAGGAGGGCGGCTACCTTGCTTTGCTGAACGCAAACTCCGGCGTCGCCTCGGAATTCTCCCCGTCCTACCCGCCGCAGCACGAGGATGTCTCGTTCGGCAAGGGGAACACAAAGCGGGATCAGGTTGTGCTGCTTAAACAGAAGGCGGCTGCCCGGGCAACCGTCCCGGTGAACAGCTCGGACGATGCCGTCTGGAAAAAAATAGGCTTTGACGACTCCGGCTGGAAATCCGGCAAAACCGGTGTGGGTTATGATTACGGCAATCGCATCGGGCTGGATGTCGCTCAAATGCGGAACAACAACGAGACAGTTTACATCCGCATTCCGTTCGTCGTGGGGGATTTGTCGGTCATCGATGAACTGGCACTGCACCTGCAATACGAGGATGGATTCGCCGCCTTCATCAACGGCAAAAAAGTCGCCAGCGACAATGCCCCGACAACTTTGAACTGGAAATCCGGCGCGACCCGGAACCGACCCGACTCGACGGCGACATCGCCGGTGGAATTCTCCATCCCGAATGTGAAGAATGTTCTTGTCAAGGGCCAGAATATGCTCGCGATTCATGGGCTGAACAACTTGGTCACCAGCTCCGATTTGCTGATTTTTCCGGAGTTGATTGCTTACAAAAAAACGGAGGTGATGGATTCGTTTGGGTATATGTTCGTCCCGACACCACGGGCCAGAAACGACGAAACGGTTCCAGGAGTGGAGTCAGGCGTGGCCTTTTTGCAGCCCAGTCAGTCGTTCCAGACATCGATCCGGATCGAACTGGAACGACCGGAAGCAGCCAACCCGAAAACCAAGATCCATTACACCCTGGACGGCACTATCCCGTCGAGATCGTCACCGGTTTACTCCGGCCCGCTGACGCTCCGGGAGTCCGCTCCTGTCAAGGCTCGACTGGTTCATCCGCAAGGCGGCATGGGGCCGGTCGGCAGCGAAACGTATATTGAAATCCAACGCAACTTGGCTAACGCCTCGTCCAACCTGCCGCTGATCCTCCTCGAGAATTACGGCGGCGGCCGACCTCCATCGGGCGATTATCAGATGGCATCCATGGCGGTGATCGAGCCGGCCGACGGGCGCGCCAGGGTAACGAGTCCGTTTGCCGTGGGCAGCCAGGTCGGCATCAAGGTGCGCGGCTCAAGCACAGGCGGACGCTCTAAGGCATCCCTGTCACTCGAGGTGCAGAATGCGTTTGGCGAGGATAAAAACCGTTCGCTGCTTGGCATGCCAAACGAATCGGACTGGGTGTTGTGGGGGCCGTACAACTTTGACCTCACGCTGATGCACAACCCGTTCATTTTCGAGTTAAGCCGCCAAATCGGCAGATACGCGCCACGAACCCGATTTGTCGAGGTGTACCTGAACACCGGCGGAGGAGCGCTCTCCAGTTCGGATTACTACGGGGTCTATGCGCTGATGGAAAAAATCAGCCGCGATGCCGACCGCGTTGACGTTGAACGATTGTTCGAAGAGCACAAAAAAGAGCCGGATGTTTCCGGTGGCTACATCTTTAAAATCGACCGGAGTGATCCCGGTGATTCCGGCTTTGGTGCCGCAGGACAAAACATCAAATACGTCTACCCGAAAGAAGAGGAGATTGAGCGACCCGAACTGGACGCCCAGCAGCAATATGTCCGCCAGTTTTTCAACGAGATGGGGACGGCATTGAATGCCTCATATTTCAAAGATCCGAAGCGTGGTTACGCCAAGTACATCGACGTTGATGCGGCAATCGACCATCATCTGCTCAACGTGGTGGCCTTCAACGTCGATGCCCTGCGGCTCAGCGGCTACATGCACAAACCCCGAGGCGGCAAGCTGATGTTCGGTCCCATTTGGGATTTTGACCGAGCGCTTGGCTCAACGGATGGAAGGGATAACAATCCCAGAACATGGCGCTCGACCTCAAGTGATCGTGGCACGGATTTTTTCAACTACCCGTGGTGGAAGCGCATGTTCTTGGACATCGATTTTTTTCAAAAATACATCGATCGTTTTCAGTCGCTTCGCCGTGCGGAATTCAGCAACGCCAACATCAATGCCATCATCGACGGGATGGCCGATGATCTGAAAGAGGCCCAAAAGCGCAACTTAGCCAAGTGGAACCAGCGGCCGCGCAGTGCTTACGGTGGCACTTACCAGGGAGAGGTGAACCACATGAAAACATGGCTTTCGCAGCGGATTTCCTTCATGGAACAACAGTTTGTCGATCCGCCGGAATCCAATAGGCAGGCCGGGTATATCGAACCCGGCACGCTCATCAACCTCAAATCAAAGGAGGGCGGAAAAATCTACTACACACTGGATGGAACCGACCCACGACGAACGGGTGGCAGCGTTGCTTCCAAAGCGATCCTTTATGCAAAGCCAATCAAAATTAACGAGGCCGTCCTTGTGACGGCACGTGTTTACAAAACAGCCCACAGAAGCCTGACTGGGTCCAACAACCCACCCTTGACCAGTAAATGGTCAGGAGCTCTGACGCATTTTTATTCCATTACTCGGCCTCCATCCGAGGAGGATCTTTTGATCTCAGAACTTCATTATCATCCGTCCGATCCTTCTCCCGGCGAGTTGACGACTGACCCCACTTTTAAATCGTCTGACTTCGAATTCATTGAAGTGCTTAACTTCAGTCAAAAAACACTGAACCTCTCCGGCCTGACGATTACCGGTGAAGTTCGGTACTCCTTTTTGGAAAATGACAACAAAAGCCTAAACCCCGGTGAGCGGGTTCTGTTGGTTAGAAATGCCAAGGCCTTTGCAGCTCGTTATGGCGCGAATATTTCCATTGGCGGTGTGTACTCCGGCAAGCTCAGTGACGGTGGCGGCAGGTTGAAAATCGTCGATCAAAGCGACAAGTTAATCCTTGAGTTGAATTATCAGGACGATTGGATTCCGGTTACTGACGGTCGCGGTTTTTCATTGGTGGCCAAGAAATTAACTCCACAGGGTGAGATGGACGGGGCGGAGTACTGGGGTGCCAGCTTAAACATACATGGGTCGCCCGGGGTTCCAGACAACCACTTGGAGACCAATTACAGTGTCGTCATCAACGAGGCTCTCACGCACACGGATCTACCGACGAAGGATACTGTGGAACTGTTCAACGAGGGAGACGAACCAGTTGATCTGTCCGGCTGGTTATTGACCGATAACATGAACAATCCAGGAAAGTTTCGTATTCCGGTTGGCACCCTGATCAAGCCACACGAATTTGTTTTGTTTGATGAGGATGACTTTATGAGTCACCCCGATTCTTCGCGGGCGTTCTCGCTCAGTTCATTGGGCGAGGAAATTTATCTGTTCTCTGCCAATAACACCGGATCACTGACCGGGTACATGCACGGATTTGAGTTTGCCGCCGCCGAAAATGGCGTTTCCTTTGGCCGATGGATTACCTCTGATGGCGAGGAACACTTCACGGCGCAACTTGCATTGACGTTTGCGGAGGTAAACACCGGGCCACGAGTCGGCCCGATTGTGATCAGCGAAATTATGCACACCCCGCCAGCCAACTTAGGAGCCGGCGCGACTGACATGGAGTTCATTGAGCTCCAAAACATTTCCGCCAAATGGCTGCCGCTGTTTGATATTTCGCATCCGGAAAACACTTGGCGACTGCGGAGCGGCATCCAATACGATTTTCCTCCAAACACCCGATTGGATGCCGGAGCCAGAATCTTGATTGTCGGTTTTGATCCAGTAAGCCAACCACAGGTATTAAGTCGGTTCCGGGAATATTATCAAATTGAAAATGTCACCTCGATTTACGGCCCATATTCCGGCAAGTTGAACAACAGTGGAGATCGGATCGTACTGAAAAAACCGGACGCTCCCCAAACTGCTCCCGACCAAAATATAGGGAAAGTTCCCTATGTGACGGTAGATGCCGTTTACTATGGCGTGGGAACGCCTTGGCCGGAACCGGCCGTAGGTTCCAGTGAATCCATTCAACGGATCGACTTGGGACAGTTCGGTAGTGAGCCGGCCAATTGGCTGTCTGCAACGCCGACACCCAGTATGCGGAATTACAAGGGCAATATGTATTTTACGGAAATAATGATGGTTGGCGATGCTGTTGTACTCACTATTGAACTTTCGGAGGGAAAAGATTGCATCCTTCAATACTCGGATGAGATAGGCAGCGGAGAGTGGATTTCATTGAAGATAATCCAGGGAACCGACACTCCCAGTGAGTTTAAGGTTACTGACGATTCCAACCAGGGCATAAACAACCGCTTTTATCGGCTTTTGCAGAAGCCGGGGGAATAGGTTTTTCAGCGCTTGGCCAAGCGGCCAATAAAACAGCCTTATTCCTCGCCTTCCTTTTGGAGGAAACGGAACACTTCGCTCTCCAGGCGACCTTCAATTATATCGCCAGGGTCTGTTCCGAAGCGGGTGAGCACCACATTGCCGGCCAAGCGCCCGAGCGGCTCACGTGTATTGGATACAAACAGATCGCCCTGGGCGGGACTCGCGAAAACATCGATCCGATAGGACGCCTCCGGCCGCTCGTCCGTCAGCCTTGGCCGCGGGAATGTGACTTCAATCGCCTCGGGTTCCCCGGCGCCAGCATTCTCCCGATGGATTCGTAGCGTGACGGAACGCCGCCCGTTTTGTCGCAATCTATATATCGGCGAGCCAAACGCCACAGCTTTATTCCCATGTTTCATTTTCACCTGCCCAGTCCCCTTAACCGTCACAAAACCGCTCTCCCCTTTTTGAGCATCGCTCATTTCAAGGGTGAACGTGCTATTGCTGTCAGCCACTTTTACAATATCACCCATCATCTCACGTGGTTCCAGTGTCCACTCGGGAAATTTCGCCTGAGCGATCTCGTCGAGAATTTCCGCACGACGCCGGCTTATAAATTTTTGGAATGTGGAGGCATGGCGCCGACTCCAGAAACTTTTCTCAATACGGTGGGGATTAATCATGGCCTGTAGATTATCGATCTGTGCGACGAGTTTCTCCTCATTCCACACCTCATCTAGCAGCGAACGCATCGCGGCAAAATATTTTTTCTGGGCTTCCGGGTTTTTATAGAGTCTGCGTGGGATGGCGGCATCTGCCTTGACGGACTTGGGTGGATCAAAGCCTTGACGCCAAAACATATTCCGATCGGTAGCCAATTGATCGAGACCCCATGGTAGGAAATGCAGCCGCTGTGATTTCGAGTCAAAATAAACGAAGTAGTTGTTTTTGTTGCTAACGTAGCCGTCCCAGTGGCCAACGAGCACCTCTGCCGCCCAGAAACGGTAAAACTGGTCGAGATTCAGATGCCTGCCGAGTGCGTCCAAGATCGAACGATCATCAGAGTCCAACGCTATGCTGGCGTTTTTGATGGATGCAATGGCTTTTTTCGATCCAAACTTGCGCTCGAACCGGACCAGAGAGTGCTCATGAAAGTCGCAAACTGTGCCTTCATAGAGGGTACCCTTGGCGCTTTTGTACGCACGGCGGAAGTGGTGCTTGTCGAGCGACTCCACATTGGAATAAACGCCGAGTGATTTGCCGTTCACGCTCACGAGCGCAAGGTTGCAGTGTGATGCCGGGAGTCCTGCTGCGCGAAAAAACTGGTAGCCGACGAGTTGATGAACTCGCGAGCCGTCCTGCTTGTTGTTATTCAGCGTGAGCGTGTCCACGCCGGCGAACATCTTTTTCTTTTCATACTGGTCTATCTGAATCTTAAGCGAAGGACGATCATGGTCGAGTGATCCAACAAAACCCTTCTTGCGAATTGCCACTATGCCGATGTCGGTACCGTCGATTGTTAGGTTCGCGGATACGTAACTGAACGGTTTCTTTTGTTCCGATGGAGGAATGTCAGTGCGCAGGGTCTTGACCAGCGAACGATGCTGCACGCGCAACTTGTCCCAATCAGCGGGTTTAACCTTCAGGTCAATCTTGACCAGGCGTGATGTGTCAAAAAAATGATCGAAACCGTAAGGTGCCAAATCCTCTGCTCGTGCTGCTGTTGCCAGCAACAGGCAAGCGACAGGGGTGAAGAACAGGCGGATGAATCGCGAAAAGTTTGTTTCTGCTTTCATTGTGTAATTAACTGGCACTTCCTTTTATGGTGTGCCCTTTAGCGTAAGCTCCAATGGACATGAGCACAATGAATAAGACCATTTGAGGAATGGCTTTCGATTGCCCCATATTCCTCATTGGGATTTAGCTTGATGGAACGGCACGCCCTTGGTTGGGTCTGCGCGCCCGTGACGACAAAATATAAAACCCGGCCATGAGTGTTTCCTTTGTAGCCATTTTGGTGATTGCCTGCAGCATGGCACTCCT
>Ga0209043_1001239_pt1 | contig 14697 bp, 11 predicted proteins | sample SaaInlV_100m_DNA_3_FD_184654 | JGI IMG/M metagenome (GOLD analysis project Ga0209043, IMG submission 184654) | Marine microbial communities from expanding oxygen minimum zones in the Saanich Inlet - SI037_S4LV_100m_DNA (SPAdes) (version 2) | ecosystem: Environmental > Aquatic > Marine >... | reverse complement strand
ATGGGGTACCGAATGGGTGCTGGAATCTGATATTGGGAACCGTGTTCAAAATAAAAATAAGCGTGTTGATCAGGTTGATACAGTCAAAATTTATAATGCAGGAAAAGTTAATTTAAATCTTCATTCCTCTACATTTCATAGCGGTGTGAACCCTGTGGGTGATTTTGTTAATCCTAGAACTTTTGAAATTGCAGCCTGCGGGGGGTTTCAGTTGGTCGATGAGCGTTCTGAATTAGCCGAATTGATTGAACCCGGAACAGAAATAGCTACATTTAATTCAATCGATGATCTTTGCGAAAAGGTTGACTATTATTTGAAGCATGAGAATGAAGCAAAATCGATTGCTTATCAAGGAAGAGCAAGAGTCTTGAAAGAACATACGATTCAACATCGAATGCATGAAATGTTAACACATATATTTATGGATAATTTAAGTTTATTAAAGGAGCGTGTGAGTTCCCGACATAGAGACCCAGTTAGCTATTACATAGACCATGTAGGTGATTCTAGTAAATTAGGTATATATCTTGATCAATTTCGTGGTTTAAACGAATTTTCTATTAAGACAATGGTTAATACTATTGCAAAAGGAGAAGGTGATTTAAGCCAGGAAGAATTGCTTGTTCTTATGACCGATCAAATAGTTAAATCCGAGGCATAGTAATGATAGAAAATATCTTAATCCTAAATATGACTCGGATGGGAGATTTAGTTCAATCTACTTCGTCCATTGCTGGGCTAAGAAAACAGTATCCTAACGCACGCATAACTCTCATGGTAACTAGTTCATTTGAGGAGTTTTCCAAAAAAATTCCTTGCATAAATAAAAGAGTTGTTTTCGATATCAAGCAGTTTGTGGATAGAGTTGATAAAAAACAAATGCTATGGGTTGATGTTTATAAATACTTAGAATGTATTCTGAATAAATTAAAAGAAATAAATTACGATTTGCTTATTAATCTAAGTCATTCAAAATTGAGTGCATTTATGATTTCATATTTAAATGTCAAAAATATGCGTGGGTTTGGGTGTGATGCAAATGGGGACCGCATAACTTTAGACCCCTGGATGCAATATTTTGGGATTGAGCCTTTCAACAGACAGTTAAACCCTTTTAATCTTGTGGAAATTTTTACTCGAAGTGCCGGCGTTGCCCCCGAGGAAAATCCTATTCGTCTGCTGAACAAATGTGATGATGTTGAGTTTGTTTCTAAGTTTTTTGAGATTAATAGTATCAAAAGCGAAGAACTTCTCATTGGTGTTCAGGCAGGGTCAAGCCTAGAGGGAAGGCGTTGGCCTCCTGAAAGTTTTGCTAAGATTGTAGATGAATTAGTTGAAAGCCTTGGCGCTAAAATTGTTTTGTTGGGAGTTGATTCCGAAAAGAAATTATCAGATAAAATTATTTCACTTGCTAAGCATAAAAATGGAATAACTGATCTTACAGGTAAGACTAATGTTGATCAGTTGACAGCAATAGTTTCAAGATGTTCTTATCTAATTACAAACGATACTGGAACCATGCATGTGGCTGCCGCAGTAGGAACCACTATTATTGGGTTGTTTTTTGCCCACGCCCATCCCTATGAAACGGCGCCTTATAGCCCCGGGCATCTTATATTTCAGGCTCGTATTCCTTGTGCCCCATGTAGTTACAGTGTTGAATGTGACAATGTTATTTGCACCCATAAGGTATATCCGGAATACCTGCTAGCAATGATTCGCTCTCATTTCACAGAAGGTTCTTGGAGAGCAATTAATACTATCGCTGAACTGAGTGAAGTAAATATTCATGAAACTTACATAGGTAAGGATAAAAGATTACGACTTCGCCCATTGATTAAAAACTATTTAACGCTTAATGATATTTTTCGCGAGATATATTCCGAGCATTGGATGAGATTCCTTGGAGTAGTGAAAGTGCAGGAATCAATGCACTGTAATATTAAAGATTTATTATTGGCGGATTATGACTGCAGTAATATTTTTGATTTGTCTGGGCAAATTGAAGTTAAGTCATGCGCTTTAAATGATATTGAAAAAATTGCCTCTCGAGGTATTTGCTTGGCGGGTAAAATGACCTCTTTATGTTTAGGTGTAATGTCAACACAAATTACTAGAATAAAGTCTTTGTCGGGAGAAATAGAATTATTGGATAAAAGTATTAACCAAGTTGGCCTTATTCACCCAGAGGTCAAACCAATTACTGATATGTTTGCAAAGAGAAAAGAAAATTTTAAAGGAAATGATCCTATTAAATTATCTCAAGAAACCCGAAAATGTTATCAAATGCTACAGGAAGAAGCGAGAGGTCTTGACGGTCAATTGGCGTCAGTTTGCAAAGAGTTGAAAGGGGCTAAGGTTAACACTTTTTATGCAGCAGTTAGTTCCATGAGTGTAGAAGTTCCTGGTAGGTAAGAAGCCAAGTCGCCATTCCCTTCACCTTTTAAAAATTTTTCCAGAAATTCAAGGGAAGCACCCCCACCGGTTGAGACGAAGAAATTGGATGTTAAATAATTCCATAATACATAGCTATCATCAACTGGAAACTCCATGCTAAGCAAATCGCGATTTATTGGATCTGCCAGTTGCCTTTCGATGCAACGCTTTATGAGGTTTTTTAATTGGTTAGCGCCAATTTTATTCAATATTGCAGCTGAGTCACCCCCTCCAATAACCACAGAAAACTTTGGATTGGTCAAAGCCTCTTCAAATAAGAGCTGAGCTAATTCTAGTGATCCTTCAGCGTAATCATGGTTTGTAGGGTGATCATATGCACCTAGCGGACCATTCCAAAAAACATTTTCTGTCCCATTAGATAAAATTGTATTTTTGAAATTTTCTATAGTTTTAGGTCCAAGGTCCAGTTGCAATACCTTTTCGAGGTCTGGTTCTGCTTCAATAAAAAAAGTAGGAGCCTTGAATTTATCAACGCACTTATAATCATCAGGAAATACTAAATTGACCTTTTTGTCACTTGCAAAGTCCAATACTTCCCCGGCAAGGCTAACTTCATTTACAAGTATTTTATTACTTTCTTCACTTGAACTAAGTAAAGTCCTTGGAATATCAGATAGCCTAAAGGGTACCATTTTTGTTTTCGATTTTTGAGCAATCAAAAAAGTATTTGCCATTTTCCCACCTATGAAAATAGCCTTGACCCCGGCCTGTACAAACTGCTTTAATACATTGATTTTGTCTGAAACTTTTGCCCCACCGGCGACGACCACCGTTTTACTTGGTTGGCTTATTATTCTTTGCCCGAAGTGTCCCAATTTTTTGATTTCTTGATTTAGGAGGGTACCTGCCACCACTAACTTATTTTGAGTTTTCATGAGTTGAGGAAGCATTTTTATGCTTTTGGTTATTCTGTGGCTGCACCCAAACGCGCAATTGATATATACATCGGATACATTAGCAAGCTCATAGATAAATTCTTTTCTGTAGGTGTCCGGTTTTGATGGGTCTAGTAAGTATCTAAGGTTGGGAAGAAATTTTATGCCGCCAGGGGGCATACGTTTATGAGAAGCTATCTCTAATGAGTGCTTCATGTGAGAGTCTATAATTTCGGGTGGGAAAATAGTATATGTGTCACCGTGAAGACGACGAATTAAAGTGTCGAAATGAGAGCTAACAAACTGTATATTAAAGATACCATCCCAGCCTGTATGACCTTTTTGCTTATGCGGTCTTCCAAGGTGCGAACCTATTATAATCCTACAGTCTCCTTCGGTAAGTTCATGAATTTTTTTAAATGTTGTATCCAGAAAACGGCGCATTCGAGTGTCATCAGCCACACGATAATAGCCTTTTTCTGTTGCAACCAATGGAAGATTGAAATCACATCGGATAAATATAGACTTTCCTCTTAAATCATCTGCCCTTAGAGCATCAAGTGAGCGCATGCCTATTTGTTTATTTATATCGCCCATTATAGTTTCATCTTTAACATTATATGAATACCATCGGTTCTAATTTTTGCAGAAAGCCTTTGATTTTGCAATAGATATTATGATTTCTTTTACTAGTCTAGTGCACTTAATGCTCAATAAATAACAAGATTATAATTTTTATCTAAATTTCGTATTTTTTTTAAATATATAGAATGCAAGAAAACCATAAACTATTAAAAATAAAAGATTAATTGGCTCTATCCGGCTTTGATTTTTATTGTTTTTGGTTTATTATGGTTTAATAGCGGAATCCCATTATGGGCCTGCTAACGATAAGGAAAGGTTATCATGGCAAAAAAATTATCAATGATGATCAATAGAGATCATCCGGAAGTCTGTCGTGCTGTTATTTTAGAGGATGGCAGAATCAATGATTATATTGTAGAAAACGTTTCGCAAGAGAAGATTAAGGGGAATATTTATTTGGGTGTTATTAACCGTGTAGAACCTGCCATTGAAGCTGCTTTTGTGGATATAGGAGGAAGTAAATATGGTTTTTTGTCCTTTAAAGATGTTCTCAAAGAGTCGTATGTAGATACTGGTGAAAAGAAAGCTCGTGTTCGCATACAGGATGTTTTAGTTCGCGGTCAAGAAATACTTGTGCAGGTTGCGAAGGAGAGTCGCGATGCCAAAGGACCTTCTCTCACTAATAGTATTTCCCTTCCTGGGAGGTTTTTGGTTTTGATGTCTGGTTCTCATGCTAGTGCTGTTTCTCGGAAAATTGAGGATGAAGAAGAACGAAAAAAACTTAAAACACTTGTTGCGGACTTTAAACTCCCAAGCAACTTAGGATTAATCATTAGAACTGCCGGGTTGGGTAGGACAAAAACGGAACTTCAAAAAGACCTCCAGAGACTTCTCATGGTTTGGGAAAACCTATCCAAATCCCGTGAAAAACAAATTAACAAACCACCTTATCTCTTATATCAAGAAGCGGATATGGTTGTTCGGTTAGTTAGGGATAACTTCACAACAGAGACGTCAGAAGTTCTTGTGGATAATATTGAATCTTATAATGCTGTCAAAAGTTTTATGAAGATGGTTATGCCGCGATTTATAAACCGAGTAAAACTTTACAAGGATACTACTCCCATATTTTCACGGTTTAATATAGAAGATCAGATTGAATCGTTGTACCAGCGCAATGTTTCCTTGCCTTCAGGTGGTTCTATTGTCTTTGATTCAGGAGAGGCAATGGTCTCGATAGATGTTAACTCGGGTAAGACTACAAGTGCTAGCCAACTAGAAGAAACAGCGCTTAAAACAAATCTTGAAGCGGCTGAAGAAATTGGAAGGCAGCTACGTCTACGGGACCTTGGAGGACTTGTTGTAATCGATTTTATCGATATGTTTCATAAGAAAAATCAGTCATTAGTTGAAAAAGAGATAAAAAAAATATGCAAACTTGATAAGGCTAGAATCAATATTGCAAGAATTTCCAAATTTGGATTACTGGAAATGTCGCGACAAAGATTGGCTCCACCGGTTCAACAGGGTGCATTTGTCAAGTGCGGTTCTTGTGCGGGAACAGGAATTATACGGTCGTTAAACTATGTTGTTATGCATGTTTTGCGGAAAATTAACGAACGTTTGGCAAACGGAAAAGTTAAAGAATTGGATGTTGAGGTGTCCGCCGATGTTACAGAGTACTTGCTTAACCACAAGTCAGCATTTTTATTAGAACTTCAAGAAAAACTGCAATTCAAGTTAAAATTTTTGAGTAAACCTGGTATCACATGGACTGAATTTAAATATATTGTTACAAACAAAACATCCGAGGAACTAAAAGAGCCAGGTTTGATTAAATCTATCATAGTCACAACTAAACCAAAATCTGATAAAGAATTACCAAGGGCTCAAAGTAGTAGTGCTAGTAACATGAATAAAAGTCGGCGGGGTCGACCCACTGCAAGAAAAAGATATACTCGTCGCGACTCTAATAGTCAAAGGTTCGATAGGAAAAGAATGCCGAGAAAAACTGGTAATTCGAACGAGGGTGGAAGTGATTTAGTGGTCCAACATGATGCATCTGATATGACTCCCAAAGAAACTGTACCAGTTTCTCCTCCCGCGCCATTGACTATAGCCCCAAGCCCTGACAAAGGAAGTGAAAATTTGATTGAGCGTATAACAGGTTTTTTTGGAAAAACTTCAAAAGATGTAGATTCACCATCATCGGGGGCTGACTCTTAAGGAAAACTTAAATTGATTTAGCACAACGAAATCCTGTGTCCCAGAAGCGCTCTTGAGGTGGTGCGAAGTTACGATAAGGCAGAATTGCAAATTCTTTCATTATGCCGTGCTTCATTTTATGAAAGGAACCGCCTCTGATGACCTTGACTTTTTCTCCATGTAATATGTCTTTATAATTAGAATTATTGTAGGGACTGTACCAGTTGGCTGTCCACTCTGAAACATTTCCATTCAAATCACTCACCCCGTAAATACTAGTATCGCGTGGTAGACTGCCAATTGAACGAACTTGATTTCCAAAATTTGCATTTTCTTGGCTAAATTGATCTCCCCACACAAACAACCTTTCATCAGGCCCTCGAGCAGCTTTTTCCCATTCAACTTCTGTTGGAAGTCGCTTTCCTTGAGAAAGGCAATAAGCATCTGCTTCATACCAGTTTACTCCACGAATCGGCTCACTGATATTCACCGTCTCATATTTAAACTTCGGTTTGAATCTATGAAAAGATTCAAAAGTAACTTCAGATTGATCAATGTAAAATGGCTTGAGGTAAACTTTTTGAGCAGGTTGGGCATTTAGCGATAAAGTGGCATCCGACATGAACTGAATTATTTTATTATTAGGGTTAACTCCTAAAGTGAACTCGCCCTTGGGTATCATTATCATCCCTGGTGGATTACCCGAGCATGAGATGAAAAATATTAAAGATAAAACAATCTGATGAAATTTATTCAATTATTCTTTTCCTTGGAGGGCGTAGTTGAGGATGTTAGGACGTTAGCTGTAATTGGAAAATTTTCATTATCGTCAGTATGTATATATTCAATTGAATAACATGCTGCTTCTTGGCGGCTGCACATTGCTGATTTGCATTCAGACTCATTGCGGGAGCAATAGTAATTAAGAATTCTCATTTTCAGGAATCCCCCATCAGCCATCTGCCCTACATATACATTTTTTTGGGATTCTATATTATGGGTTCTGGTGCGATAAAGATACCAATCTGAAATTGCTTTATTGAGAATTTTTCCATAAGACTTTGCGTCTTGAGTGTATCCATCGCTAGGTATGTTGGTTATTGAATCGAAGTCAATAGGACCTAAGTTTTTAAGTGATACCCTTCCTTCAGGGTTTGTCACGCCACCATTAGTGACTATTTTAGTTCTTTGAAATCCTATATCCCATGGGAAATGGTTTATTTTATCTTTATCATTTTCAAGGTCTTTCACTTGATATGTTTTCATAGTAGAAAAATCAACAAGAGTCCATTTTTTTCGAGATGTTGCATCTACTTTAATTATTGGATTGTGGGACGTTATAGACTTTATCTTGGGTGGTGGCAGGGGAAGTGATTCAAAATCTTCGATATTATCGGCCATATAATTGATGGTAATAAGAAAAAGAGTCGATCCAGCAATAAGGCCACCCATTATATTTAAAGTGTTATTCATTGGTGAGATTTTGATGATATTGATTTGGTCAAAGACCTATTAGGACAAAGATGTTATGGAGAAAAAATAAAGCTAAGGTTTTAATTATTTTTATTTTATAATAGCATAATCATTACGTTGTTTTTACTGAGTTTTTATAAGTTAAAACTATGGCAAACAAACAGTTTGAATTTAAAAAAGCTCAAATAGAGCGATTTGTTAAAGCTGAATACGAAAAAAAATTCCGTAAAAATGCTCGTATTTCTCTAAGGAAACGGCAAAAGTTTATGGGTGATATGAGTCGAAAAGTAAGTAAAAAATTTGGGAAGGATGTTTTATGCCTGATTGATTTTGCAAAAGGAGGTTTTTTTTCTTTAATTTCGCCCTCTCACACAGAATCAACAAATTTGGGCCGTTTATTTGATTCGTTTGTTCATACACAAATTGCTTATACATCACATTGCTTAGAGCGTTTTAGTGTACGTGCTGATAGTAATGAGAATTGCATTATTAAGATGGATTCTTATATGGGTGAGGCTCTGTTAACGTATGGTGAAAACATAGGTCATTTGACTTGCCCCTCAGGGGTTTTTGCTTATGAAGTTATGGATGGGCGAATGATCATAAAAACTTATATCAATTTCAACCTCTTATCAGAAAAGCAAATTAATAAATTCTATGGGTCCGGAACGGCGACAGTATTGCCTAGAGAATGTATAACTGATGACCATAGTCAATCTGACTTCAAACTTATTGATGAATATGAAGAATCACCAGATAAACCACATATTTAATCAGCATTAGTTACTACTTTTATTCGTTGCTGCACACAACTAATTATCCCTGTTAAATAAATCTTTGAACTTATATAAAAATGATTAAGGTTTTTAATCTATATAAATCCTATGGGGGGATTGCTCCTGTGTTATCGGATATTTCGTTTGACATTCAAGATGGTGAATTTGTTTTTTTAACTGGCCAGAGCGGTGCAGGAAAAACCACTCTATTTAAAGTTCTTTTTGGGTGGGAAAAGTTTGACCGCGGGCAGATTTTAGTTGGAGGGATAAATGTTGGAAAATTGAATGAAAAAAATTTGTACCAGTTGCGGCGTAAAGTAGGATTTGTTTTTCAGGACTATAAGCTTCTTATGAAAAAAACTGTATTTGAAAATGTGGCTTTTGCTCAACAAATTGTAGGCGCCAACATGAAAACTGTTAGAACAAAAACATGGAATGCGCTCAAAAATGTAGGCCTAGTGAAAAAAAAAGACTCTTACCCATCTCAATTGTCAGGGGGAGAGCAACAGCGAGTTTCAATCGCTAGAGCTATAGTGAATGACCCAGAGCTTATTCTTGCAGATGAACCGACTGGGAACCTTGACTCTGAAATATCTAAAGAAATTTTCGCGTTATTTGAAAAAATAAATCAACAGGGAAAAACCATAATTATTGCGACTCATAGTGCAGAAATATTGCGTAAAAAGGAGCGCCGGCATTTACTTCTTAAGCGTGGAAAGTTGCTTCAGTCCTAAAAAATGAATTTATTCTCCTTTGACTTCATAAAAACAACATTTTCAAATATCAAATCCAATAAGCAATTATTTTCATTATCTGTTGCTACCAATTTTATTGCATTTACCGTTCTTGGAATATTTTTTCTTCTGTTTGTAAATCTCGATATTCTTTTTTCTTCCTGGGATAAACATATTCAGGTAATTGTGTACTTGGATGATAAAATTTCTAACTCTAATAAAAAAAAAATAGAATTATTATTTAATTCAAATGATAAAATCGATTCTACCATTTTTGTTTCTCGTGACCAAGCATGGGAAAGTTTCCGAGGTAAATTCTCTTCAAAGTCGAATTTTGTCACTTCTTTAAACTTCAATCCCTTGCCAGATTCTTATACTCTTCGGTTTGCAAGTGGCCCTGATCGGTTAATAAATATTAGGAATTTTTCAGAAAAAATAAAGAATGAGAACGGTGTAGAGTCAGTAGAATATGGTGAGAAATGGATTTCTCGGTTTGAGCAGTTTATGATCTTTCTTAGAGGGTTTATTCTGGTTTTTGGCGTTGTGTTATTTTCTGGAATGATTTTGATAATCTCTAACACTATTAAATTGTCTATCTATTCACGAAAAGATGAAATTGATTTAATGACATTGTTGGGTGCGACTAATCAGTATATAAAAGTTCCTTTATTACTTGAAGGAATATTGCAAGGAGTTTCGGGTTCTCTGTTAGCTTTAGTCAGTGTTAAGTTTATTCATTTATATATCGTTTTTTGGTTTCAAGGATCTCTTGAATCTGTATTTCGTGGACTTGAGCTCCAGTATTTAACAAAACCTATTATATTCTCTGTTATCAGCACAGGAATCATTGTTGGTGTCTTGGGGAGTTCAATATCTGCTAACCAATTTCTTCACAGGCATAATTCAGAATGATTTTGATTAAGAAAATTTCGATTTTCTGTGTCTTTAACTTTCTTTTCATTTTCTGCTTAACACCCGCTTTGGTTAAAAGTGCTGATATCGATGAAATTAATATTATGTTACGGGAAGAAAAAGATAAACTTGGTAAACTCAAAAAAGAAATTGAGAATCAAACAAAAATTCTTAATAAAATGGGCCGAAATGAACATTCAAATTTAAAAAAAAAGAGGGTTCTTGACGGGCAGTTAAAAATTAAAGAGAGAGAACTTAAAATCTACAACTGGAATTTAAAGATCAATAAAAAAAATGTTATTGCTTTGACTAATAAAATTTCTCAAGGCGAAAAAAATATTTATTTGCAACAAAAAAACCTAGGTAGACGATTAAGAACTATATATAAAGAGGGAGATCTTTTTTCTGTTAAGCTCCTGTTTTCGTCAGAAGACTTCACAGACCTTCTTAGAAGGGTTAAATATTTGGAAAGCATTATGGCGTACGATAAAATTATTTTCCATAAATACGAAAACGAATTAGCAGATTTTTATAAGAAAAAGGAGGTTTTGTTACAAGCAAAAGGAAAACTTAATTTGTTTAAAAATTCGGCTACAGCAAAAAAAAAAGAGATCGTTAAAGAGAAAGAAAAAAAGAAACAATTTTTAGTAAGACTGAGCAAAGAAAAAAAAAGAAATAAAAACCTTAGAGCGGAGTTAGTACTTTCCTCAAAGAATCTTAATCAATTGATTTCTAGATTGGAAAACAAAATATCTCTTGGAGAAGGTCTCGATATCAGTGATAAGAAAGGGAACCTGGTTTCACCTGTTAAAGGGACAATTTTAAATAATTTTGGACGCAAACGAGATAAAATATATAATACGTATATTGTCCAAAATGGAGTATCTATAAGAGTTAGAAAAGGCTCTCCCGTTCGTTCCGTTTTTAATGGAAAAATTCTCTACACTGGTACCCTCGATGGTTACGGTAATATTATTATTGTTGGACATGGAATGAATTATCATTCCCTCTACGGTCACTTAGATGAAATTATTTCGAAAACGGGAAAACATGTTCGTTCTGGTCAAATAATTGGTCGTTCTGGAGATAGTGGTTCAATTAATGGCGAGGCCCTGTACTTCGAAATGAGATATAAGGGTAATCCTATTGAACCTACTGCGTGGTTAAGTCTACCAAGTAATTAAATTTTATTTATTTGATTCAATTGCAAATTTTGTAAAACTGGAGGATGTTTAGCTCATGTCGTTTCTTAAAAAAATCAAGGTCCAACTGTCAATTTCTTTTAAGTTTTTTTGTCTTTTGACTTCTGTCTCGGTATTTTTTCTTATTTTAGGTTTTCAAGTTGAAGCTAACGAAAAAGTCGGATCTTCCTCTGAAGGTAAAAGTAATTATGAAAATTTGAAGGTTTTTTCTGAAGTTCTTTCTCTTATTGACTCAATATACGTAGAAAAAGTTTCAAGTGAAAAGCTAATTGAAGGTGCTATTCATGGTTTGGTGAAGACATTGGATCCTCATTCATCTTATATGCCACCAGATGCCTATCAAGAAATGAAAGTTCAAACCTCAGGAAAGTTTGGTGGTTTGGGTATTGAAGTAAGTATGAGAGATGGAATTTTGACTGTTATTTCCCCTATTGAGGGAACACCTGCTTTTGAGGCTGGGATTCAATCAAAAGATAAAATTGTAAAAATAGAAAATGATTCGACTCTTGACATGAGTCTTAGCGATGCTGTTTCACGCCTTCGGGGTGAAGTAGGGTCGCCTGTTAATATAACCATATTTCGTGAAAGTTTAAAGGCTCCTTTGTTAGTTAAGATTGTTAGAGATATTATTAAAGTGCAGAGCGTAAAAAAGAAGATTTATCACACTGATATTGGATATATAAAAATAAGAAGTTTTTCAAAAAACACATCTAGCGATCTTGATAAGGCTCTTTCTTACCTTCGTAATAAAAATATAACTAAATTAATATTGGATGTGCGTAATAATCCTGGTGGCTTGCTAAATCAAGCTGTTGAGGTAACTGATCGATTTTTAGGGAATGAAAACCTTATAGTTTATACAAAAGGTAGAATGGAAGACCAGAATAGCCGTTTTACAACGCATGAAAAGATAAAACATGTGGAGTATCCAATGATTATTTTGGTCAATGGAGGGAGTGCCAGCGCCTCTGAAATAGTTGCTGGAGCATTGCAGGATCTGGGTCGAGCTGTAATTTTAGGCACTCCTACATTCGGAAAAGGTTCTGTGCAGACGATAATGCCGCTAAGTGATGGCTCAGCATTACGTTTAACTACAGCTCGATATTACACACCTAGTGGAAAAATTATTCAGGAAAATGGAATTACTCCTGATATTATTATTGAGAATCAACCTCTACCAACTATTACTAAAGAAATAAAAGAGGATGGTAAAAATCCTACTAAGAAAGAAAAAATTCGCCGTTTTTTAAGAGAACGTGATCTCAAAAAGCACCTTAAGGGAAAAACTAGTATTGAGGGATCAGAAAAACATAACCAAAAAAAATCTACTCTAAATGCTAATGGCAAAAGCTTGTCCGACCCAGAGAAGGGTTTGGATAAAGATGCTCAACTTCGGCATGCAGTTTCACTCCTATCTGGTTGGGATATTATTGCTGAGACTATCAACCCACATAAACAAATGGATAAATCCTCTCACTTAAATTTGGATAATTTAAACAGATAGAATATTGAGTTATGTTTGTGTTGGGAATAGAAAGCTCCTGTGATGATACTTCTGCAGCTGTTTTGGAGAACGGTTCGCGTGTTTTGTCGAATGTTATATCAGATCAAAACACTACTCACTCTAAATATGGTGGAGTTGTCCCTGAGTTAGCGGGTCGATGTCATATCGAATCAATTCATCATGTTATTAACAACGCTATTAATCAATCAAGCGTTGGTCTCAAACAAATTGATCTGATTGCTGTCACAGTTGGTCCAGGACTTGTTTCAAGCTTACTCGTGGGTCTTAATACAGCGAAGGCGTTAGCTTATGCCCTTCAAAAGCAACTGGTTGGCGTTAATCACCTTGAGGGTCATTTGCTAGCTATTTTTTTAGAAGAAATGGTGGAGTTCCCCTTTATAGCCTTGACGGTTTCAGGCGGACACACAGATTTATATCGTGTTGATGGTTTTGGTGAGTATAAAATTTTAGGCCGCACTCGGGATGACGCTGCTGGTGAATCATTTGATAAAGTAGCAAAAATGCTTAAGTTAGGGTATCCGGGTGGTCCCCTGGTTGAAGAAAAAGCAAGACTCGGAAATGCGTTAGCCCATCGCTTTCCAAGGGCCTTTCTGGAAAAGGGATCTCTAGATTTTAGTTTTAGCGGACTTAAAACATCTGTTCGAAATATAATATCGAAAAGAGAGACCGGGGAAACTCCTAGTTTGTCAGACAGTGATATCTCTGCAGGGTTTCAGATGGCTGTGATTGATGTTTTAACAGATAAAGTTTTTTTAGCTTGTGAAAAAGAAAAAGTAAATCGAATCGTTGTAACAGGCGGTGTAGCCGCCAATAGCACTTTAAGAAAAAGGATTACTACTGAAGCTAATAACCGTGGGCTTAAATCTTATTTTCCTAAACCAAAATTTTGCACAGATAACGCTGCGATGATTGCTTGTGCCGGATATTATAAAAATTTAAAAAAACCAATATCTTTGAAGGATACGTTAAATCTTGACGCTAAAGCTTCTTTGAAACTCTAATAAATTAACCATGGTTTTTTTCGTGTTGATGAGAGTTATCATTGACAAACTCACCCGTTATTTATCTTTATTTCAACATTAAATTTAATTTCCGCTGAATCTTTGTTATGAAAATATTGATAACAGGAGGAGGGGGTTTTCTTGGAAGCTCTCTTGCTAAAAAACTTCTTTTTTTAGGAAATGAAGTGACAATTTTGGGTAGGCAGTCTTACCCTAAATTGGAAAAAATATTTCGTTGCATTAAAGCCGATGTGCGGGATCGTTCTTCTATAGTTAAAGCTTTAGAGGGACAGCAAATTGTTTTCCACACGGCGGCAATCCCTGGGATCTGGGGCGAGTATAAAGACTATTATGAGACCGATGTGCGAGGCACTGAAAATATTATATTTGCCTGCAATAAAAATAATATAAATAAATTAATTTACACAAGTTCACCTAGTGTTGTTTTTGGCAAAAAAAATATAGAGGGAGCTGACGAACAAATTGCATATCCAGATGAGTATCTATGTCATTATTCGAAAACAAAAGCCATGGCTGAGAAACTGGTTGTTGAATCTAATGGACGCAATGGTTTAGCAGCAGTATGCCTGCGACCTCATTTGATATGGGGGCCTGGTGATCCGCATTTATTACCACGTATTGTTGAACGAGCAATAAATAGAAAACTGATCCGGGTTGGAGAGGGTAGAAATTTGGTAGATATGATTTACATAGATAATGCGGTAGATGCACATATTAAGGTTTGTGAAAGATTAGATCTTAATAGTCCTGTGGCAGGGAAGTGTTACTTTGTAAGTGATGACAAACCAATTTTGTTATGGGAGTGGATAGAATTAGTTTTAATGGAGTTAAGATTGCCTAGTATAACAAAAGCAATTTCTTTTAAATCGGCATTTCTAATAGGAATAATACTCGAAACTTTCCATAAAATATTTTATCTAAAAAAAGAACC
>Ga0209043_1001212_pt1 | contig 14879 bp, 7 predicted proteins | sample SaaInlV_100m_DNA_3_FD_184654 | JGI IMG/M metagenome (GOLD analysis project Ga0209043, IMG submission 184654) | Marine microbial communities from expanding oxygen minimum zones in the Saanich Inlet - SI037_S4LV_100m_DNA (SPAdes) (version 2) | ecosystem: Environmental > Aquatic > Marine >... | reverse complement strand
GGTCTTATGTCCGTTCATTTTCGCGGCGAGTTGATCGACGGAGATGTTGTTTGTTTTTTCCGTTCCCGACATGTTGGCTCCGGTGGCGAAAACATCGCCACTGCTGTGGCCGCCCATTCCAAGCCCACCTGCGTGGTCGAGACCTCGGAGGTAACTCACTGAGTTCTTCAGTGGCGCAAAGGGAGCTGCTGATTGATTAAAGGTAAGAGGGCCGGCGTCTTTGCATGGCCACCAGTTCCAATCATGGTGTGAGCCATCCTTGGTTTTCGGTTCGTAGACACCGTAGGCGATGTAGCTGACCACCATACGTTTTGGCAGTGCCTTGCCGACTGCCTTGCCCCATGACATGCCTTGGAGGAATGGCAAGGCCAGCGCAGCGCCACCGCCTCTGACAAACTCACGTCGATTAATATGCCAGGATTTCTCTTTCATAGGGCTAGTCTTTCTCGGTTTTGGTGCCAGTAAACGTGGGGCTCTGGCAAACGGATGCAATCATGTCCTGCAGTTTGTATCCATTTTCCTCCGCCAGCTTCAGCAATTTCTTAACTTCAAATCGATCACGGTAGGTGAGCTCCCGGCCGACACTGTATGTCATCAGTCTGCGGATGACGTTTTCGGCGATCTCAGCCTTGCGTTCCTTGAGTAGATACTTTTTGAGTTTCTGCATGCCGTCAACCGTGGGGCCGTGTGGTACGCGCGAGGAGGCGTCCACTTCCTCTGAGTAGATCGATTTCAGATATGCCTGATAGCCTGCGAATGTCTTGTCTTGCTTATGGTTGAAACCCCGCACCCGCACTTTGTCTTTGGGAATCAGGGGCTGGTATTTCCCGATCGCGTTGTAGCGTTCGAATGGAATCCCCCATGGATCGAGCCGCACGTGGCAATCGTAGCAGCTTTCCTGTTTCCGGTGGAGAGCGAGCAGGTTCTTGATCGAGACCGCTTCGTCCGCAGAATCACCAGCGGAATCGGATAGCGCCGGAACCTCGGCGGGCGGCGGCTTGACCTTGTCGCCTAGAATGGCCTCACGCAACCAAACCGCCCGATAGATCGGGTGAGGTGCGGAACCGGTGGAATTTCCTACCAAAACGGACCCTTGTGTAAGAAGCCCCCCAAGGCGATGTTCGGGTTTGATTGGAACGGCACGGAACTTTAATCCCTCGACACCGCCGACACCGTAATGCACCGCGAGCGGTTCGTTTAGGTAAGCAAAACTAGAGTCCACGATATTCATGACACTCGCGTTGTTTCTGATCAATTCGCTGATGAAGCCCACTGTCTCCTCATGCATATAGTCACGGATGTTCGGACGGAACAGCTGCTCCTGACCACGTCGCTCACCAAGATGTACGGTATAGAGAAACCGGGGAAAAAGATCATGGTTGATGTTCACCGTTTTCATCTTGGCGATGCTCAGCCACTGGGCGGTGAAGTTCCCGACAAAACCTACGGCACGCTTGTCAGCAAGAAGTCGGCGCGTCTGGGTCTCAATGACTGCGGGGTCATTCAGCTTGCCTGATGCAGCAAGATCAAACAGCTCTTTGTCAGGCATGCTTCCCCAGAGGAAATAGGAAAGGCGCGAGGCGAGTTCATACGGCTTCGTCGCGACGGCGTCATCAATCACCATGTGATAAAGAAACTTCGGAGATATCAGCACCATCGCAAGCGTCTCGCGCATAGCCTGCTCAAGAGTATCAAACTCCGCATCGTAGATCTTATAGATAAGATAAAAGTGATCAACCTCATCTTTAGCAACCGGTCGCCGAAACGCCCGCGTCATGAAGCGTTTGATAACCTCATAAGCATACTCGCCAGTCTTTGTGTTACGCAGAGGTGACTCAAAAAGGATACGGGTGTGGTGTTCCGGCGGCCAGACCTCAGCCACGGGGGCATCGAACTCGAGCGACTCAAGTATCACGCGGGGAGCCTTGACACTCCAGGAGGCGTCAAACCCACTCTTGCGGTGGTCGTTGAGTTCGCCGTTGTCGAAAATATTCTGGGCGGTGATGGTGATGCTGGGAGGGCGTATCTTGTTTCTGTGCTTGCTGGCTGGCTGGACCGGCATGTTTTCGATACGCCCCCGAAATTCAAACTCCTCGGGGTTGTCAGGAGTGTTCGTCAAATGAACGGTTCCTAATTCCTGATAGATCCCCGATCCTGAATCGTGCCGGAGATTGGTGCCCATCACTAGACGGAGTGGCACTTCTTTGAACCCCGGCGGGAAATTCCCCGATGCCTTGACTCGGATTCTGAACTCACCGGTCTTGGGCCAGTTTTTCAAGCCGACGGTTTTCCTTCCGACCCCGGGTCCTTGGTAGACGCCGATCTCGGCCTGAGTCAATCCGCTCTTTGTGGGTTTGCCATGTTCCCACTTCGAGCTAACTCGATGGATTTCTGGCTTTCCGGGATCGACAATCGCACTTGCCATCGCTTTACGTGCCGCCTCCTTGTAGCGAACAAGCTGATCCGGCCCGATCATCATCATTTCTGCGGTATTATTGAAATGATACGGTTTGTCCGGGTCGACGGGCAGGTCCTTGATAAGCTCGAGTTCAAAACCTAAAATATCATGCATCGTGTTCTGATACTCGAAGTTCGTGAGCCTCCGTGTTGTTGTGGCGAACGCGACCTCGTTTGCATTTTTTACATAATCATGCAATCCGCGGTTGATCCAGTCAGCGATGACCATGCGTTCGGCCTCATTCGGTTGGGCTTCATCTTCGGGCGGCATTTCACCACTTTCGAGCATTTCGAGTATGTCCTCCCAACGCTCCAATTCGCGTCCCGCCGCCAAATCTCCGTCGAGTGCGTGCAGCGAGATCTTGCCCTTACTTTTGTCAGGCCCATGACACTTTACGCAATACGCCTCGAAAAAAGGAGCGACGTCCTTTTTAAAGGAAGTGTCTGCGTTTACTTCGCCAACACCGAGGAGAATTAGCAAAGGAAGAGTTGCTATGCCAAAAAAAAACTTGAGTGATTTTGGATTTAGCATGCTGGAAATAATCTCATTTTGTCAATTTTGCCAAGGCGACCGCGATGCTCTTGAGGCTTTTGGGCCATTGGTCGAAGGAGGTGTTCTTGGAACCCGGGATCTTGGGCGAGGTAATGCCTTCGACCAGGGAACTCGCTGGTTGGGCATAAAGAAACTGAACCTTCTTTTGACCATAGGTGCCCGGCAGACTCTTGGCGTAGATCTCTAACTCAGCCGAATAGTCTTTTGGATCCTCGCCGAGGTTGCTTTCCGACGGTATCCAGATCACGCCCGAAACGCCCATGGGAGTCAAAGGGCTTACGCACCAGTTGTAGGCATAAGTGGGAATCGTGTCCGAGGCAACGGTGCCGCCCTTGCCCGCTTCCGGGAAAGAAGGAGCCTTGAGCGCGAAACTCGACGGATCCGCGCCCCGCTTGCCGGCCTCGGTGATACTTTGGGTGAAAACTTTCACCTCCTCGAGGTGACTGGTGGCGGCCTTCTTTGCCACCTTGGAGTTGGGAAACTGCAGGAACAATTCCTCAAGGCGGGACTTGAAAGCCGGGTTCTTCACGTTCCTGACTCCTTGGAAAGAGGTCCAGGACAGCGGTGAAGCGAGCTGTCGATTACGCCCGCCTTGCCCCGATGACATCGTAATGAAACCCTGCGGAATGCCTGGCCGGTTCAAGGCCTTCGCAAACTCATAAGCAAACATGGTCACACCATTACGCTCTTTAGAGTAATCAGCGCTCAACCAATAGGAACGGTATTTCCCTCCCCCCGTCTCGAAGCGGCGCTTCCTCGGAGTGGCAAAGGCACTGGCGCTGGTTTTTCTGCAAAACTCCCTGACAAGCGGCATCGCCCTTGGCAGATCGGCTTCCTTGTCGCGCTGATTGTAGGCCCACTCGGAGGTCAGCAAGGTACTGCCCGTCAGGTACCAGACATCTCCAATAAGAATGTTTTTGACCGCTCGGTTGTGATCGTGACTGGAAGTGACGGTCATGGTGATCGGCTTGGTCGAAGCTTTTCTTGCCGGAAAGGTGACCGACCATTGTTGCAAGTCAGTTGCCACTGCCGACTCCGTTGCGTCATCCAAGGTCACGGTTACCTTCACGGCCTGATTGGCATGCCCCCATACCTGTATCGGGTGATTGCGTTGGAGAACGACTCCATCACGATAATACTCCGCCACCTGAAGAATCGGGTAGTCAGGATCGGTGTATTGCGCGTACTTCGCCTTGAGAGCAGCAACTTTTTCCAGGTCGTCTTCCTCGAAGATCAGTTCGCCATCAATCACGGCAAAGGGAGTCGCCGGAAGGCCGGCCTGGTTGTAGAGGTTGGAGTTTTCCGGCACCGCGTTGTAGGCATATTGCACACCGATGGGGGCGAGTACCTTCACGGAACTGACCACCACGGTATCACGAACGATCACCGCCTCGGCGGCGTGCCACTTCCTGTCAGCTCCGCAGACGCGGAAATGGTTGAGCTTGTCACCAGGGGTGGGTCTTGCGGGTTCCACGAATTTCCCCGGTTCCCGGTAATCCTTCGCCATGCCCTTGTTTCCAACCATTAGGCCACCAAAGAGACTTTCCTTGTCGAAGGAGAGCGTCACCTTGCGGCCTTCCACTTTGTATCCGCTGTAAATCGGGCCGGTGCAGGCGATGTCCTTGCCATACTCTTTGGCAAGCGCCCAGCGCGCCATTCTCATCCCCGGGTGTAGTTTATTATAGTAGTGGATTCCACCGGGCCGGGCCGAGTTGAGATCGGATTGAACTACCATCCCCACGTTCTTGCGGTTGTTTTTGAAGAACAAGTGCTGAACCTGGCGAATATCTGCAAAGCCAACGTTATTCGGGTCGGGCGCCCCGTAGCATTGCATCTGAGTGAAATAGAACGGCATCTCAGGCATACCCCAGGCATCTCTCCAGCCCTTGACTAGGGCTTCCATCCTAGCCGCGTAAATCCTGCCGTCACCACCGTTGCTGGTTCCCTGGCACCAGATCGCACCTCGGATGGCGTAAGGAATAACCGGAGCAATCTTGCCATTAAAGAACTGAGACGGTCCGCGCCACATGCCTGCGATTCCAGGGAGGTTCAGTCGCGCCGGCTTCCTGCCCCCTGCCTCTGCCATCCTCCCGGCCTCTTCCTGCCATGTCTTCAGATCCGCGTAGTATCGTTCATAGCCATTGCGGCCCTGCTCCGTGAGCGGATCCGCATCGCGAACGAGATCGGCGTCCCCAGTGAGTTTCGGATGCTTCTCAATCGCCTCGCGTTGGGTAAAGGCCTCGATGCGGGTGTTACTGTGGGCACTGAGTAAGATGCCGATGGGCACATCCAGTTCCTTGTAGAGCTCGTAGGCGAAAGAAAGGGATAGGGCTGAAAACCCGCTCGCGCCACTGGCTTTTTTCCATCCACCCTCAGAGGTGGCCTTCTTCTGTGGATAGAGGGCGGACACGGTGTCGATGTTGATTTCCCTGATGGGAATGTCCTCCTTGGATGAGGCGAGTTCGCGAGCCACCTCGTTGCACATGCTCTTGCCAGCCGTCCAAACCATGTTGGATTGGCCGGAGGAGAACCAAACTTCGCCGACCAGGACGCCTTTAAGTGAGATCGATTTCCCCCGGTTGTTCTTCACCTCAAGCCCCCGTTCTTCGAGCGAAACCTTCAAGGGATCGAGTTTCACCATCCAATCACCATTCTTGTCGGCCACAGTAGTCTTGGTTTGCCCGGCAAACTCGACAGTCACCTGGTTTCCCGGCGCATCAAAACCCCAAATGGAAACCTTGGATTCCCGTTGAAGAATCATGTTGTCCGTAAACGGTACGGCCAATTCCAGTTGCTGATCGTCAGCTGACACGCTGAGCGCCATAGAGAGCGCGAGGAAAAGGGGGAAGAGTATTTTATTCATTTTGTGATAGTTGAATTCTAGATCCGTTGAGGCGGTCACTCTCGCTCGAGACCGTTACCTAGCCACGACATCTTCTAGGCCATGAGCCGTTCGATCGGGCCGAGGTGAAACACACCCATTGTTTCAAAATCGATATTCGATAAGGGAAGGATTACCTATAATAGCCGACCTTACGCGGTTTGACGCCAAGCTTCTCGTAATTGAACCCGGCCTTTAGCGGCTTGTAGTCGCCAATGATGGCAACGGAGCTGTCCGGCTTGATTTCTTTTTCCATACCCAGCCCCCAGTAGACCGCGTTTACCGTCATTCTCCTTACCCCTTCATTTTCAAAATCAACCGCCGACCCCATTGTAAAATGAAATACCTTTGACTCTAACCCCTTGTTGCCAGTCCACTTTTTTGTCCAAGCGACAGGTAAAGGCTCTTTTTCGGTGTTAGGCGGGGCATCTTTTTCTAGGTTGATCAGTGGCTGCCCCAAAATCAGAGACGTGCAATCCTTGGGGAAAGGATTCTTGTCGTTATGACATCGGTAGACATCGGACGTTCCCCAAATGTCTTCCACTCCGATAAGAATAGGATGCTTCTTGTTATCAGAAACAACGACGCCACGCGTTGCTTCACGATGCCAACCACCGTGATGCCCCATGAAAGTGCCCCCCAACATTTCGCGAAGTGAAATATTTTTGCCACCTTTTTTGTATTGCAGCCCTCCCCAGAAACCATGGTTGGCAGTCCGTAAAGCGATGAGGGGTTTTCCTGAATCGAAGTAGTCATAAAAGTGTTGCATCTGCTCTTCCGGAAGATGCATGAACCGTGAAAGCCAAATCACACAATCAGCTTTGGCCAAATGCTTGAGCCCTGGAATATTATGGCGTTTCGTTTTGTCTTTGAATGGAGCCGGCATCGTCGGATCGACTTCGCCTTTTTCATTAACAGAAAACAGAACGGTACAGTCGAAGCCATGATGTCTGGAAAGGACTTTTGCTAGCATCGGAATGGATTGTTCACTGCGATATTCTTGGTCGGCCGCAATGAGGACAACGTGCCTGCCCTCACCGGGGCCTTTCACCCCTGAGTAAGTTAACCACAAGTTGCTTTTTGCGACGGCTAGTTTGGAGCTCCCCTGCTCAGCTCCGAGGCCGTTTGAAAAAGCCATACAAAATATAAATAAAAAAATGATTTTGGTTCGGTTCATAAGTTATAGGTTTATTATTGTTTATTCTTGGTGATCAATCTCACTCAGCCCAGCAACGACGTAGCAACACCATGTTATCGGCAAAGAGGTTGTTAAGTTTCGCCAGCAACCACGAAACTGTCCCCCACGTATTTGTCCGCCAAGGCAGACGATGCCAACAAAGACAATTCAGCCGCCAAGGGTTCAACGAGACGATTTTAACCCGAATTTTTCACGCATCCAATTGAAAACCAATTGGTGATGACTCTTATCCACGGAATGTTTGGCTAGTGGATACACCAAATATTCTTTTTTCCCTTTAACCCGGTTGTACACCGCAAAGCACGTGACTGGCGGGCAGATCGAGTCCTGCAGGCCTACCCCCATGAAAAGAGGGCATTTAATCCATGGGGCCATATTCATGGTATCAAAGTAACTCATGGTTTTAAGCGTACTCTGCCACGTACGTGACTCCTTCGCCTCAATCCATTTGTCCATCTCCGGCCAATGCGAGGTTTTAAAATAAAGATCCCAATTGGTCAGGAAAGGAATGTGCGGTGCACAAAGGCTGATGCGCGAATCCAAAGCAGCAGTCGATAAACTTAAACCTCCGCCCTGACTGCCGCCTGCCACTGCAATTCGTTTTGGGTCCACCTCTTTTCGCGAGTATAGAAAATCCAATGCCCGCACACAATCCAGATAAGCACCCTGATAATAGTAACCCTCCTTGTTATCCAGCCCGCGGATCCAAAAGTTGCTGGGCTTACCCTTGATATCCTCCTGACTGTTTCCGTGCCCACGGGGGTTAAAGGAAAAGACAATCATATCCTTGAAACGGGCAATGGATTTCATATTCCCGCCATAACCGGGTACTCGCAGGATCACTGGATGGGGACCTTTACTCTTAGGCACTTCATACCAGCCTCTAACGCGAATATTACCAAAGCTACGCATGGAAACTTCATACACATTGAGTTCGCCCTTGCTTAGTTCCGGCTGATGAATGAGACGATACTGCGGGTCGACTTTCTTGAGACTTGCACGCGATTCATTCCAGAACTTTTGAAAGTCGGATTCTGTGGTTAAAGGCGGCAATAACTTCTCGGGTCCATAACTCACCTGAACGGTCTTAGTTACCCGACCGCCTTCCCAAGCACACGTGATGGTGCTCTTATAAAAACCCGGACCCGGAATTTTAGCCGCGTAGCTGGCTACCCTCTTTTCATCGACTGGAATTTTAATCGTAGAAGGATTCGATTTTATGACCAGCCTCTTTTGATCGGTCGAAACCTGCCATACCACCTTAACCTCAACCGGGTCCTTTAACTGGTTATTGAGTTCAAACCCGAAATGAACCTCTTTATTTTCATGAAAAATTCCATTGGCCGATTTTTCAAAGACCGGGCGCAAATAGATGCCAGGAGCCCCATGAGCGATGCCGGCAAGGCCGAACAAGATTAAGAGAACTAGTTTCACCGGCTTAGCGTTCCCCATAGATGGGGGCTTTCCAGTCCTTGGGTAGACGACCTTGAGGACGCACGCCGTGCGCGTCAGCAGGGATGGGATGATCCTTAGGCTGAAGGAGCGGCAGGTCATCGGGAAGGTGCTTGATGAGCATGTCCTTAAACTCGATTGTCATGGGCGGCCCACGATGCACCTGCATGGCGAGCACCCCGTCCAGTGCCCTGCCTTTTTCGTCGAAATCGATGAGATCGCCGGTGGGATGTCCATCGATCCAGTGACGGTGCCGGTTGCCCTCAACCAAAATTCGGTACTCATGCCACTGCTCGGGAGCAAATTCCTTTACCTCGAAATTTCCTGTCACCCACCGGTCGCCCTTTGGATCGACAATCACCTTCTCTCCAGTATATGAGAGAATGCGGCGCCCCTTTTCCTCGTAGATCATGCCATTGTATTGAGGTTTGTCGGCCACAATATCGCACTGGTAGCCTCTCACTACATCAAGTCCAAGTTCGGGAGCGTGGGCGCTGCGGTATTGAATCCCACTATTGCCTCCCTTGGAAATGCGCACCTTTACCTTCAGGTCAAAATTCCGAACGGTGGCAACTTTCCAGGTGATGAAGTGGTTCATCTTGAGCGTGCCATCTGCCTTCCCTGTCAGCACCCCATCCTTGTGTGACCAAAACTTTGAGTCGCCCGCCCAACTGCGCTTTCCTCCACCGATAAGGTTAGAAAAACCATTCGCTCCCGGGCGACTGGCCACGGTCGCAGCCGCTACAGGATGCGGAGGAGTAGAGACGGACAAGTCCCCTTGCATCGGCTGCATGGGACCGCCCAGTTCAGCGACGCGCTTATCGGTACGCTTGCGTAATTGCTCGAGCGTCTGGGCATACTTGGGGTTCTTGGCAAAATTGGTTAATTCATCAGGATCCTCCTTCAGGTCGTGGAGAAACTCGTAGTTATCTTCGTCAACGTAACGAACGTACTTGTAGCGGTCGGTGCGCAATCCCTCGAAGGCTGGGATGCGCGAACGCACCGCGAAGTGCTCGTGAAAAGTCTGCTTACGCCAATTATCAGCCTTCCCGGTGGAGACAATGGACTTGAGACTGCGACCTTGATAACGCTCGGGCACCGGAGCACCGGCCCAGTCAAGGAAGGTGGAGGGGAGATCGAGGTTGAGGGCCGAATGTTCGACCACCTGCCCGCGAGCAGACTTGGGCGCACGGGGATCCCATATAATCATGGGAACGCGCAGGGATTCCTCGTAATGAGACCACTTGCCCGCGAACCCACGATTACCCAGATGATATCCATTATCAGCGGTGTAAACGATGATGGTGTTGTCGGCCAAGCCCTTTGCCTCAAGAACCTTAATGAAGCGCCCAATGGCGTTGTCGATTCCGCTCACCATCCGTAGGTAAGCCCGCATGTTGGTGCGGTACTTGGTTTCGGTGTTCCAACGCCAAAAGAAACGTTCGCGGTTGATGGTGGTCTTAAGAAAATACGGCTGGCTCTCGAATATCTTGGGATCATTCAATCGAGGCGGAGCAATCTCATCCTCCACGTACAAGTCATCGACTGCTCGTGGCCACGGGAAATGCCCGATACCTGGTCGACGATCCCCATCCTCGGCATGGCAGGCATTAAACCACATGTTAAGGGCAAAGGGTTTGTCCTTGGGCTGGTTCTCAAGGAACTCAATCCCACGATCGACAATCAACTCGGTCTCATGACGCAGAGAACCATCAGGTTGTTTCTTATAGAAAGGGTTGCGACCGATCGGTTGAAAGACATCGAAATGATCGGCGGCCTTCCAGCCCTTGGGCATCTTGGCATGCCATTTACCGGCAAAACCGGTCCGGTAACCGGCTTCACGAAGGAGATCAACATAGAGTTCCCTGACCGCATCAGGACGGGCGGCGTCATGCCTACCCGGCGTGCCATAACTGCGTCCGGTAAGCCCGGTCAGGATGGTGGTCCGGCTGACCCAACAAATGGCCTGGCTCACGTAGGAATTAGAGAACCTTGTGCCCCTGGCAGCCAGACGATCAATATTGGGTGTCTTGACCAAGGGATGACCATAACAAGCGAGCGAGCTGGAAGTCTGGTCATCAGCAAAGAAGAAGACGATGTTGGGTTGCTTGGCAGCATGCACAGAGCAAGCCAACAAGAAACAAATGGTGCTGATGAATTTTTTCATTTTGGTTTCTCGATATCTCGAGGAAAGCGGTACTTGCGAACTATGATAGAATCTAGGGGAGATGACAATCAATAGAGACAAGCTGCTTCTTTAAATAGTGATCCAATGTCCCTATTTTCTCCTAAACTTTTCTGAACTGACAAGCGTCTTGATGAATTCGCTAACGCTATATTGTTTGGCTTTGGCGGCGGTTAGAATCTCCTGCGCGAGTTCTTCATCGGTAAAGCCGAAGGGGCGGCCGAGAGAGTAGCTAATAAGGGCTTCAGTGAAGCCGCGGGCGAAGTCGGGCTCGCGTTCGGCAATGCGGTCGAGCAGTTCGAAATAGTCAGCGAAGGCCGGGCCTTTGTAAAAGGCGCCGGAGGCGTCGATTTCCCACGTTTTAATGGTTCTCCAGCTCCTTTTAACTTTGGTGCGATGGGCTTCGGTCGCGCGCCATTTGCCCGCGGCGTCGAAGTTCTCCAGACCGAAGCCGATTGGATCGATCTTGCGGTGGCAACTGGCGCATTGGGCTTCTTCCTGATGGGCGCGGAGCCGTTGGCGGGTGGCGATTGGCTTATCGGCCAGGCGCGAGAGCTGCGGCACATTGGGCGGCGCAGGAGGCGGTGGATCATTCAATAGATACCGCAATATCCAGGCTCCCCGTTCGACGGGGCTGCTCTCGACTCCGTCACTACCCATGGCGTGAATGGCGGCGGTGCCGAGCAACCCGCCACGCGGGAAACCGGCGGGCAGTTTAACTTTGCGGAATTCGTCACCGTTGACTCCTTCGATACCATAATAGTTGGCCAGCAAACCATTGATCATGACGTAGTCGCTCTTGAGGAGCTTGCCGAGGCGACCGGCCTTGGGATCGCGCAGCAGGTGGGCGAAGGATTCATAGACCTCCCTACGAGCCGAGGCCCGTACGCTATCGTCGAATTCCGGATGAAGCTTGGTATCGAACTGGAAGAAGTCCAACCGCTCCATGTGCAGCCACTGATGCACAAAGCCGGAAACAAACTCATCGGAACGCGAATCGGCCAGCAGGCGGCTCACCTGTTGCCGCAGAGTTGCGGGTTTGTGCAGGGAGTTCTTTTCAGCGAGGCCGAGTAGTTCCGCATCAGGCGGGGCACTCCAGAGGAAGTAAGCCAACCGTACGGCCAGTTCGCGATCGGTCAGAGTGCGGCGTTGCTTTTCATCACTCGGCTCATTCAGATAAAGAAAACCGGGAGAGGCAAGAATCACACTGAGCGGGGTGCGGATAGCGACCTCGAAAGGTTCACCGGCCGCTCGCCGGGTTTTGAACAGATCCAACAGTTGATCGATGAATTTGGGCGCCGGTTTGACCTGACGAAAGGCGGTCAGGGAAAAATCCGACAGGATTTTTCGAGCCCGTTCCGATTCGGATTCTTTCGGCCCTGCTAGATTATCGGTGAGGGTTCGAGCCAGCCCAGCCTTAGTGCCTGCTTTCGGTAGTGGACCTTCCAACTCGATCCAATCGACCCAGATCGCCGGTAGGTGGCCGTAGCCGTTTTCTTTCTTAAGTTTGTTATGCTCATCCCAAAGGACTTTTAAGTTTCCGTTATTGGGCTGTTTTTCCTGCACCGCAAACTCACGGAGCGTATCCGAACGCACCTCGATGGGAATCTCTATAATCTCCGGCTCTTCAATGGTTCCGCTAACTTGATGCACACTGATCGCTCTACCCTTCAACCCCCAGTCCCTTGAACCAATATCCCGCTGAGGGTGACCAATCTCGATGAATCGACGAGAAACAGGCGTTCCTTTCACCGTGCCCACACGAACCCGCAGTACATAGCTGCCCACAGACATCTTCTTTGGAGCAACGATCACGCGTCCGGTTCCATGGGTCAACTTAAGATAGGTGCCGGTATCCCGATGAGGGAGGCTCACGTAATGTTTATGCAGAGCAAGATTTCTAGATCTCGAAGGATCGGAGGCTGCTGCTTTTTTCGAATCGAGGAACCCGAAGTCCTTGGGGTTGGGAGTGCCCTTGAAACGGTCGGCATAGCCATAAAATCGATTGGGATGATCGATCAGGCGATCCGTCTTTCGAATCTCGGCAATGATCGCCTGATTCTCGGGAGTCTTGGCTGCCTCATCCACTCCTTTTTTCCAACGCTTAAAACGCTCCTGCCGTTCTTCGACCTGCTTAATAAACTTTTCGTTTTTCGGGTTAATCGTTTTCTCCGGCTCGACGCGGAAAGTGAAAGGTTTACTCGAGGGAAGTTTTCGTCGCTCGAACACTTCATCTATCGCGATCCGTCCAAGCTTCGAGTACTGCTCGAACTGGTCACTGGAAATAAACTGGGAAGCGCCCACCGTATCAAAAGTGCCCGTACCGCCATCGCTCGGCAAAGAGGAAACGTCGAGATTCACACCAGTCAGAGATTCGATCGTGTTGTAGTATTCACGCCGGTTCAGCCGGCGCATAGTAATCTTGCCGCCAGAGTCCGATAGTTTTTTTCGGGCGAGCACCATGGTCTGCGCCAGGTCATCGAGAAAATCGGCCTTCTCCGCGTTTTTCGGCTGTGGCTTCTTTTCTGGAGGCATCTCGCCGGCGTTCAGGGCGTTGAGTACTTTCTGCCAGAGTTCCGCCTGCTTGATCGTGGTGATGTGGAAAGACAGGGCTTCCAGGTTGACCTTGCCCTTTTGCGTGTCCGCATCGTGGCAATCCAAACAATAGGAATCGAGCAGTGCAGAAGACCTGGCCGGCAACTCCACCTCAAGATCTGCTGCTCCAGCAAACCCGCCCAGCCACAGGAACGCGGTCCCAACGAGGTACGAAAACTTCCTCACGCCTGCAGTTCCTTCACCACGCCAGAGCTGTCGCCGTGGCGCTCGGATTTGATACCCATGCCATGCAGCATCGTCAGCCAAACGTTGCAGAGCGGTGTGTCTTTGGGCAGAGCGAGGTGCTGACCCAGCTTCAGGTTGGCCCCACCGCCAGTGATCACTGTTGGACAATTATCGAGATAATGAATCGAACTGATGTTCGAGCCAAAGGCCAGCGCGGTGTGATCGAATAAACTCGATCCGTCGGCTTCCTTTGTCGCCTTAAACTTGTCAATCAAGCCGGCCAGCAATTGGGCGTGGACCTTATCCCGCGTCTTGGAAGCTTCCATGCGTTCTCCCGGGGAATAATGGCTCACGTTGTGAGCGCTATGGGTGAATGCTAGGCTTTTCAATAGTTCCTGACCGGGCATGCGGTAGCTCATCACTCGCGTGCTATCGGTCTGCAGGGCTGCCACAATCAGGTCATACATCACCTTAATCTCTTCCCTGCCTTTGAGGCCGGGTGAGGGTTCTTCCATTGGCGCCTTCGCCTTGGACACGTCGAGCCAGTCTTCGTCCTTGCCCAGACGGGTTTCGATATCGCGAATGCCCTGGAAGTACTCGTCGAGTTTATCATTGTCGGTTTTGGATAGCCCGCGCTGTACGCGCTTGGCTTCCGTGAGCACTGCGTCGAGTACACTGCGCTTCTGGTTGATGGCCGCCTGCCGTTGCGCCAATGGCAGGTCATCGGCCGAAAACAGTTTATGGAAGACCTGCAACGGATCATTGAAACCCGCCACGGGTTTGCCGCGTTGATCCCACGACAAGGACAACCCCGGCCCATGCCCTGAGACGCTACCGTCACTGCTATCCAACTGCATGGAAGAAAAGCGGGTTTCCTGCCCCAGATGCTGGGCGACCACCTGGTCAACCGAAATGCTATTGGCCATGTTCTGGCCGGGAACTGAATAACGGTTGGCGCCTGTCAGCCAAAAGGTACTGCCCCAGTGAGCTTGGTTGCTGTATTGGTTTGAGCAGCCTTGAACTACGGTGAAGTCCTGCTTGTGCCGTGACAAGGGAGTCAGACCTTCGGATAACTTATAATTCGCACCGGTGTCCTTCAGATCCGGATACCAAGTCTCCTTCGTCACCCCAAAACCTATACCGAGAAAGACAGCTCGTTTGGATGGAGTAGCCTTTGCCTTCTGGGCAGCGGATGCAAACGGCCGGAACCCAATCGATGCCAAAGCCGGCAACGCAATCAGTGCACCTGTTCCACGCAAGAAATGCCGTCGATTAGTGAAAGAGTTCATAAATAAAATTAGGGGATGAGGGGCTTGAGTTCCTTGCCTCCATCTGAAAGATATAGCGCGCCTTCCTTTTCGAGTCGAGCAAT
>Ga0209043_1001206_pt1 | contig 14903 bp, 13 predicted proteins | sample SaaInlV_100m_DNA_3_FD_184654 | JGI IMG/M metagenome (GOLD analysis project Ga0209043, IMG submission 184654) | Marine microbial communities from expanding oxygen minimum zones in the Saanich Inlet - SI037_S4LV_100m_DNA (SPAdes) (version 2) | ecosystem: Environmental > Aquatic > Marine >... | reverse complement strand
CACGTTGCCATGACTACCTTTTACAAACCTTTTACAGCTCAAGGGCAACTGGCTTTTTGGCGTCCTTGGCCTTATACAGAAGCTCTCACCATACAAGAAGCAATAAATGAGCTGACTTTCATGGCTCTTGGCATGTATGGCCACCCTCTTAGAAAGCAACACGGTGCCCCCATACGATTGGTTGTACCCTGGAAATACGGTTTTAAAAGTATCAAATCCATCGTAAAAATTGAATTGATTGACCACCAGCCTCCGACTTTTTGGAACACCGTATTGCCCCTAGAATATAGCTTCGAAGCTAACGTTGATCCAAAAATGAATCATCCTCGTTGGTTACAGGCAACTGAAAAAATGCTAGGAACTGGAGAAGTTCATAAAACTCAGTTATATAACGGGTACGAAAAACAGGTAGCCCACCTTTACACCTGATTATTTTTTATTAATGGGGAGTAATTCCCAACGGGGTTATTTTACAACAATCTCAGTACCATCGTTTCCCTTTAATCTATTGAAATATTATTTTTATTCTTTACACAACGAAACCCAAAATTTTTAAACTTAGCACTGGGCAAATCCCAATTGCGCCGGGTAACGCGGAGTCCTTCGGCTTTATCCATAAATGACCCGCCTCTAAGTACCCGATGCTTTCCATTGAATATGCTTTTTGGGTTTTTTGAGGAGCGATTCTGGTAATAGTTTTGATCGTACCAATCTGCAGTCCACTCCCAAACATTTCCAGCAGTATCGTAGAGGCCTAACTTATTTGGTCTCTTTTCTCCGACGGAACGAGTTTTTCGGTCAGAATTGTCCCAGTGCCAAGCATACGAATCATCAACTTCTTCCCCCCAATAATATTTTGATTCAGATCCAGAGCGCGCTGACTTTTCCCATTCGGCCTCCGTTGGTAAACGTTTACCAGACTTATTGCAATAATCTCTTGCCTGATACCAGTCAACACGTTCAACTGGCAAATTCCCCCCTCGAAATTCAGATGGATTAAAATTCATAATTTTTTTAAATTCTTTCTGGGTCACTTCAAATTTATCGACATAAAAAGCATCTAAGTAAATCTGTCTACTTGGCCGTTCGTCGTTATATTTATTCGAACCAGAAATGTAGAGGCCTTTAGGTACTAATACCATCCCAATTAAAGCTGCATTTTCTGAAGCAAAAGACGCCTGCAAAGAAACCTTTGAGAAAGAAACGTAATAGATTAATAAAAATAAAAAGAAATAAGTTTTCATTTTTTTTTAAAAAATAATGACACCTGTGCTCCCATGAATCCTGCAATAGCTCCGCCTGTTCCGGTAGCCATAATTAGAATATCCCTATCCCCGGTACGATAACCTAAAAATGCTCCCATCAGCACACCGAAACAAATAATAATTAGAAAAACTCTTCCACCCGCCCAACCTACTAACCCCCCTATTAAAGAACCTAAAAGACCTACAACGACCATCGCCATTTCGCTATCTATAACTACACCAATCAATACACCGGTCGTACCCATTAATAATGTGCCAAAGGGGATGTCATTTCTTAATTTTATTCTGGACAAATCCTGACTTCTTTTCATATTCTATCTTTAACGTAAATAAACTAAAAATTTTTCTGTATTTACTTTAGTCTTGCATGGTTTATTTTTCAACTGTGGTTTATTTTAATTACCCTACTCCCTTATCACACTATGACGATTCGAATACTTTTCTTTACGATAATTTTTTTTAGCTCTAGTGCTGGTTACACTACTCAACAAATTCAAGCAGCATCTAAGTTAGGGGAAATACAATTCCCTACCTCCGGGTCAGGTGTTGCACAAAATTATTTTATAAATGGGGTAGCGGCACTTCATTCTTTTTGGTATCCAGAAGCCTTGCAAGAATTTCAAAACTCCACTAAAGCGGATCCTGATTTTGCTATGGGTTACTGGGGTCAAGCTATGGCCCACAATGCCCCGCTTTGGGAGCGTCAAGATTCTAAGTCGGCCAAGGTCGCACTTTCAAAAATATCTGATCTATCAAAATTAACTCAAAGAGAGCAACATTATATTCAAGCTGTCCAACTTCTTTACGGAGAAGGGGAGAAAATAACTCGAGATAAAGCTTATTCTAAAGCTATGAAAAAGATTTATACCCAATATCCAAATGACCTAGAAGCTGCCTGTTTTTACAGCCTTTCATTACTAGGAATAGCTAGAAATACGGGAAAAAACATAAAACTAAAAGTTGATTCTGGTGCAATTGCATTAGAAATATATGAAAAAGATCCAGATCATCCCTGTGCAGCGCATTATGCAATCCACGCATTTGATCACCCTGAGCTAGCCCTACTTGCCTTACCTTCTGCGAAACGCTATGCCAAAATTGCACCCGCATCACATCATGCTCAGCATATGCCCGCACATATTTTTATTCAACTTGGCATGTGGTCTGAAGCTGCAAAATCAAACGAAAATGGCTGGGACATCTCTAAAAAGTGGGTTGAAAGGGAACAAATAGCCAAAAGTAATCGCGATTACCACAGCCTGCAATGGCTTCACTATGTATATTCACAACAAGGACTAATTCGCAAAGCAGAACTTATTTTTAAGACTCAGCAAAAAGATATGTTGGAAGGAATCCAAGCCGCAGCAAAATCTAAACCTAATCCCAATTTAAGATCCGGGAAATATTACTACCGTATGTTCGCTGCCACTATATTAGAATCGGAACAATGGGGAAAAGCAAAACAACTTGTCCCCCCAAAGGGATGGAAACCAAAAATATTTTCCAAAGCTGGATATGGTTTTGTTCGTGGCTACGCTGCCGCTATGCAAGGAAATAAAGAAGCAGAACAATATATCTTAGAATTAAAAACAATACGAAAAAAAGGATTTCAAAAAAATCATTTCAGCAGATCAGAGTATTTAGAAGTATGGGAACTAGAAATCAAAACCGCTATAAAGCTTTATGAAAAAGACTATGAAGCTGCTATCCAACTTGCAAAAAAAGCAACCTTGGTTGAAAAGCAGCTACCATCACCAACTGGTCCGCCACGCATTCTCAAGCCCACCTACGAATTATTAGGAGAAGTTTATCTTAAAGCAGGAAAACCCAAAAAAGCCAAAGAACAATTCACCATCTCTTTGACACGCCATCCAAACCGCATTCGTTCCCTATTAGGTGTTGCTCGGTCTGCTAAATTAGATGGCGATCATATAACAGCTAAGGAGAACTATTTACAAATTCTGTCTATTTTAAAAAATGCCGATGAAGATTTTTCTGCACTAAAGGAAGCGAAAACATTTATTAAAAGTTACTAGATGCATGATCTACAGGATATTATTAACTTTAAACTTCACCCTATTGATAATTCAAATCTTTATGTAAAACGTTGCAGGGATGAGTTGCAAAAAAATTTCATTCTTTTTTTGAATAACTTTCTAGCTGAAAAAACTTTGGTTAACCTCCAACGGGAAGCTCAAATACTATACAATAAGGCATTTTATTGTTCCCAGAATCATAATATTTTACTTACAGAAAAAAATACCCAATTAGACGATAATCATCCCTGCAACATTGAAGTCGTTAGTGATAAGGGCTGCGTTCCACACGACTGGATTCCAGAAAACTCTAGTTTGAGAATAATTTACAACTCTTCTCTTTTTAAAAACTTTATTCAGTCCTTACTTTCAGTTGAGAAAATTTACCCTTACGCTGATACTCTATCGTCTATCAATTATAACTATTACAAAAAAGGTCAACAACTGGGGTGGCATTTTGATAATGCATCATTTGCTATATCATTGATGATTCAATCACCAGCGTCAGGCGGAAATTTTCAGTATGTTGTCAATGCACGCAATGTTGAAAAGAATATTCTTAATGTCCAACTCGTAGATTCTGTTTTAAAAAACAAATATCCTGCAAAAGAATTACGAATCGAGGAAGGAACGCTTGTTCTTTTTTATGGAAGCAACTACCTTCATCGAGTTACACCGGTAATTTCAAACAAACACCGAGTTCTTGTCACCCTAAATTACAATCTTCAAAAGAACATTGAATTATCAGAGAATGCAAGATTAACTTTTTTTGGAAGGACTCACTAGAAACAACTTAAAACTCATCTTGCTGATTGAAGTTTTGACTAAAAACCAAATAAAGCTACCCCAAAAGATATCGCCACATAAATCACACAAAAGACGCAAGCAAAAAATGGTTTTTTATAAATATTTGATAATTTAAACATGACTTAATTATATTATTTTAAATCTTGTCTGGCAATAAATCATTGAAGTTTATAATGTTAAATGCGTTTACACTTTTTTAATTTAACTGTTGAAAGTTAGCCCTCATGCACTTTCTTAACGTACAACACTAACTTTCTAAGTATTAAAATTTTAATCAAATATAGATTGATTTACCTTATAAAAAATTAAGCGTATGATTTAAATTCTTAAAAATGTTTAATGAATATTCTATACCATTTATTTCTTTGGAGGAAACTATGCCTAGCAAAATAAATGAACCTATTAATCCAATTGAAGGGATTTTAAATCATTCTTTTTGGCGAAAACGGCAACTATCCAATTTTTTTACGGTTTTTGTATTCACAGCTATTTTTCTTTCGGGATTGTTCCAGGTCCAAGACAGTTTCGCTGGTGAAGCATGGGTTGCAAATATGAAGGGTGCTAATGTCCAAATTATAGACACCGACTCCAATCAAGTTTTTAAGACTATTGAGACTGGCGCCGGAGCTCATAATGTAACTTTCAGCCCAGATGGTAAGCTAGCTTACATTGCAAACTTGGGTACTAACAGTATTACCATCATAGATGCCGTATCAAAAAAGAAGTTAGCTGATGTCTTAACAGATACTAAAGCCCACGATGTAGCTGTATCTCCAGATGGTAAAACAGCAGTCTCATCCAACGTTGGTGCAGGAAATGTCACCTTCATTGACGTTGCGTCTAAAAAAGCTACTCATACTATACCAACTGGAGTAAAGGCGATTACTGCTATATTTTCTCCAGATGGAAATGACTTATATGTTGTCAATGCTGGTGATGCAACTATTTCAGTAATTGATGTAAATACTCAAACAATTTCTAAGACAATACCAGGCGCAAAAGGAGCTATGGCAATCAAGCCTAATAGCGACTGGAGTCTTCTTTGGCTCACCGCCCCTGCTGACAATAAATTACTGTTAATGGACCCTCAGACTGGATCCATTGAAGCTTTTATCGATGTTCCAGGAGAACCACACGGCCTGGTACACAGCCCAGATGGTAAAACGGTTTATGTTGGACAACGGGGTCTTAACCAGATATCGATGATTGATACTGCAAGTCGTAAAATTGTTAAATCTACCCCTATAGGCGAAAGACCGGACATGATGGCGATCAGTTCAGATGGGAAAACTATTTTCGTAGCTATTCGAGATGAAAATAAACTAGGTATAGTTTCAACCGCAGACCTTAGCCTCATTACTAAGATAGATACTGGTGGGGAAACACATGGGGTAGCTTATCGAGATGGTGGGGGAGATGATCGAGGTTTTTTTCAAAAGCTTCTCGAAAGATTTAAAAGTTAAATAGGTTTTGAAAACGCTAAGTAGTCGAGAAGAACCAGAGTTAGATTTGAATAGTGGCCTATGCAGGGTGAAAATAGATCAGTTGCTAAGATCAATCTTCGTAGGCCGCTAACTCTAAGTATGTTTTTCTAAAAAATCGGCTCTCATTCCCTATTTCAATCAAAATAATACCCCTCATACCGCTGCGAAACCAAGAGACTTGGATAGACGAAAAATTGACATTAGAAAATGTACAAGTTTTTTAGTGAATATAGGGCTAGAGGTTTTTGAACACAGCATCTAGGCTGGCTTTAGCGTCGCCAAATAACATGCGAGTATTGTCTTCAAAGAATAATGGGTTTTGCACGCCCGCATATCCTGTTGCCATACCCCGCTTTAAAACAACAGTGGTTTTGCCTTTCCAACATTCGAGAACCGGCATTCCCGCGATCGGGCTATTTGGATCTGTCAGTGCGGATGGATTCACAATATCATTTGCCCCGATAATTATTGAAACATCAATATTCGGAAAATCATCATTAATTTCGTCCATTTCATAAACAATATCGTAAGGGACATTAGCTTCCGCCAACAAAACATTCATGTGCCCTGGCATACGGCCTGCAACTGGGTGAATACCAAAACGTACGTTAATTTTTTTCTTTTTAAGTATTTTTGTGATCTCGCAAACGATGTGCTGGGCTTGAGCTACTGCCATACCATAACCGGGAATAATCATTACTTCCTTAGACTCGGTCAATAAGTTTGCGACTTCTGGTGCTTCCAAAGCTATTACTTCACCCTGTTCGACATCAGAAACGGCAGAAGACCCACCTGTCGTCGTACCAAACCCACCTGCAATGACTGATAAAAATTTTCTATTCATAGCTCGGCACATGATGTAACTTAAAATTGCACCGCTACTACCTACTAAAGCACCTGTCACTATAAGTAGGTCATTATTAAGCATGAACCCTGTTGCAGAAGCAGCCCAACCTGAGTAGCTGTTAAGCATAGAAACAACTACTGGCATATCCGCACCCCCAATTGCCATGACCATATGGATACCAAAAATCAATGCGATTCCAGTCATGATCAATAATGGGTCCAGCCCAGCACCTGCTGCCGATTGATCGACAAATCTAGAACAAAGCCAGATTGACGTAATCAATAAACTGAGATTAAGCCAGTGGCGTGCCGGTAACAATAATGGGTTCCCACCGATCTTCCCGCTTAGTTTTCCAAACGCGATGAGAGATCCAGAAAAAGTAATTGCTCCAATTAAAATTCCTAAGTAAGTTTCAATATCATGGATAGTCAATTCGACGCCAGCATAGTGCTCTAGCCGACCAGAGTCCATAAAGTTAGCAAAACCAACTAAAACTGCAGCCAAACCAACAAGGCTATGCAGAATTGCCACTAACTCTGGCATCTCCGTCATTTGAACACGCTTTGCCAGAACCAATCCAATTGATCCACCAATTAACAAACCGCCTATAAGAACTTCCACATTAGAAGTAACACCGGCTATTGTTACTATAAGGGCAATTGTAATCCCTATGATGCCAAATAGATTGCCTCGACGCGATGTTTCCTGATTGCTCAAACCACCTAGGGCTAAAATAAATAGAATAGTCGCCCCAACATAAGAAGCGGTCACAATACCTTGACTCATTTTCTCGACTCCTATCTTCGAAACATTTCGAGCATCCGACGCGTTACCGCAAATCCGCCCACTATATTAATTGCTGTGATCATCACAGCAAAACCAGAAATCCAGACGATCATACGTTCTCCAGAACTTATCTGTAAAATCGCACCAATAACGATAATACTGCTTATAGCATTAGTTACACTCATTAACGGAGTATGCAAAGCTGCTTTTACATTCCAAATCACCATGTAACCGACAAAGCAGGACAAAACAAAGACAGTAAAGTGAGCCATAAATGATGCTGGAGCCACTGACCCTAACCCTAACAAAGCAAGCCCTCCAACTATGAATGTGATTAGGGGACCTAACCAAGAAGGTTTTTCTTCAGTCAACTCAGCGGGTTTCACATCTTTTGGTTTTTCCACTGGTTTAGGAGGGGCAGCAGACAACTTAGGAGCAGGTGGCGGCCACGTGACTTCTCCATCTTTGACGACTGTGGCTCCTCTGACTACTTCATCTTCCATGTCAACTGTAATATTCCCATCTTTAGCCTTACACATGTCAGTTATGAGATGGCGTAAATTAGTTCCATACAACTGACTGGACTGGGCAGCAAGGCGACTGGGTAAATCTGTATAACCAATAATTGAAACACCATGAGCCTTTTTTACTATGCCAGCCTCCGACAACTTACAATTACCTCCCTGCTCTGCAGCGAGATCGACAATTACGCTACCGTCTTTCATTGAAACAACCATCTCTTCTTTGATCAATTCTGGGGCAGGCTTTCCTGGAATCAATGCCGTGGTAATAATAATATCTACCTCTTTTGCCTGTTCCGCGAACAATGCCATCTCAGCTTCAATAAATTCCTTACTCATCACCTTGGCATATCCACCTGTTCCTGATCCTTCTTCCTCAAAGTCGAGCTCTAAAAACTCTGCATTCATACTCTCAACCTGCTCCTTAACTTCGGGACGGGTATCAAAGGCTCGAACAATAGCTCCCATACTTTTCGCAGCACCAATTGCTGCAAGTCCAGCAACTCCTGCACCAATAACCATAACCTTAGCCGGTGGTATTTTACCCGCGGCGGTAATCTGACCTGTAAAAAATCTACCGAAGTGCTGCGCTGCCTCTACCACTGCTCGGTATCCTGCAATATTCGCCATCGAGCTAAGCGCATCCATTTTTTGGGCACGGGAAATACGTGGGACACTGTCCATTGAGATCGCAGTAACTTTTTTCTCAGCTAACTTCTTAAGTAAGTCTGGGTTCTGAGCTGGCCAAAGAAAAGTAATGAGCACCTGTTTTTCGTGCAGCAGATCTACTTCTTCAGAATTAAGATTCGAATTAAATCCCGGTGGCCGCACTTTAAATATAATGTCACTGTCTTGCCAAATTGTTTTTGCACCTTCCTCTACTGTCACACCAGCATCAGTATAAGCAGTATCAGAAAAATGAGACCCTTCTCCAGCGCCAGACTCAACCAACACCTCAAAACCCAACTTGATTAGGTGCTTAGCGACTTCAGGTGTCGTTGCAACTCTTTTTTCACCATCGTGAATTTCTTTAGGAATGCCAATCTTCATAACTTCACACTCTCATGAAGGTTAATTTTAAAATAACAAAGGGCAATAATAAACAAACCAAATCTAATATCAATGAAAAACATTGGATCCAACAAAAAAACATATCTAATAATATTAGTCCATATCGTCAAACACACCTGTAGCCAAGCTTTTGCGTGCGGTGCGTGCTTCCTGCTCAGCACGAGTAATCCCCTGATCATAATCATTATAATCAACAAATCGTAATACAGGTTCCATTTCGGGGTGCCGTTCCATATATAATTTTGCCATTACCTGAACCGTGCGACGGTATTTTGGATGCCCCGCTTTTTGCGACCGCAATTCTGTAAGATGCCCGAACTCTCTTAGGTTCATGCCCATATTCCATCGAATAAAGTGGTTAAACAGTGGAGCATATTGAGCTTCCCGGTTTAATCCAGCCTTAATCAAATCACTATGAAGCGACTCTGCTCGCTCAAAGCATTCCTGGACAACCTCACCTTGCCCTATTTCTTCAATTTCTTCTGGAACCGAATAACCAAGTGACACATTCATTTCTTGTCGTTGCTGGGTCAGCATACGGTGTCTTTGTAAATCTCTATACTCAGCAAACCCCGTAACAACATCAAAGTTTATTGGATAACCATATTCAAAGGCGCGTGGAGGCCTATCTCTTTTAGTTTTCCTGTTGCCGATAACTCTGGATAAAATCTCATTTCTTTTTTCTGCTGGTAATGAGCGAACAATGTTTCGGATTTGTATAGTCGAATGTTGCACATATGGAAAAATAATATTTGCTAAGAGGTTAATTGTATAGTCTTCGACTCGGTCCTCAATTAGCACAACCTCCGGAACCGTTTGAATAGGAATATCTTTAAACAAATCTATGGAAAACTCTCTTATAGCGAATTGGTTATCGGCAAGATAGTCATTTTTTGATGCTCGCCTAATAAAAGTCGGTATCTGCGTCTCTAAGGCTTTTCGAATATCCTTTGCAAGCAACCAACCTTCATCAAGCTCTTGAGATAGAAGCTTAGTAATCAGCCCACTAAAAAACCTACCATTACCAACAAGCCCCATATTAGCCTTAGTCGAAGCAGGTAGAATACAACGAATAATGTCACATGCTGCACTTCGCATAGTGAAACCATAAGCCAAGCGGAGCGCCCTTTGTTCATTGTCATTTTCTAATGCATCGGCTCCAACAAGCACAACACCATTATCGCGTTCAACTTCGATCTTAAATGCTGACGCTGGGAGTTTTTTACGAAAAAAATTCTGCATCGGTTCGACCAGCCCAGCATATGTTTCAAACAAAAAATCCATCGTCTGGACATATGTTTGAGCTAATCCAGATTTCATAATAGATTCGGGACGAACATACCTCCATTGTTCGTCACGTTTCACATCATATAAAACGTAACGCGTAGACTCTTCAATCGGCGAGCCGCCAATTCTACAATCCTCAATAATCTTAGTCATTAAATTGGAAACATTTTCAATACAAAGAGGAGCGACCGCAAGTTCTGCAACAGACTCATCTCCATACTTATTAACAACCCGGTCAATGAGTTCACTCCCCTTAACCTCATTAGGCGTTCCGTCCTGATTAAGAAACTCGCGCACCACGGTCTCCTTAAGTCCAGTTGGCGCTCGACTGTATCGCGCAAGAGCAGCGCCGACAACCTCAGGATTAAGGTTGCTGATCACAAACACATCAGCATCAACATCTGAAACATATGAAGAAAGATTGTCTCTCTCTTGTTTGGTTAGTTCATCTGCTCTTTTTGGTTTCATAGATTGCTATCTTTGGCACATCGGAATCCAGTATCATTAAACCTTACTTCAGGTTGACTCCAACGTCTAAAAGAACTACGCAGAGTATCAGGATGATTAACCCAAGAACCACCCCGTACCGATTTAAACTCACCTTCTACTGGGCCTCTTGGGTTTTTTTTACGCCTCCAATTGTAATACTTTAAGTCGTACCAGTCATCGACCCACTCCCATACATTTCCCGCCATATCATGCACGCCGTATAAGGATACTCCTTGAGAATAAGCCCCCACATCTGTCATGGTGAAAATACCACGCCATTTCCTTCCATAAGAAGCTCTTTTTTTAGGTGGTCCGGACCCCCAAGGATATAAGTTACCGCTTGGGCCTCGGGCTGCCTTTTCCCATTCTGCTTCTGAGGGAAGTCGTTTCCCCCTCCATCGACAATAAGCATCCGCATCAAACCAACTTACTTGCGTTACGGGTTGACGTTTAATTCTGGAAGGAAACGACGCCCCCTTCCACAAATTACCCTTGCGACATTGATCTGTCTCGCAAGTTTCATCTAAGGCGAAACGATGCCCAGTTGCTAAAACAAAATCAAGATATTTTTCATTTGTTACTTCATAAATATCGATCCAATAACTATCAAGAAAAATAAGTTTGTCCGGATACTCATCACGAAACCACCATAGCTCGCAGGACCTGTCATACTTGCGACACTGTTTTAGATGGCTTTTATTTTCCACAAAACTTGAACCCATTTTAAAGGTCCCAACCGGAATACGGGTCATACTTGAATTATCTGGTTTAACAGGGGGAGGTCCAGCTGGCACTTGCTGCAGATTATTAGGTAACTCCTCTTTATGTTTTTCCCCGGTATGTATCGCAAAGACTGCTGAGGTCGTAGAAAAAAAACACACTAGTGAAAAAAATAATAAACGAACAGACATGGGTTTAGACTTGGAAGTTAACTGATGGTAAAAGAATCTTCACTCATTAGTTTCACTCATCAGTTTCATTAGAATTTTTTCGAAACCGAGTCATCTCCTTGCCATGAATATAGAGAAGCGATAACCCTAGGATCATATTAACTGAATAAATATTGACAAATTTAGAATGAAAACGATCAAAACGTATCTGTAGCTTCTGATCCGTCGGGTTGGCTTTTTTTAACTTGTCCACGTCGTGCATTTCAGGGCGCAGAAAACTTCCCATGTAAATTGCCAGTACAATCATAATGCCAAGGATCCATTCCTTAACGAACCTGCGTTTCGTAACACCAAATTGCTCAAATTCAAGTTTGCTAAATTTGCCTACCAATCGCTTAATTATTTCGGCCGCAACCATGAAACCAATACAAGTATAAATAATTTCAATATTGAACACATCCATGATGCTGTTCATTAACTTACTTGCCAGTAATGGCTGTTCTTTAAGCTTGATCCGCACAATAATTTCTACCAAAATTCCAAGCAAGAACATCCCTCCAACCCATAAAGAAAGTCCCAAAAGATAAAACATATTAAATGTATAAACTAAACGTTTCATTAACATGACACCGGTGAATGACTGATAATTATTTTAGCTTTAAACAATATTCTTTGAGAACTTTTAAATTTTTGAAAACCAATAAAAAGGTTACACTCGCTTATCTGACACACAACCAAAAACTACCAAAAAATGGTAACTCTACTTCCCCCGCAAATTAATTAGGCTATTTATAAATTTGAGTTAGCGCCCTCCAGACACTCTTTTTCGAATCATTTTTTTAAAACTATTTCCTAAATACTCTTCCTCTTCCTTAAGTACTTTAACTATCTGCGATCTATCACCACCGTACCAAGTTTTAATGGCATCCATCCCCTTTCCTCGATTAACCGTATTGAGAATAGAAAGATAGATTACTCCATAAATAACTGCAATGGTATATAGAGTAAGTGGAATAAAAGATTTGAGGCGCTTTTGTTCCGCCTCTTCTTTGTTATGCCACCATTGACATAGGCGTTTCCAAAGAGTTTGTTTCTGATTTTTAAATGAGTTACCACCCATAACAAAGACTGGGTAAACCGTGAATATTGAAAGTTTTAAAGACTTACATTTGCTAGAAAAGACCTTTGAATGATAGCAAAACCCATCTATCGAAACAAGCCAGTCCTATACCGCTAAATCATACACTTTCAAAAGTCTTTGAAGTTTCATGATTATGCTATAGTTCAACTTTAAATCGTGGAGACTGTTTTTTGAAAGAAATTACCCCTACAGAAAAAATAACAGCGACAGTGGAATGTCCAGCCTCAAAAAGTTACACCAATAGAGCACTTTTGGTTGCAGCGCTTGCTAAGGGTATTTCAACTTTACGCAATCCCCTGTTTAGTGACGACACAAAATATATGCACCTGGCTTTGGAACAATTTGGTGTTTCTGTAAGAAAAAAAGATTGCACCTTCGTGGTTTCAGGAACTGGCGGGGACTTAAAATGTCCACGCAAGGAAATCTCTATCGGCCTTGCAGGAACTACCATGCGATTTCTAACAACTTTTGCAGCTCTCTCTCCAGGAACAACGCAACTTACAGGGGGGAAGCGTATGCTAGAGCGACCTATTACAGATTTACTGAAAGCACTCAATCAAATAGGTGTAACAACTCGCTCGTTAAAAAATAATGGCTGTCCCCCTTTGGAAATCATAGGGGGTGGCATTCTAGGAGGAGAAATTAATCTTGCAGGAAACAATAGCAGCCAATACTTAACCTCTATCCTGCTCTCTGCACCTTATTTTAAAAATGGAACCACTATCAATATTGTTGGTGAACTTACTTCCAAACCCTATGCAGATATAACCATCGACATCATGAAAACTTTTGGGGTAACTGTTGAGTGTACAAATCACACCCGATTCCATATTTCAGCAGGTCAAAGCTACCATGCGATGGACTACACAATAGAAGCGGACTGGTCGAGTGCATCCTACTTTCTTGCTGCAGCAGCCATTACCCAAGGAGAAGTTACTTTAATTGGCCTTAATTCTAAAAGTGTGCAAGGAGATGCCGGATTTCTCAATGTTCTAGAGAAAATGGGCTGCAAAGTTGAACGGTCTTCTGAAAAAATTTTCATACAAGGAAATCCTTTGAATGGGATTAACATAAACATGAACAGCATGCCCGACGTAGTTCAAACCCTTGCGGTAACAGCTCTATTCGCAGAAGGTGAAACCTGTATCTCTGGCATAGGCAATTTAAGAATTAAGGAAACCGATCGAATAGAAGCACTTGAAACTGAGCTTTCTCGGTTAGGAGCAGGCGTTGAGTCAGGGGAAGATTATTTAAAAATCAGCCCTGGGACAACCTACATCCCAAATGATTTTGAAACCTATAATGACCATCGTATGGCTATGAGCCTCGCTTTGGTCGGACTCAAGGTCCCCGGAATTCGTATTAAAAATCCAAGCTGCGTCGAAAAATCTTTTCCTGATTTTTTCGAACAACTCGAAGGAATATTGTGAACAAATCCCACACCAACCAGTTAATCCACGAAAAAAGTCCTTACCTTCTTCAGCATGCTCACAACCCTGTCAACTGGTTTCCCTGGGGGGAAGAACCCTTTAAGATAGCTCAAGAAAAGAACTTTCCTCTTCTTGTAAGCATCGGTTATGCGACTTGTCACTGGTGCCATGTTATGGAGCGAGAGTCGTTTGAAGACCCCGACTTGGCAAAACTTCTTAACGCCAATTTTATCAGTATCAAGATTGATCGAGAGGAAAGACCTGACATTGATAGCATCTATATGAAGGCAATCCAAGCTATGGGGCAACAGGGTGGCTGGCCTCTCAATGTATTCATAACTCCAGAAGGAGTTCCTTTTTACTCTGGCACCTACTTCCCTCCTGAAAAACGTTTCAACATACCGTCTTTCACTGACGTTTTGATTTTCCTAACTAAAACTTGGATTAATGAACCAGAAAAAGTAAAAAAACAAAGCGAGGCCCTCTCATTGGCAATTCGCGAAAGCTCGGAACGCAAACCAACTTTAGAGACAACCGAATCACTTGACTTCGATGGTGAAGATAAAGCTGCTAAACTTTATGAAAGCCATTACGATACACTGAACCACGGATTTCGGTTTCAGCCGCAAAACAAGTTTCCACCCTCAATGGGTTTGTCATTATTGTTGCGTCACCATCACCGTACAGGAACCACTTCAAGTCTTGAAATGACCAAAAGTACTCTGCGAGCTATGAAGTGGGGGGGTATCTATGATCAAATCGGAGGAGGACTTTCCCGCTATAGCACCGACTACCGATGGCTGGTACCACACTTTGAAAAAATGCTTTACGATAATTCATTATTTGTCA
>Ga0209043_1001204_pt1 | contig 14924 bp, 12 predicted proteins | sample SaaInlV_100m_DNA_3_FD_184654 | JGI IMG/M metagenome (GOLD analysis project Ga0209043, IMG submission 184654) | Marine microbial communities from expanding oxygen minimum zones in the Saanich Inlet - SI037_S4LV_100m_DNA (SPAdes) (version 2) | ecosystem: Environmental > Aquatic > Marine >... | reverse complement strand
AGGATTGGTTTTTGAAAGGAAATGTGCTAAGTCGCAAAGGTAACTTTGAAGAGGCTGTTGACGCTTACAAAAAATCAATTGAGCGTAACCCCAATGCAACCGTTGCCCATTTCAACCTTGCGCTGGCATATAAAAATCTAAACAAACCGAAAGAAGCTGCAGTCGCTTTCAAAAAAACCGTCGAACTAGAGCCCGGGAACCTGGATGCCCGCTATAGTTTGGGGAATGTCTATAATCACCTAGAACGCTGGGAAGACGCTATCGCTCAATTGAACATAGTCGTCCACCGACGACAAGACGATGCTGAAGCACATGGTAATCTTGGATGGGCTTATTATAACCTCAGGAAGGGACCACCATTCAAGTATCTCGTAATTATCAATCTGACAAAAGCCGTAGATTTATTTGAACTAAAAAACCAGCATGAAGCCGCAAGCTCAACACGGAAAGTTTTAGATGATGCGATGATCAAGTTTAACTTTAACAATAAAAATTAATCCTCTCCCAATAAATATTTTATTCAAAAGTTTAAGATAAAATTGAACTAGTCGATAATTGACTTTAGTATCACAAAGCTATATATGACGTAGTCGAACTCTTTACATAAAAAGAGATGAATTTTGGGAATACTTATCAAAGGGGATTTTCGAACCAAGCTAACATCAAAACTTTCTAAATACAGATCCAAAGACAAAACTCCTGAGTACCAGAAAGAAGTTTTCTCTGAATTATTTTCTAAATTTCCTCAGTTCAAAGCACATGTGGCCTCCTATATTGAAAGGAATTATTGCGGCGTGGTAATCAACGATGAGGACCACAGTAACCCGAGCACATTGATTGACCTGATAAGTTTTGATGAACTCTTAATGCTAAATAGATGGATTACCGATCGGAGCAAACCAAAGACCCTGTGCCACAAACGGACCTCGGACAAATAGTTATTTAACCGCCACTCCAATATCTAGAATTTTGGCATTTTGAAGAATACCCATAACCTTAATGACATTGCCATATGGCAAGTTCTTATCTGCTCTTATAACTGCCGAGCTAGTTTTACTTAATGAAATTTTCGAAAGCGCTGACTCAAATTCTTCAAGGGTTACCTTTTCCCCATTCAGAAATATCTGTTTATCCACAGTCAACTCGACCTTAACTGGTTCCTTAACCTTGCTTGGCACCGATGACTTTGAGGAAGGTAAAGAAATATCCATCTGTCGTTTAAAGTCAACAAATACTGTCGATACCATAAAAAATATAAGCAAGAGAAACACCACATCGACAAGTGGCGTCAAGTCAAACGAAAAATTTTCATCATTTTCACTTCGAAAACGCATTGAATCTACTCATTAAGGAAAGTTATACATTGCTTCTTTCTTCTCTCTTTGCCTTCTTAGGTTTACTTGCCTTTTCCCACGATCGCTCATTCTTCTTTTTCTCACGCATGGCCTTGAAGGAAAGTTCTTCAATAAGCTGAAAAGAAATTTCTTCCATTTCAAAAACATAGCGATCAATTTTCGCTCGAAAATAATGATATAAAACCAAAGCTGGAATCCCTACTATCATGCCCGCTGCCGTGGTAATCAAAGCCTCTGAAATACCACTGGCAACTAACCCCGGATTTCCTGTCCCACTTTGTGAAATGACATCAAAAGCCTTAATCATTCCAAACACAGTGCCTAATAGGCCCATCATAGGAGTGATATTTGCTATAGCACCTAAAGCGCGTAAATTGGAATTCAGCAGGGAAGCTTCATGCTGTCCTGCACCTTCAATCGCCCGCTCTATTTCATCTACCTTCTCCCCAAACCTTAATAAACCAGTTTTGAGAATACGCGCTAACGAAGTGTCATGAGAAGCGCATAACTGCAACCCCAGTTGGACATCATCCCAGTTCCAATGCGAACGGAACTGGTCAAGAAACGCAGCGTTAATAATATTCTTGCGTCGTAAACTATAGGCTCTTTCTAGTCCAATTCCGACCATAAGAATCGAACAAAAAATTATGGGATACATCATCAATCCTCCCTTTTCTACAAAAGACAGAATTTTTAAGCTTGAACTAGAGTTGACTATTTCAGCAGCATACAAAACTGAAGAAAAACCAAACACCACTATAATCACCACAAAGGCTATAAATTTTATTTTTGGAGTCAAATTCCTACCTAGTTTAATTTTTAAGCTATAGTGAACCCGCATTGTCAACTCAGTAAATATAACAACCAACCTGTGCTTATAGCATAATTAAAGTCTGAATATAAGACACGGACAAAAAACATTCACTTCAAAAGACTTTGGTGTATATTGTCGTAACAATTTGCTAATCTGGTTATTCTATATATAAAATGATCGTTAAAAATTTTTCGACAATTAACATACGCCCACCTATTGCCATAAGTATTATCGCTGGTCTTTTAACAATTTGTTCCTGCTCGCTCTTCACCAATGAAATCGTACCCGATTCACCTAAAGAAATACTTAAAGAGGGAACCAAAGCAATTAAACTAGGTCAAAACCTCCGAGCAAGAACCCTGTTCACACAACTCATTGAAGATTTTCCTGACAGCAAGGAACGATCGAAAGCGCTACTGCTTCTAGCTAGATCTCATTATAGTATTGAGGAGTATGAGGAAGCAAAGTTTCACTTTCAAAAGTTTATTAGCTTACATCCCAAGCATAAAAGTATCGACCGTGCCTACTTTTATAAAGCCATGTCGGACTATCAACGTATAGATGTTTCCTCAAGAGATCAGACTTCAACAAAAGATGCGCGTGACGGATTCCAACAATTAATTGATCGGTTTCCCAATAGCCAGTACCTGAGACAGGCTAAACAAAAAAGAAATGAGTGCGATTTTAATTCAGCAAAAAATGTTTTCGAGGTCGGAAAATTCTATTACCGTACAGGGGCCTACATTTCAGCTATTGCCAGGTTCAAAAGTCTTCTGGTTGACCATTCAAAGCAAAAATTTTTTGATGAGGCCGCGTTCCTTATTGCAGAATCGTATTTCCATGAACAAAATTTCAAGGAAGCATCTTTACTTTACAAGAAGTTTTCCAGAGAATATCCTAGAAGTCGATTCATGCTTAAAGCAAAAAAGAGGCTTACAGCTTTACGTTAATTAAGATCACGATGCTGATGACCATTAAAACAAAGTACCAAAATCAAATGGGAAAAACTTAAACACATGTTCATGCCCAGACGCTTTAACTCGCTATATGAGTGAAATCAGTAAAATCAAACCGCTCTGACTCGCGAGGAAGAATACGAAATTGGTCATAAGATAGCGGAAGGTGACACGGCGGCGCTCCAAAAGGTAGCTCAATAAACTGGAAATATGTTGTGTCAATAGCTAATAATTACCGTTGACGTGGAAACTCCCTATAGAGTTTAATTGAAGAAGGAAACATCGGCACCATTCAAACTGCCATGAGATTTGACCCTTTATTGTGAAGTAAAGCTTATCAAGCTACCCTGTTTAGTGGATCAAACAGGGTGTAGTTCACTCTCTTGCCTCGTATGCGTGAGTAGTCAAACTACCTTTCAAACAAGCTTTAAAAATGCACCAAGTGCTAGGAATTTCTAAAATTCTAGTCCAGAATCTTGGCTAAGAACCAACACAACGCAATATAACTCGACGCCAAAACTATCTATGTATGAATACGAAGAGGTTATGAGTCTCTATCGAAAAAAACTTTTCTTTAACACCCCACTCAAAAGTGGAGAAGACACCACCTACCTTGACTTACTGGAAAAATAAGATGCCATAACCCGTGATGAGCAAGTAATAAAATAAAAATTCAACTCTAAAGTTAGCTCGTTGTTGATGAACCTACCTGAACGCAAAAAAATTTAAAGATGCGTTTGGGTTTGGATGAAGAAGCAAGAAAATTAAAATAAATAGAGCGGAAAATTTGTGTGTCCCGCGAACGAATTCGCCAAATTGAAAAAAATCAAAGAAGAATTAAAAAGAAAATCAAACTCTAGGACTTCTTTTGAACCTTTGAGTTAAAAACTTAAACGAATGCTAAGTACCTTATTTTAAATGCTAACAAATATTTACACATGGGTTTTTGCCTACGCTCTTGGTTCTATTCCATTTGGAGTTTTACTTGCCCGCATTCAAAACATTGATCTACGTGAGCACGGCAGTAAAAATATAGGAGCAACCAACGTCACTAGAATACTAGGAAAAAAAGCAGGGGCTTTAACTCTGTTGGGAGACATGCTTAAGGGATTACTAGGTGTAGCTATCGCCTCATGGGTCTCAAACGATCCTTTTACGATTGCCGGAGCAGGAATCATGGTTTTCCTTGGTCACCTATTTTCAGCTTTCTTGAATTTTAAAGGCGGAAGGGGTGTTGCTACAGGACTAGGTGTTCATTTGTATATAATGCCGATAGAAACGTTGGGGGCTGTGACAGTATTTATTTTCACCTTGTGGGTTTCAAAGTATGTTTCTCTCAGCTCTATTATTGCAGCGATAGCTTTATCAATATTTGGTGTATTTATCGAATCTCCGTTCTCGTACAAATATATGTCTTTAGGGATTGCCGTCCTAATAGTATGTAAACACTACGAAAATATTCTCCGCATTGCCGCAGGAACAGAACCACGTTTCCTTAAAAAATAGAATTTGACAAACCTTTTAAGGAAAATATAATAAGATATCCTGTAAACTCTTAATTAATCAGATATTCGCGGGAGTAACTCAGTGGTAGAGTGCAACCTTGCCAAGGTTGAAGTCGAGGGTTCGAACCCCTTCTCCCGCTCCACTTTTCCTCACTTTTGTTTTAAATTCATATTTTAGGCACCGTCGCCAAGTGGTAAGGCAGAGGTCTGCAAAACCTTTATCGGCGGTTCGAGTCCGCCCGGTGCCTCCATTTCCCTCAATTTATTACTGTTTAGACTACTGGTTATTCCTTACTAACAAGATCGATAGATGAATTCACTATTTGCCGAATTTGCAAAATTCATGTGGGGACCATGGCTTCTGATTCTCCTGTTAGGAACAGGGGTGTGGCTATCCATCTGTTTGAGGGGGATTCAAATCAGAAACCTGATTTACGCGGTCCGATTAACTTTCTCCAAAGAATGGGATGGCGAAGGGGACATTTCACACTTTGGATCGCTAATGACCGCCTTAGCAGCTACTGTTGGAATGGGAAATATTGCTGGCGTGAGCACTGCGGTAGCATTGGGAGGACCCGGAGCAATTTTTTGGATGTGGATAACCGGGTTGGTAGGAATGGCTACCAAATACTCTGAAGGTTTTTTAGCTGTTAAATATCGATATGTTAATGAGTATGGTGAAATATCTGGTGGTCCCATGTATTACCTTGAGCATGGTTTAGGACAAAAATGGCTTGGCACTTGCTTTGCTATTTTTGGAGCCTTAGCCGCATTTGGTATTGGTAATATGATTCAATCTAATACCACCGCTAAGGCTCTATCTGAGACACTGGGAACCAGTAATTTTTTGGTTGGAATTGTTCTAGCATTGTTAACAGGAATGGTAGTTGTTGGAGGAATAAAAAGAATCGCCGATGTCGCGAGTTATTTTGTACCTATAATGGTTTCAATTTATTTTATTGGGGCCTCCATTGTAATACTTAACAACTTATCTCACCTAGGCTCTGGAATAGCATTGATCTTTGAACATGCTTTCACGGGAACAGCTGCAACTGGGGGGTTTGTTGGAGCTACTCTAGCACAAACCATTCGCTTCGGTGTAGCACGTGGACTCTTTTCTAACGAGTCTGGAATGGGAAGTGCTCCTATTGCTGCGGCTGCAGCAAAAACTAACCATCCAGGGAAACAAGCTCTCGTTTCTATGACAGGAACCTTTTTAGACACACTGATTATTTGTTCCCTTACCGCACTAGCCTTAAGCTCTTCAGGGGTTTGGGTTTCAGGAGAAACAGGCGTCGCCTTAACTATTCAAGCTTTTTCAAGTGGTTTACCTGGAAACTGGGGGAATATAATCGTTAGTTCAAGCGCAGTTACTTTTGGCTTTTCTTCTATATTGGCGTGGGAATACTATGGGGAAAAGTGCTTTGAATACCTTTTTAAAGAAAAGTGGATTAGTCTTTACAGATATGCATGGGTACTTTTTGTATTTATGGGTGCACTCTTTGAATTAGAGATTGTATGGAACTTTTCTGACGCAATGAATGCACTGATGGCTATCCCAAACTTGATAGGGCTTCTGCTACTAGGCGGGATGCTGTCTAGGGAAACTCGGGATTTTGAAGAAGGCATAAACAAGGGGATAGTCAATAAATTTAACTAACACCATCATGCTTTTCAACCCTATATAGCTGATACGGAAAAAATCACAAGCCAGATAATACTAGTCAAATAGAGCTTCTACAAACGACCTTGGATCAAAAGGCTGCAGATCATCAACCTGTTCGCCAACACCTATAAACCGAACTGGTAATTTGAGCTCTCGAGCAATACTAAATAATACCCCTCCCTTAGCTGAGCCATCTAACTTCGTCATCACAATCCCGTTAACATCAAGCGCCTCGTTAAATAATCTCGCCTGAGATAAGCTATTCTGCCCTATAGAAGAGTCAAGGACCAGAAGGGTTTCATGCGGCGCCTCTTGGATAATTTTGTTAACAACACGCTTTATCTTCTTTAATTCTTCCATTAAATTCTTATTAGTTTGTAAACGCCCTGCTGTGTCAACAAAAACTCTATCGACTTTCTTTATTACCGCAGATTGAACGGCATCATATGCCACAGCAGATGGGTCAGCCCCGCTTTTTTGGCTCACACAGGGAACATCTATACGTTGAGCCCAAGCCTGCAATTGTTCGGTCGCTGCCGCGCGAAAAGTGTCGCCCGCTGCAAGCATAACCTGCTCTCCTTGCGCTTTATATCTAGCAGCCAGCTTACCTATGGTAGTTGTTTTTCCTGATCCATTAATTCCAATCACCATAACTACGCAAGGACATCCTGACGGATATGCTGTGTCTACTTGGACTCCCTCTAAAACATCCAAAAGCAGTTCTTTCAAAAGCTTTATAATTTTTTCTTTTTCGATACCTGGTGATTCACGTACTTCTTTTTTTAATGCCTCCATGATCCAAGTCATTGTGGGAACACCCATATCTGCTGACAATAGAACCTCTTCCAACTCTTGCCATAATTCAGGTCCTAATTCCATAGGGCCACTCACTACCCTAATAACTCCACTTGCAAAACTGTCACGTGTTTTCTTAAGGCCCAACTTTAGACGTGAAAAAAATCTACCTTCACTACCTTTTTCAGCTACATCTTTTTCTTTACCGCTCATAATTCGTTATCCTGATGCTTAGACACCAAGAGTTTAATTGAAATCTTTTATAAAATAGCCTGCCATACTTGCAAGCACTCAAAGTGATGTCAAGGAATGAAATCACTACCCCGAATTCATGCTAACCTTGACATATTAAGTTTCATCAAGCTCCCCACTCAAACTTCCATAAACATAAACAAACTAAAGCTTTAGAATTCATATTCTTAAAACAAGCCTGTTAAGTTTTATTTGATTTTAACCGCTATGAGACATAGACTTTAGTGGCCCAAGCGGTGGTGGCTTTTTGCTGACTCCCTACCGGTATAAAATTTGTGTTAGGCCTTGAAAGGGGATCCATCTTGCAACGATTAAGAAGTAAGAAGGTATTCCCTGTGTTATTTCAGGAGTTCTCAAATCAGTGCAGGAAAATCCTAGTCAATAAATATTAACTCATATCCAAGCGAGGCTTTGATGAAGGTTGCTGTCTGTAATTCTGTTGGTATTGATGCTGATGGATATGCAATGATCCACTCCCCCAGTCGTTGGACCAACAGTACAAAGGATTTAAATATTTTTACCTACTACCCATGGGAACTGGCCTATTGTTCCTCTATACTTAAACGTGATACTGACCACGAGGTGAGATTTTTTGATGGGTGCTTAGATAAACTAGACCATAACACCTTTGTTGAAAAGGTAGCCGATTTCTGCCCAGATTATCTGATCATGGACTGTGCAACCCGGACGATCAATGCTGACAGCCGATTTGCAAAAGAACTCAAGAGAAGATTTGGAACAAAGTTTATCATCTGTGGACCACATGCCACCACCTTCCCCGAAGAAGTCAGCAAATATTCTGACTATGTAGTACTTCGCGAATACGAAATGACCGTCCTCGAAATTCTTCAAGGGAAAGACCCCAACGACATTCTAGGTTTGTATCCCAATGCCTTGCGTTCTCCCCTGGATGTAAACAAGCTGCCATTACCCGAAGACGATGACGTATCCAGACTGGCCTATGGAATACCTGGCGAACCTTCAAGCGAATACTTGGAGATTCAAGCCTATGCTTCACGTGGATGCCCATTGTCATGTAGCTTCTGTGTATGCGGGAATATTTCCTACGCGCATCCCAATTGGCGATCGAGAGATCCCCAAAGCGTCGTTTATGAATTGCAAACCCTCAGAGAAAAATACCCGCAATTGGAAGGTATCTTCTTTGACGAAGAAGTTCACAACGGCAGTAAAAAATATATGCTCGAGCTAACCAAAGCTATTCGACAAAATGGCCTTGATGACCTGAAATATGATGTCATGTGCGGGCAGTGGCCAATGGATGAGGAAGTACTCGATGCAATGAAAAGTGCTGGTTATTATATGATAAGACTTGGCATTGAAACTGCTGGAGAAAAAGCCGCACAGGGGATGGATTTAATAAAAAAGTTTAATGTCCCGCGCCTCAAACAACTCATGGAACACGGCACTAATATAGGGCTAAAATTTTACGGGACATTTACTTTTGGAGGTGAAGGCTCAACTGATGACTGCGACAAGAAAACTCTAGCGCTAATGAATGATCTCCTTGACAGACAATTATTGTGGAGGTTTCAACTTTCCATCAGCACACCACAACCTGGAACGCCCTTCTACAATCGCATGAAACAAAAAGGGTATCTGCGTAATGTTGATTGGAAACATTTTGATGGCGGCAACCATTGTGTAGTTGACAACCCACAATATCCAGCTGAGGTTGTTATGAAGAATTTTCGAGAAGCTGAGAAGCTATACGAAAAAGGGTTTAATAATCGTTATACATCTACGGCAAAAGATAATTTCAACTCAATTGAAATCAATTCAACACGCGAAATTCTTCTTTTTCGCACTGCCCGCATGAAACAAATCAATGACATCCTAGGATCCCTACACGCACAATATCAAGATAGCCGAATCTCTGTACTAGGGCAAAATGCAGTAACAGGTGAGCTTAAATCAAATAATTATGTAGACGATGTATTTCTATATGGAGATGGGCACTTTAATAATGACCTATTTCCCCACCCCCTACTACAAGACCTATCAAAACGGAAGTATTCCTTAGGGGTCATTCCTTACCATAATATGTCTGGCAATGGATATGCTGATGTAAAAGCTATCGCGAGACGGATTGGAATCGAAAAAATGGTTGCAGTTAATATTGAGGGAAAGGTATTCGATTTGGAAAACCCGGGCGATCAGGGACGATCACACCTTCGGTAACGAACGAAGCGGCGCTTTGGCTCCGCTTCGGGGTATTTTTTAACAATAAATTAAAACTACGCTATTACTCATGGAAGATACCACCAGGCCTAAAAAAATTCTTCTTATCCGGTCTGCGGCCAACACGCTGAACACTACCATAAACTCTCTGAAAAACGAGTTTCCGAGTTCAAAAATCACTGTCCTTGCCCATGAGTCTGCTCGAAAAAACCTAGAAAACAATCCCAACATCGACGCTATGATCTCCGCTGGGACCATTAACCGCATGAGTCTTTTCAGTCTAGAAAATAAGGTGATTAGAAAAATTCGCTCTGGCCAGTTTGATCTCGCAATAGCGCTCTACAATATTGATCATGGTATGGGATATTCCAATATCGATTTTTTGGCTTGGCTTTCTGGAGCAAAAAACATTCGAGGATATAATGTCCGAGGAACATTTATTGAATTCAACGGATGGGGAGTATTTAAAAAATATTTTCTCGAAAAAACCTCCTTTACTTGGTTTTTTATAAATGCATTTACTACAATTATTCTATTTGTATTTATCACATTAGGGTTTTTATTAGAGTGGCCTATCCGTAAAATATTTACAGTTGTTTCCTCCAAGAACCTCTCCCAAAAAAGGAAAAAGGCAGGTATTCCACAGCGCACTGAATCCTCAAGAATTCACGGCATTGCACCAGAAGTCCACCAAAAAGTTTAGCTCTGAGCCGAGAAGGAAACTTAAAAATGAATATTGTCATTGCTAATTCAGTCGGTGTCGACACCAACGGTTACCACATGGTGCACGTCCCATCACGATGGTCTCTGGGAGTAAAAAATCATACTAACTGTAGTTATTACCCTTGGGAATTAGCCTACACATCCTCGCTTTTAAAACGAGAAACTAATCATAAAGTTAAGTTTCTAGACGGGGTTCTAAACGCTTGGGATTTTGATACTTATATTCAACGATTGCGGGAAGAAAAACCGAACTGGTTGGTAATGGAAAGTTCGACTCGTACTATCAGAGAAGACTTACGCCTTGCAGAAGCAATTAAAAAAGAATTAAAAACAAAAGTAATTATGACTGGCCAACACCCTATGGCCAGCCCTGAAGAAGTATTAAAGGTAGCCGATTTTGTGTGCATCGGAGAATATGAATTTGCAGTATTGGATCTTATCCGAGGTAAAAATCCAAAAACTATTCCCGGAGTTTACCCCAACTCAAGAGGCAAACTCCCTGATATTAACCTCTTACCATTTCCAGAGGATGATGATGTCCGTAGAATAGATTATCATGAACCAAACTGCCGCTTTAGACAAATTCAAATGTATGGATCTCGTGGATGCCCAAGACGCTGTAACTTTTGTGCCGCTGCAACGTTATACTATGACCAACTAAACTGGCGACCACGAAATATTGACAGCATAATTCAAGAAATCAAAGAATTAAAAGAAAAATACCCTGAAATGGAAGGAATTTTTTTTGACGAAGAAACGCACAATATTCAAAAAAATTTCAACATCCAACTTTCACAGGAAATCAAAAGGTCTGGACTTGACTATTTAAAATACGAAGCAATGTGTGAATATATTTCCCTTGACGAAGAAGCCCTCGTCGAAATGAAATCTGCTGGATACTATAAGATCCGCTTTGGTATCGAAACAGGAAGCGACCAAGTAGCAGAACAAATGACCCTTGGGAAAAAACACAACATTAAAAAATTACGCTCAATTCTAAATTTCGGGAAAAATATAGGCATGCTGTTTTACGGGACTATAAGTGTTGGAGGACTTGGGTCGTCTCCTGAAGAAGACCAGAAAACGGTTGACCTTGTCTACGAACTAGCAAGTAATGGTTTGATGCAAGAAATACAAGTTTCTATCAACACACCTCAACCAGGAACCGATTTCTATAATAGCTGTATTGAAAAAAATCTAATCAAGGCCCAGGTAACCAATGATAACTTTGATGGTAATGGGCATGTAGTGGTTGAATACCCTAATTACCGCGCTGAAGAAATCCAAAAAAAACAACAGGAAGCCTTAGATGCTTTTGATCGTGGTAAGGAAAAAGTTGACGCAAAGACCTTCATAGCGATTGCAAAAGAATCGTTCAAGTCTATCCCTCCAAACTCTACCGTCCTCGTATTAAGAAGCGCAAGACTATGGATGATTAAAAATATTATCACTGTGATGAATCAATATAGAAAATCCAACGTGGACCTACTAGGGAGCAACTCGATAGTAGAAGAATTCGAATCAAACTCAGGAATTGGTCGTACTTATAATTATGGTGATGGGTTTTTCTCTCTAGAAACTATCGAACCCCATTTAATGGAACAACTCAGAAGCAAAGCATACGAATACGTTCTTTTACCTATGGCCAACAATCACTTGGAAGGGTACCGCAATGTTTTAGATGTCGCTCGAATCATTGAACCGAAAGTTATCCTCGGGGTTTATCCCGAGGGAAATGTTTGCGTGATCAATAAAATAAAGGAAGGTCCTATGGCCCTGGTGTAAGAACTTTATCTCTTAGGTTTTTTAGATCATGCAGCCTGTTCAGCTTTAGAAATCGGTTGCACTGGATTATCGGGTTTAGGATCAACGATATTCCTTTTCAAAAGAATATTAACTAAATTCTTATCTCTACATGTAACGGCCATATCGATCAACCCGTCATGATCGAAATCACCCACAACAATTCCTTGCGGATGCTCATCCACAACGTGAGCAATGGGGGGCCACGTAAAGGTTCCGTCACCCCTCCCAAGGGAGACCGTTATTAAATCATCTGTTGAGTTAGACACCGCTAAATCAGCCCTACTGTCCCCGGTAAAATCAGCAACTGCTACAAATTTTGGGAAAGATCCGGAAGCAAAGTCTTTGAGGGTTGTGAACGTTTTATTTCTATTATTCCGGATTAAAGTCATTGCATGAAGAACATTGCTTGATGAAACAAGGTCGTCATAGCCATCATTATCGACATCTATATTCGCAAGTGTCAATGGCTGTCCACCTCCTTTAATAATACTTGAGAGTTCAAAAGTACCGTCGCCCATACCCCACAAAATCTGCACCCCAGTTTTACCCGATCCTGCTAATGCTACAGCAATATCAACAATCTTATTCTTATCATAATCACCTAAAACAATAGCTGTTGGCTGCCCTTTTACTTTAATTGGTATTGGATTCTTAAAGCGCCCCTTGCCCTTTCCCAAAAGAATCATCACCTTATGGTAACGCATGGTAACGGCAAGATCATTAATTCCGTCTCTATTAAAATCCCCTGATATCATATTAATGGGAATTTTCCCTGGCCTTAAAGTTATTCCTGTCTTCTTAAAGGTCCCAAACCTAGAATTAAAATAAATATTAATAGTCTGGTCTCTATAATTCAATACCGCTAGGTCGAGGTAACCATTATTATTAAAATCTGATGTGACAACACAAATAGGATCTTCACCTGTTTTCATAATTATCTGACTTTTAAATGTCCCATCACCATTCCCCTTAAAGTAGGATAGGGTGTTGTCTCCACTGTTGGTCACCACTAAATCTATTTCCCCATCCCGATTAAAATCATCAGAGATCATAAAAGAAGGTTCAGCGCCTGTTTCCATAACAAAATTAATAGTAAACAAACGCGGCATTTTTTTACGTATCTTACCTGAGTTAGGACAACCTACAATAGCCCAAGCCAGGACCACAAAAAAGAAAGAGTAAATAGTTTTTTTCATTTGAGGATTAATTTTGTAAAAATTGACTGTCTCATGAGATTAACACAGGTATCAGAACGGGACAAACTAAAGGAAAAACATAAAACTTATTCCAGGCAATGCAAAATGCAAAGAAGAGAAGAAAGGGGCTTAACGAGGTATAATTCAAAATAAAAACGTGTCTACTAAAAAACTTTGCCGAAAAAAAATGGGTTGTGCACTTTTTCCTCACCCACAGTGGTGGCAGGACCATGCCCTGGATATAGACGCGTGTTCTCTGGCAGCGTTAATAAATTTTTAGTAATAGAATCAAACAAATCCACCCAAGAAGAGTTGGCGCGCCCCATAGAACCTGCGAAAATAGCGTCACCTGAAAAAACGGAATGGTTTACCTTGAAAGAAATTCCTCCTGGGGTGTGACCACGGGTAGGGATAGTATTAATTTTTAACTTGCCTAGTATAATTGAATCACTCCCCTCTATTATACGTAAGTCACGACTCCCAGAGGGACGTGGTTCTATTTTATCGACCCAAGTAGGGCACCCGAACTCTTTATCCAATTGTGCCAACCCCCCAGCATGATCCGGGTGTGTATGAGTCAATAAAATTATTTTGGGTTTAACACCTAAAGCGCAAGCTTTTTTTATTATCACATCCGGATTAGCACCGGTGTCTATGACCGCCGTTTCGCGAGTTTCTCGACAAATCAGCAAATAGCATTTTACTGGGTAACTGCCCATAAACACATTAAGACAAATGATATCGAAATTACCAGGGTCTGGGGTTGCCTCTTTTGGGGTCCATTCACCACCAGCAATCGCCGCCAGAGAAGGCCCGTGTAAATTAAGGGCATTGGCTATTTTAAAAATAGCCTTTTCTTCTGGAATCCACTCGTAATTTTCAATGCGGGTAATATCTTCTATTAACATTCCCGTTGACCTTGCCAAGTCAATCTGACTCCACCTTTTACCATCTCGAGCCTTTTCCAGAATGTCACCTAACTCATCTTCCAAGTCCATATTACTTCTTTCTAGCTATAACCGGTTGCACGAAATTAAACTAGTTAATGACCATCAGTCGAAATCCACAAAGGTTTTTTCTTCAATTGAGAGCATGATCAGCAAACAAACCTAAGAAGCTTTCTATTTCTAGAAACCATTTGATAACAATGCTCTGTAACCAAAGCAAAACCAGGAACATTTTCATACATCCATTGCGGCAATGTTCTCCCAGGAACACAAGCTAGAATTCTAAAAATCGCCTCTGCCCCTTTAAACACATTGCCCTTTAGATCAACCCAGTGAATCGAACGTTCACAATCGTCAATTAAAATTTGTGGGAACCGTTCACATGCTGACTGGAAAGGTAAATACTCTACTTGACCCTTTGTTTTTCTCTTTAACTTATCGACCCAACAAGCACAAAAAATGCACTCAGCGTCATATAGCAATGTCGACCTCACCACATTCAAAACCAACCTCTCAATCCATAAAATTTCAACTAAAATTTTTGTAATAACGAATCATAAGTAGTGTAGAGCATTCATTTAAAATCACACAAGAAAATATAAATAAGGTTGGTTACATTTTCTTTCCTAAAATCATAGTAAAATAAAGGGTCATGATTGATGAAATTATTAATCACCTGATTTTACCCCTAAAGACTTGCGTTATCCATA
>Ga0209043_1001168_pt1 | contig 15161 bp, 12 predicted proteins | sample SaaInlV_100m_DNA_3_FD_184654 | JGI IMG/M metagenome (GOLD analysis project Ga0209043, IMG submission 184654) | Marine microbial communities from expanding oxygen minimum zones in the Saanich Inlet - SI037_S4LV_100m_DNA (SPAdes) (version 2) | ecosystem: Environmental > Aquatic > Marine >... | reverse complement strand
AGCCGAATCTGTAGTTCCCGTCCGCGGGCATGTTTGTTGAGATCTGCCATCCCCATATCGCTCGACGCACAAACCGGGTTGCCCATCGAGTTCTGTCCAAGCTTCGCCCAGCGCTCGCCCCACAAATTCGTAGTGATCTTGCCGCCATCAACCGGATCGAGGATTTCAATTAGTTCGTGCAGTCTCGGCGAGTCGCTTCCGTCGTGATTACCAGCCCGGAACACGACGTGCCCGTGATCGCGCCGACGTGTGTCTCCGGGTCGTTCAACCTTCCCAGCCTCCCACATAGCTACAGAGATGCTCGACATTACGAGCCCGACTGCCCGGTCAGCTCCAACCGCTGCTGCAACTGCTGGATCAGTCCACGTGTTCTGAGATGAAACGATGTATCCGTCGGGCTTCACGAACTTGTCGATAAATGTGGCAGCCCACAGAGTGTCGTATGCCTTCACAGCGACGAATCCGATATCAAATTTTTCTTTACGAGCTATTAGTTCATTTTCATGAAGGTGGAACATGGTCGGACGCGCAATGAATGAATCGTGTGGGCCATCGACTTGAAGGCCGTGCTCGCGAATCGTTTCTACTTGCTGATCCCACATATCGACGAGCGTCACGTCGTGTCCTGTATGCGAAAGCCATCCACCCAAGTACGAGCCAACCGCTCCCGCTCCAATGAAGATGATTCGTTTTTTATTTGAATTTGTCGGCATAGTTTCTTGTTCCAGAGGTCGGACTATTTATTGGATATTTGGTCGATGTTAGTCGTAGTAGACAGATTCAGAACCTGCCTTGCGACGCGCTGAACTGTTGATGAATTCATCTTGTATTTCAGGAGGCGGATACGTGTAGCGTTTTGGCGACATCAACCACGGCTCGCTCTTCTTGTTGCTGGTGCGGATCGTTACATCCGGTCGGTCTCTAACCGACTTCTTCAGACGGGTTCCCAGTCCAGACTCGGTTGGAGCCATAAGGTATCCGTCTTCAATAACGAAATCGGGTTCGATAAAGTCTCGATACCAACCCAAATGCATTGCACGGTTGTACTCCATAATCATCACGTTCGGAGTCGCCATAGCGATATGAGCACACGCAAGCATGTTCACCGGGCCAACGCAATCGTGAGGTGCTATTGGCATTTGATGAACCGAAGCAAGAATGGCAATCTTCTTCACTTCAGATATTCCACCGGTCCAAGTGAGATCAGGCATGCTAATCCTCGCGGCCGATGATTCAATGAATCTACGATGTTGGTAACGAGTCATCAGCCGTTCTGCAGCTGCTATAGGAGTCGTTGTTGCGGCTTGTAAACGCACGTGTGCTTGTTCGTTCAGTGGTGAAATCAGTTCTTCATGCCACATTGGCCGAAGCGGTTCCATCACTCGTACGATCTTCAGAGCATTCGGAAGATTCCACTTCGCATGACCATCGTTCGCTACCTCGATTTCCATACCTAGCTTGTCTCGAATTTCCCGCAGGGGTCGTAACGCCCAATCTAAATCGTCGTTGAAAAGGAGTTGACCATCGGACTCACGAGCAATGAAGTCAGTTGGCGACATCTTCATTCCGGTTATGCCCTGATCGAGAAGCCCTTGGGCAACTCCGACAGGATCAGTCCATACGTCGTAACCTTCGTTTATGTCGCCGTAAACGCCGAGAGTGTTGTAGACCTTGATTCGATGTCTCGTACCTCCCCCAAGGATCTCGAATATAGGCATTTGCAACGCCTGTCCTTTGATATCCCAAAGAGCGACATCGATAGCAGATATAGCCCGCATCTCAGCGCCGCCGTATCCGGCGTGATCTGAAAGCCGGAACATAGTCTGCCAATGGCGTTCGATTTCAGCAGGATCACGACCTATCAGCAGAGGTCCAAAGTGATCGTGAATCGCTGCTTCAACAGTCGAAGCGCCGTACCAAGTTTCGCCGAGTCCGATTAATCCGTTGTCGGTATGAATTTGTACGAAAATCAGATCAGGGAGTTGCCCAACTCGAATAGTCTCAATTTTGGAGATGATCATTGTTCGTACCTTTCGCCAGAAATCTGTCGCTGAGAAATCGGTGTTCCTTGCGCTCGGAAGTCGGTAATTCCTTCCATTTCTTTCCACATTTTTCCAGGGAATACAGGACCACCTTCCCAGCCTTCGTCGTTCATACCGTCGATCATTACCGATTCGTCGCTGACACGGAGTTGTACATCAGGTCGATCGAACACTTCCGGTCGAAGTCTCGTGCCAATTCCGGGGTTTTGGGGAGCGTGGAGCCAACCATGTTCGATAGGAGGCAACGGATCGACAAATTCTCCGTACCAGCCGTACAAATATGGCCGTACGTGTTCCATCAGCATGGCGTTCGGAGAGTTCATGCAAATATGTGCGCAGGCAAATATATTTACAGGCCCGGTTGCATCGTGAGGAGCGACTGGAACTTGGTGTGCTGATGCCATAACCGCTATCCGATGCGTTTCGCTGATTCCACCAGTCCATATTAGGTCGGGCATCACGATCTGCGCTGACCCGTTTTCGATGAATTCTCGAAGCTGCCATCGAGTCAAAAGACGTTCTGAAATACACACCGGCGTGCTGGTAGCGTCTTGTAGCTGACGTAATGCGTCGGGGTTCAACAGCGGCATCAAATCTTCCTGCCACATGATGTCGAGTGGTTCCATTTCCTTTGCGATCTGTATCGCTACCGGAAGTGCCCACTTGCCGTGACCGTCGTTGGCAATTTTTATCCCGTCCCCCACGGCATCACGTACATCTCGAAACGGCTGCAGAACGTGATCTAGGTCTTTGGGAGCTAAATATTGCCCTTCTGTTGGAGTTGCGACTGGAATCGTCGGCCCCATCTTCATGGCGATAATCCCATCGTCAATCAACTCTTTCGCCAGTTCACCAGCACCGAGATATGGCGCCCCCGTGGCATACACACGGATTTTTTTACGAACGGCGCCACCGAGAAGTTCGTAAACAGGTACCCCAGCCGCCTGCCCTTTTATATCCCACAACGCCATATCGATGGCTGAGATTGCCCTAAGTTCGGCACCACCGTATCCGGCATGATCTGAAAGACGAAACATGTTCAACCAGTGTCGTTCGATGGCGAACGGATCACGCCCTACGACCAACGGAGCGAAGTGGTCGTGCACAGCCGATTCAACGGTATTCGAGGCGTACCAAGTCTCTCCAAGTCCTATCAAACCAGTGTCGGTATGTACTCGAACCCAAATAACATCAGCCGGATCGCTTACTCGAATGGTTTCTATAAGCGAGATTTTCAAACTAAATGGTCATCCTTATCGTTTCCGAGCAAAATTCTGACTCCAGCGGTCGCCGAGTATACGCCGAATAAGGTTAGAATTCGCCAGCGAACCCAAATACTGAAGCCATTTACTGGCACACGATAAGAGGAATGAATTGAAAGCAGCCAGAGTAGTAGCCCGTCGCAAAATCGAATTCCTCGACGTTCCCAAACCGGGTCTGCTCGAAAATGGCGAAGTTCAAGTACAGCTCGAATCTCTTTCGATTTGCGGTAGTGACATCTACCTTGAATACGACGCTGATCTTCCTGAAGAGGATTACCCGTTTGCAGCAGGTGCGCCAATGCACGAGTGCGCTGGTGTCGTTGTCGACAGTCGTGACCCTGACTACAAAGAAGGCCAGCGAGTAATCGTTATTCCTCGTGACGTAGCAGGAATGCAGGAACAAGTCGTTCAAACTGCTGACAAATTGATCAAGCTTCCTGAATGGGGTGATCTCTCAGAGTGGGTGATGTGTCAGCACTCCGGAACTGCGCTTTTCTCCGCCCGACGCTGGGGCAACCCAATGGGGAAAAAGATTGCTGTGATCGGTCAAGGTGGCATTGGACTCACGTTCACAATGATCGCTGAACGCCAAGGCGCGCAACAGATCGTTGGAATCGATCTCGAAGAGTATCGTTGCCGAAAATCGTCAGAGCTTGGCGCAACCCATACGATCAACGCTTCGAACGAAAACACAGTCGAAGCTTCGACCGAAATTACCGGTGGAGATATGTACGACGTTGTCGTCGACGCTAGCGGTAACCCGGAAGGCCTTGGGATAGCGATTGATCTTGTGAAAAACGAAGGTCAGATCATCTCGTTCAGTCTTGTCGATCCAACGACGGTTTCCTTCGATCATCGGAAATGGATGGGCAAAAACATTCAAATGAATGCGACCGTGATAGCGGCAACACACGAGCCTATTCAGGAAATTATGGACATCGTGGCGCTGAAAGAGCGCGGTTGGATCGACCCTGGAGTACTCAAAACGCACGATACAACGTTCGACAAAGCACAAGATGCCTTCGAGATGTACCGTCTGCGTCAGGACGGGGTCATCAAGGTAGCTATGTCAATCTAGGCAAACCGATGGCATAATCGTCATCGATACCCAATGATTTATGTTTTTACGCTTAATTAGGAGTTTTATATGTCCGCTGAAGTAGGATCGAAGGCGCCAGCATTTGTATTGTTGGATACCGACGGAAACGAGTACAACTCAAATAATCTCGCAGGTAAAAAGGCTGTAATAGCTTTCTTCCCAGCTGCATTCACCGGTGTTTGTGCTGAAGAACTTTGCACATTCCGTGACTCTCTCGCTGAGTTCTCGGCACTAGATGCCGAAGTTCTAGGCGTTTCGGTTGACGGTCGATTTGCAAACGGAGCTTTCCGAGACCAGAACAATCTGCCATTCCCGGTTCTCAGTGATTACAAACAAACTGCTATTGCTGATTACGACGTCGTGTTTCCTGATTTCGCTGGCATGAGTGGTTACACCGCTGCTCAGCGATCAGTATTTGTTGTTGGAACCGACGGAAACATCGCTTGGAAATGGCTATCAGATGTACCATCCGACCTTCCACCGTTTGATCAGGTTAAGGCAGCAGTAGAATCTGCTAACTAGCAGTTCTGTGAATACTTAGATTCAAGACAAGTCGCGGAGTGATCCGGGGCTTGTTTGCTTTAACCGGTTAGTGCATCATCCACCACGATTAGATATTCACATGTAAACCGAGATTACTTCAATCCCGAAGTTATCTCCTGTTTTTTGCCGACCTGAACAATTTAACAGAGGATTTAAGATACAGAGGAAGGAAGATGGCGGTCGATATTTTGACACTTCCGGCCGGCAAGCAGGAGATTTTACTTATCCGTTCAATATCGTTGACTCCGGTTCGGCTGTAACGCGTTTATATCGAACAAGGGACGCAACTATTGAAAAAGTGTTTACCGATGCTATTGAAACGGTAGCCAAGAATATGGCGCACATCCATGTTGACGTTCCGACCCATACACACTGATTCGAAGTCTTATTCAGAAGCTTTCGGATTTGCAGGACGTACTGAACCTGCGCTAACACCGCCGTCCACTAGAAGCTCAGCACCGGTCATGTAGGACGCATCTTCTGAAGCTAAGAACAAGATGCCACCTGCGATATCGTCTGGCTTGCCCCAACGGCGCAAGGGGACACGATCTGTTCTGTACTTGCTCTGCTCAGGGTCGCTGTACAGGTAGTCGGTGAACGGAGTGTGCACCCAACCGGGCATGATCGTGTTGACTCGAATGCCGAGCTGCGAAAGCTGAAGAGCAGACGACATTGTGAAGTTGTGCATACCGCCTCGTGAGAACGAATATGCGGAACCGTACGAACCTGATCCCTGCTTGGCAGCCATTGATGCAAGGTTAATGATCGAACCACCGCCCGATTTCTCCATCGATGACGCAACAGCACGAGTGCCTAAGAAGATTCCGACGGTGCTGATTTCCATCGTCTTTTTCCACACGCTTGTCTCGATATCCAGAATCGACTTGGGATCAAGAATACCAGCAATATTAACCAAAATATCGAGTCGACCGAAGTGCTCCATGGTTGCCTCAACTACGGTCTTCCATTCTTCTTCAACAGTCACATCGAGGTGCAAGTAGATAGCGTCATGCCCAGCGTCACGGAGTTGCTGAACTGACTTTTCGCCGATCTCGTCTTGAACGTCGGTGATAACTACACCTTTGCCGCCTTCTTCAAGAAACCGCCAAACGGTTGCTCCACCAAACCCCATCAGTTCATCTTTATTGGTGGCAGCGGAGCCGGTGAGTAAAGCAACCTGACCGTCGAACCGGTTGTCGAATCGCATGGACATTTCTTAGTTGACCTTTGTGAACCAAACTTTATGGCAGCTTCAGTTGTTCGCTACCGTTCAAATAAACTCGACAATTTTAGCCATTCCAGAACGCGAAAGGCAGGGAGAATTGGTTATATCTGCGAACGTTGTATCGCAACTACCAAATTCGGAATCAGAAATCCGAAGATTCCTATGAAAACTAAAATTTCGCCAAGAAGGTGCTGTTTTCTGTCTTTGAAGAATATAAATGCTGGGATCGAAATGAACAAAACTACAAATAGGACCACAAAGAGATAAACCGGAGAAGGAGCTATCGAAATTTGGGTACTGTCACTCGAACGTGTCAACTGAGCAGCGAGTGCCATGATGATGGCAAGTAAGCTCCAGCCCAAAAACATGACCAATGCGGAAATTGTGATCAGATTCGAAACGTTGGACTCTACAGCGCGTTCGGCTAATGCTTTCGGCGGGCTGTAAACGAGTAATAACGCCATATGGGTGACGAATATCATTCCCATCAGAGTTCCGCCAATCATGCCCGCGATTACGGTGCGTAGTGGTTCTTCCATCTAAGCTACCGTTTCTTCCGAAATAGCAGGGGCAGGGTCGATCAAGAACGAACGTTTGTGATGAACTGTCGATAGCAACAGATGCCACGCTGTGCCGAGTTCCTTGGATAGGGGAACAGTAAACAGCGACGGTCCAGCGCCGCACAACATCACATCCCGAGCGCCAAACGACATAATCAGATCACGATCGTTGTTCCAGCCGGGGAAAAGCTCTTCGGTGATAGTGCCAAACTGGTTGAAGAAGAACTCAGGTGGGCAATCACCACCAGATCGTATACGGGCAGCGAGTTTATGAGTGAGGCTACCCCGAGTGAACATCGATTCATTCACATGAGAGAAAACTGAAGCCGTCTTAGCGGTCGGATTCTCTAGATTAACATCAGGAGTAAGAATCAGAAATTTTGGCACTGCGGCGGGGGGGATCGGGGTCACATCTTCTCCCCTACCCTGAACTAACGATGTTCCACCCCGTACTAAGAACGGAACGTCTGATCCTATCTCCGCTCCGATCTCAGTCAGTTCACCTAGTGAAAGGTCGAGCTTCCAGAGCTTGTTGAGCCCTCTAAGAGCAGCAGCAGCATCGGTCGACCCACCTCCAAGACCAGCGGAAACCGGAATATTTTTTATGATGGTCATCGTCGCGCCGTTCGTAATTCCGGCTTGCTGCTTAAGTACAGATGCTGCTTTGGAAGCGAGATTAATTTCTGGAGTGATTTCTTCGTCGTCACAAGTAACGATTACTTCATCAGACTCGGAGAATTCGATCGTGTCGAACAGATCTACGGTCTGCATAACCGATGCGAGGTTGTGGTATCCGTCGCGTCGTCGTCCGAGAATCTCAAGGGTGAGATTTACTTTGGCGAATGCTTTTTCTGTAAATGAAATCTGATTGCTCACTGAAAGCTAGTTGGTACCCGAACTACGACGTTCTGTTCTCACGGTTCTGACGTTTGCGGCGAACCGATCCTTGGACCTGGAGTGGACGTCCGGATCCTACCCAAACATCGTAAAGAATCTGCCAGTCGGAAAGTGAAAGTGTAGAAGGTCGACGAGAAGACTCGAATCCAGTTTTCTCAACTAGCACCCGTGCTTCATCCAGGGAAATAAATAGACCGTCGGACAGCGAATTGTGAAGTTGCTTACGAGGACTTTTGAACCCGCAGCGTGCGAGCACAAAGAAATCATCCTCAGATTCAAAAGTTATTTGAGTTTCATGAGTCGGAGTCAGTTTGATGACTGTGGAGTGAACTTTTGGGGCCGGATTAAAACATTCGGGTGGTGCGTCAACAACGTGCTCTGCTGTCGCGTAGATCTGAATCGCCAATGAAAGCAGGCTCATATCGCCCGGTTTCGCCGACATGTCGTTGGCAACCTCACGTTGGATCATGATCACCATTGAAGTCGGTTTGCGTGTTGACCCCAGAAAGTTTCGAGTAATAGGGTTCGCAGCGTAGTACGGAAGATTCGCTACGACTTTGTAGTCGCCTCCTCGCGTCCACAGATCGACATCTGAACCGAAATCTCTGGCATCTACGTTCAGTACTCGCACGTTTTCGTTGGAGGCGTACTTCTGGGCCAGACGGTCAGCAAGTTCTTCGTCGAACTCTAAGAGAAGAACACGCCCTGCTTGCTCAACGAGTTGACCGGTGAGTGCGCCTCGCCCTGGCCCCACCTCGACAACGGTATCGTCGTTGCTCAGATCAGCGGCAGTGATAATCGAGTTAATTACATCTGTGTCTTCGAGAAAATGCTGACCCAGCCGTTGTGCAGACACAGGCTATTCCAACCCGGGATTGTTCTCACAGACCATGGAATGATCGGTGATACATCTTGTGGCGTGCAGTGCAAAAGAAAAATATGATCGTGCATCTCCGTTTCGGTTGCTGATTGAAGCATAAATGCCAATACCGACTCAAACCCGGTATTCCCACGGCACCCGAGATTTATCGCTTACCGCTGCTACCTTCCGGTCCTGACGGAGTTCACGAGGTCTCGCCGCGCAGGACCAGGCTCTCAATATCTAAATACTGACTCCAGAGGCCACATGCGAACAATCTCGACAGAGCATTCAGTCTCGCTAGAGCGGATTACGAGTACAGGGCACCGCTAACGCCCCACCTAGCACGATCATCCTAATCGTACTACCCACTCGGCAAATAGTCGCTGAAATACAACACGAAAACGGCTGCGATTCCCGATAGAATCCCAATATGTCTAACCAGTCACTCAATCTTTCAAACAAACACCCGGCTATAACCAAAGCGGTCATACCGGTCGGCGGACTCGGAACTCGGTTCCTTCCTGCAACCCGTGCAGTGCCCAAGCCACTGCTCCCCGTCCTGAACGTTCCGGTGATCGAATACGCCGTTCGTGAAGCAGCCGAAGCTGGTGTGACCGACATCGCCATCGTTATGTCGCCGGGCATGGAGTCAGTTGCAGATTACTTCGGAAATCAGGAAGTACTTGAACTTGAATTGAAGTTGCGAGGACGTGACGCGCTATTAGAAAAGCAGTTAGAGATTGTGTCGCTCGCCAGGGTGACGACTGTTTACCAGCACAATCCAAAAGGTCCAGGGCACGCCATATTGCAGGCACGAGAATTCTGCGACGGAGAACCGTTCGTTACGATTTTCCCCGACGACGTCATCTTCAATGATGTTTCGGCAACGGAGCAACTTATGCAGGTGTATCGAGAGCACGGTGGCTCTGTGATAGCGGTGAACGAAGCTGCTGACGAGATTATTCACACCAAAGGCGTGGTCGGTGGAAAATCTGTTGGAGCTGGTGTTCACGAAGTCGATGCTCTAGTCGAGAAACCTGCGCTAAAAGACGCTCCGAGCAATCTGGCAATTGTCGCCCGCTACCTACTCGACAACGCAGTGTTCGACTATCTCTCAGAGGAACACGAAGGCGTCGGAGGTGAAGTACAGATAACCGATGCTATCGCATCGCTTCTCGGGAACAATCCAATTCACGCCAGAGAAATCAATGGATTTCATGCCGATACCGGGAACCCCGGCGGAATGCTGGAGGCGGCGATTCATGTTGCGAAACAGGATCCTGAACTAGCGAAGATCGTAAAACAAGCGCTTATCGACTAGCGATATGGTCGCTAGATTCGTCTCATCGATGGTGAAAACAAGTACGCAGCGATGCCAGTGATCACGACGATGATGCCGGCACCTGCAAGTGCCGTTTGAACACCAACCGCTTCTCCAACTGCTCCCATACCGAGATGCCCGATCCAGCCGAAACCGATAGCGAACACCCAAGCACCTACAGCGCGACCACGCATTTCATCTGGAACGTTCAACTGAAGCAGAGTCCATTGCATAGCGTCGAACGCAGCTGCCGATGCGCCGACTCCCATAATCAGCACTAAAGCTGCTGCATATGAACCAGGAGCGGAGAACGTGGCCAAGAAAATCCCATAGGCGATCGCAATGCCGATTAGCAGCAAGCCCTTGCGGCGGAAATTGCCGAGAGCCATAAGGAAGACCGAGCCGATCACCGAGCCAACACCCGCCATCATGGTTAGAGTTCCCAGTCCTTCCGAATCGACGTTCAGTGCGTTCTTCGCAACTGCGGGCATGACCGCACCGTAGGCGAACCCGAATATTTCGACTAGGACGGCGGTGATCAGAATCATCCTCACTATGGGCAATGTCGACATCAGCTTCAGCCCGTCAACAACATCTCGCACAACCGAGTCGGTTTTGACCATTTTTCGAGTCTGCAGTCCTTTGTTCGCAAATAGTGCCAGAACTCCTCCGACTACGAACGTGCTCCCTGATGCCAGGAACGTGACTGGAACACCAATTGCACTGATAGCATATCCTGCCGCCAACGCTCCAAGTGCCCCAACGGCACGCATCCCAGTCGACTGCACAGCCACAGCGTTCATCCGAAATGCTCTAGGCACTGAACTGGTAACCATGCCCTGAATCGCCGGTAGTTCGAACGATTGCCCTACTCCAGAAAAACCAAGGATCACAAACACCAACCAGAGCGGTTCAAGACCGTTCGCAGCGATTATCGCCAGAGCTGTGAGGATCAATGCTTTGTAAATGCTGATCAAAAGCACAATTTTCCCGCGAGAGAATCTATCGGCAACAGCTCCACCGATAGGTGCAAAAATTAGTTGCGGTGCCTGACGTACAGCGAAGGTTGCGGCCGCCAGAAAGACATCATCTGTTTCATTGAGAACTACCCAGCCTGTCGCCAGACGCTCTCCCCAGTTACCAAGAGAGAATATGACTGAAGCCAACCAGACTCTCCGAAACTTAGGGAATGCGAAAGCGGCGAGGGGGCCACGAGGGCGAGAGAATGTTGAACTTGTCGGGCTAGGAATCATGATGTGCCCGTCATTCTGTGCACACTCTCGTGATTAGTCGAGGGTCAGAACTGCCATAAACGCTTCTTGTGGCACTTCGATGGAACCAACCATCTTCATTCGACGCTTCTTGCCTTTTTTCTGCTGCTCAAGAAGCTTACGTTTACGAGTGATGTCACCGCCGTAGCACTTCGCCAAAACGTTCTTGCGGAGCGCTTTAACGTTTGTACGAGCGACGATCTTGCCACCGATAGCAGCCTGAATTGGCACAGCGAACATCTGTCGAGGAATAAGATCCTTCAACTTCGACGTCAATGCACGTCCAAACGGAGCAGCATTGTCTCGGTGTGTAATCATCGAAAGTGCGTCGACCGGCTCATGGTTTACGAGAACGTCTAATTTAACTAGATCAGCCGACCGATTATCGATCCTCGAATAGTCCATCGACGCGTAACCCTGAGTACCGGACTTCAGTTTGTCGTGAAAATCAACGAGGATTTCTGAGAGTGGGATATCGTATTCGAGCAAAACACGAGCGTCACGAATAGTACCGCCGTCGGCATCATTGGAAGCCGGCTCTAGGTACTCCATTTTCTTGTACTCGCCACGTTTGGTTGTAACCAGTTCCATGATGTTGCCAATGTAGCGTCCCGGCGTGACGATCGTGATATTCACCCATGGTTCAAGAATATCGGCAAGGTTGTTGTGATCTGGCAGTTTTGACGGGTTGTCGATTGTGATCGAATCACCGCTCTTAAGCAGAACTTCGTAACTTACGCTAGGTGCAGTTGCGATCAGACCAAGTCCGTATTCACGTTCAAGTCTCTCCTGCACGATGTCCATGTGCAATAAGCCCAAGAAGCCACACCGGAAGCCGAAGCCGAGAGCAGCAGATGATTCTGGCTCGAACACGAGTGCAGCGTCGTTAAGCTGTAATTTATCGAGAGCATCACGAAGTTCAGGATAGTCTTCACCCTCAGTGGGGAATATCCCAGTGAACACCATCGGACTCTGTGGAGCGTAACCCGGAAGCGGTTCGATAGCAGCATCTGTCGAAACTGTCATCGTATCGCCAACGCGTACGGCCTTCACATCTTTCAAACCTGTGGCTACATAGCCGACTTCACCTGTTTCAAGTCCCTTGGTTTTTTCTAAAACCGGACTAAAGAAACCTGTTTCGAGAACTTCTGCCTCAACGCCAGTGCCCATAAGTCTTACGCGATCGGAAGATTTGAGCGAGCCGTGCATCGCACGGATATAGGCGATAACACCTTTGAACTGGTCGTATTTCGAGTCAAATATAAGTGCGCGGAACTTGTCTTCAACTTGACCGACAGGAGGGGCAATTCGTCCGACGATCTGCTCGAGCAACTCGTCTACACCGTCTCCGGTTTTTGCCGAGATTTTTAGAACCTCATCTTCGCCATAGCCGAATGTTTGTTCGAGCTCGGTCATCACACGTTCAGGCTGAGCGGCTGGCATATCGAGTTTGTTGAGGACAGGGATTATCTCGAGATCGTTTTCCAGCGCCAGATAGACGTTAGCAATCGTTTGCGCCTGAATACCCTGAGTAGCATCGACTAATAGCACAGCGCCTTCACAGGCGGCTAGTGACCGAGATACCTCGTAGGCGAAATCGACGTGACCGGGAGTATCGATCAGATTGAACTGATATTCGATCCCGTCTTTTGCTTGGTACTGAAGGCGAACTGCCTGCGCCTTAATAGTTATGCCGCGCTCCTGCTCTAGCTCCATCGTGTCGAGGTGCTGTGCGGTCATTTTTCGTTCTGACACAGCCCCGGTGAGTTCGATCAGGCGATCGGCAAGCGTTGACTTGCCGTGATCGATGTGGGCGATTATGCAGAAATTACGGACGTTATCTTGCGACATGTATTCAATAGTAGTGGTTAATCACGAAAATACCTTGTGCTGAATCACCCAGTTCAGCGCAAGTTGCGAGTCTCAAGAGATCGTGAAGAATAAGTGAGCTAGAGTTAGTGCCCACGGCGTAAAGCACGACCCGGGGTAGCCCCAGTGTTTGTCCCGTTCTCGATTACCACCTCACCATTAACGATCACGTAGTCGATTCCAACCGGATAGTGCTTCGGATCATCCTTTGTCGCATCTGTTCGAACAGTGTCGGGATCGAATATCACGATATCGGCTCTAAAACCGTCGCAAAGAACTCCCCGGTCTGTGAGTCCGAGTCTCTGAGCCGGGAACGATGTCATTTTTCGGATCGCCTCGGGGAGTTTGAGATGCTTTTCCGCTCGAACGAACTCAGCTAGCACGACCGGGAAACAACCGTATGTTCGAGGATTTGGATACTCGCCAAAGAGAATAGCGTCCGAAGCGATCATACCGAACGGGTGTGACACAAATGCTGGCAGTGTGTGGGTGTTGGTTCCAGTTCCAACCTCGCTAATTCCGAGTCGCTCTTCCAAAAGCAAATCGAACAAAGCATCGGCGGGATCTTGTTCTCTCATTTCAGAAATGTTCAAGATCGACTTGCCATCATATTTTTCGTTTTGCGGTTGCCTGAAGTTATGCAACCAACGTTCTCGCCAGATCGACTGAATATCCGAGCGTGAATTCAACTCACGTTTCATCTTTGCTCGATCATCCGGATCAGCGAGAGCCGCCATCGTTCGCTCAGGACCGCCGTCTTTCGCCCAGAAAGGCAACTGAATCGTTACCGAAGTTCCGGAATACGGATACGTATAGCAATCGAACGTAACGTCGATTCCCTCTGCACGAGCGTCTTCGACTAGCCCAAGATAATCGTGATGCGAGCCTTCACCCTGCTTCGGCTGTCGATAGTGCGTTAGGTGAATCGGTATACCCGATTTACGACCGATCTCGACTGCCTCTTCCCAAGGTGCATAAGTGCCTTGTTCTTTCAGCGAAGCACGGGCATGAGTATGGTAAAAACCACCCATCGCAGCGACCTGTTCCGAGATCGCGATTAGTTCTTCCGTGGATGCAAATGCGCCAGGTGGATAGTCGAGTCCGGTCGAAATCCCCCAAGCTCCTTCTTCCATCGACTCGCGTATGACGGCTTTCATATTCGCGATCTCTGGTTGTGTTGCCGGTCGATCGTCCCAACCAGTCGCCCAGATCCGCACAGGCGAGTTGCCGAGAATGTATGCGATGTTCACTGCTACCGTGCCGTCGTACTTATTGAGCAACTCTTGTGTCGTAAGCCAATCCGGATCAGGCGGATACCAATTCAAACCCGCATCCATCCAGATGTATCGTTCTAACTCATCGCGTGTTTTGAATGGAGCATGGGAGATGCCGTCGATACCAACTAACTCGGTGGTGACGCCTTGTCGTACTTTTGGATCGTGATGTGGGTCGGCAAGAATCGTGAGACCGGCGTGCGAGTGGAGATCGACAAAGCCAGGACAGACCACTTTATCCTCGGCATCGATGACACGTTCCGACTCGTATTCAGTAGGATCGAACGCCCCGCGCTTGATCGATATCGTGTTGTTTTCGACCAGCACCGCACCCCTAAACCAAGGAGAGCCGGTACCGTCGATAATTCTGGCATTATGAATGAGTAATTGCAGCATGAGCCAGATGATAGACGATTGCTGTTCACTCGCCATACTATCTACCCTAAGATTGGCGTCTGTATCAATGAATCGACGTTTCATGACAGCAAAAAGAAAGACTCCCAATTGAGCGACAATAATTTCAGAGTGGCAGTTGTGGGTGCTGGCGGAACGGGTGCGTACTACGGCGGAGCACTAGCAAGAGCCGGGGCGCAGGTGACGATGATCGCCCGAGGGGCGCACTTAGACGCCATCAACAAAAACGGACTTCAGTTGCAGTCAGCCCTACTTGGCGATTTCGAAGTTGAGTGCGCCGCTACCGACGATATGTCGACCGTCGATAGAGCCGATCTGGTGATCTTTGCTGTGAAGAGCTGGGGCACCGACGCCGCAATTGAAGCTATGGATTCAGGTGGGATGGTCGGCGAAGGCACATTAATTATTTCGATGCAGAACGGTATCGACAGCGAGCCTTTACTAACTAAAGCGTTCGGCGCGGAACATGTTCTCGGATGCACGGCCACTGTTTCAGCATTAATATCGGAGTCGGGAGTTGTG
>Ga0209043_1001165_pt1 | contig 15205 bp, 10 predicted proteins | sample SaaInlV_100m_DNA_3_FD_184654 | JGI IMG/M metagenome (GOLD analysis project Ga0209043, IMG submission 184654) | Marine microbial communities from expanding oxygen minimum zones in the Saanich Inlet - SI037_S4LV_100m_DNA (SPAdes) (version 2) | ecosystem: Environmental > Aquatic > Marine >... | reverse complement strand
CCGGCGCGCCGCGGCCGGTCGCGCCAAAGACGCCGTCGGTCATCAGCAACACCCGCTTGGCCGCTCGCCGACGGCTCACCCGCCTGGCCAGGTCATCGGCATTGCAGTGGCGGTAGCGCACCACCGGGCAGCCGATAAATTGCGCGGCATCGCGCAGGCTCATGTGCGCCTTCTCGTCGATGAACGCCGCGTCGAACCGGCCGTTGGCCGCCTGGCCAAGCGCGATGTTGGCGAGGTAGCCGTCGCCGACAACAGTGGCGGTTTCGCTGCCGAAAAACTTCACCAGCGACGTTTCGAGTTTGTCGTGCGCCGGGTGGTTGCCGGTGGTCATCCGCGACGCGCCGGTGCCGAGTCCGTCGCGGGCGGTAGCTTGCGCGTGGGCCTTAAGCAGCTTGGGATGGTGCGCGAGTCGATAGTAGTCGCACCCGCCAAAGTAGATCAGCCGCCTGCCGCGATAGCGCACGTGCGTGGCACCGTCCGGCTGGATGGCTTCGGGCAGACTCACGGCTTGGCCGGCGGCGGCTCGAGTTTCCGCAGGATGCCCGCCTTGAGTTCGATGAACTGTGTTTCGTGCACCTTGGCCAGCAACGCGCGCGCGGCGTCCGCTTGGCCGAGGTGCGCGTGGATGCGGGCGAGATGAATCCGCACGCCCTCCGCCTCGACCGGCGACGGCGCGATCGCGAGGGCGTCATTCCAAGCGGCGAGTGCGGCCTTGGCCTCGAACGGCTGCGTGCCCAGTTGCGCCAAGGCGGCGTCGGTGGCGAGGGTGAAATTTTTCGGGTCGAGAGCGCGCGCTTTTTTGAAAAGCTCGAGCGACTTGGGCACGATCTGACTGCGATCAATGAGGTAGTAGCGCGCCGCGTCGTCAGGGTACGAAAATATCAGCGTGGCGAGATTGCGATAATAGAGCGCCTCCTTGGGAGCGAGTTCGGCGGCCTTGCCGAAGTGCCGGAACGCCTCGGCGATCCTGCCCTGTTTGCCATACGCCTTGCCAATATTGTTCCACGCGACCGGGTTGTTCGGCGCTAGCTCGAGCGCCTTCTTCCACTGCGCCATAGCTTTGTCGATTTCGTTGATGTCGCTGAAATAACTGCCGTACGCCAGTCGCGCACGGACGTGGCCGGAGTGGCGGTTGAGAAACGCCGCGTACGCCGCGCCGACCTCGCTGAGGCGGTTGCGCACCTGCAAATCGAGCGACGCGGGATCAACGCCAACCTGCTTCGCGGCCAGCTTCGCATTGCTGCGAATCCACTCATCGACATCGTCGTGAACCTTGTCGTCGAGCTCGAGCAGTTGGCGGAACTCGCGCTCAATCATCGCACCGGACGCGTCCGCCGGCTTGGCCTCCCCGGCCACCACCTGGACAAGCGGGAGCAGCAGCGCTGCAAAAAAAATGTTACGAATGGATAACACCGGCGGGAATGGTTTCGTGGATGGTTTCAAGTTTCAAGTTTTCAGTTTCGAGTAATGCGCTTGAAACTTGAAAGTTTGGTCTTGAGACTCCCCCGCGCATCGTGACGTATTCTGAAGCCATTCAACATCTGCTCAAGCTGAATTTGTTCGGCTCGAAACTGGGGTTGGACAACCCCCGCCGACTCGCCGCGTTGGCCGGGTCGCCGCACGAGCGGTTGCGTTTTATCCACGTCGCCGGCACGAACGGCAAAGGCTCGGTCTGCGCGATGCTTGAGTCGATTTACCGTCAGGCTGGCCTGCGCACGGGGCTTTTCACCTCGCCGCACCTCGTGTCGTTCCGCGAGCGGATGCAGGTGAACCGCGAGTTGATCCCGGAGAAGGCGCTCGCCCGGCTGACGGCGCAGCTTCGCGACTCAGCGGCGGGATTTCCCGAGGGCCAAGGGCCGACTTTTTTCGAGGTGGCGGTGGTGACGGCGCTGTGCCATTTCGCCGAGCAGTCGTGCGACATCGTGCTGTGGGAAACCGGCTTGGGTGGCCGGCTCGACGCGACGAACATCGTCACGCCACTGGCCAGCGTGATCACCAACATCGGGCTCGACCACACGCGCTGGCTCGGCGAAACACACGCGGCGATCGCCGCCGAGAAGGCCGGCATCATCAAGCCCGGCATCCCGGCGCTGACGGCGGCCGCTCAACCGGAGGCGCTGGCAGTGATCCGTGCCGAAACAGCGAGGCAAGGCGCGGAGTTGATCGAGCTTGGCCAAGCGGAGTCCACCGCCGACTTGCCGCTGCTCGGGCGGCATCAGCAAACCAACGCGAGTTTGGCCAAGGCGGTGGTCAGGCGATTGCAGGGCGAGTTGCCGGTGCCGCCCCGGGCGATTCGCGACGGCTTGGCCAAGGTGCATTGGCCGGGGCGACTGCAGCTCATCCGGCGCGGCGAACAGTCGGTACTGCTCGACGGTGCGCACAACGCCGAGGGCGCAGCGATGCTGCGGCAGGCTTTGGCGGACGGATTTTCTGCCGACTCGCCGGTTTTCATCCTCGGCATGGTGGACGAGAAGGACGGCGCAGGGTTTTGCGCCGAGTTGGCGACCTTGACCAAGCGCATCGTTTTGTCGCCGGTCAGCAGCGCCCGCTCGGCCAATCCGGAAGGGTTTTTACCGATGTGCCAAGCGGCCAATCCGGCGGCGGCGATCGAGGTTGCCGAGTCGCTTGGCCAAGCGCTGGAGTGGTCCGCGGCCGAGCCGTTTGTGGTAGTCACCGGGTCGTTTTACCTCGTGGGCGAGGCGATGGAACGGCTCGGAGTGGCCCCAACACCGAGCGAGGCCGAGCGGCAACTGAACGACTGGGGAGCGCCGGGATGCAGGCCAAAGACTCTTTCGGATTGACTTGGCGGGGGGAGTATCGGCATAAAACCCGGCCACGGCGAGGCGCGTTGGTCTATCGGTTAGGACGCCGCCCTCTCAAGGCGGAAAGACGAGTTCAATTCTCGTACGCGCTACCACCTCGCCGACACTGCGGCCGACAAAGCCCATGACACCGTTTCAAATCATCTTCACTCCCACCGCCGCCGCCGAGCTTGGCACGCTGCCCAAGGAGCTGCAGTTGGAGATTCTCGGGGATTTTCGCGGCCTGCCCAACGATGTTCGCAGCGACGAGATGGACAGCTTCGGCCGCCTCAACCGCGACGGGCGGCATCTGTTCCGTTTCCGGCTCGGCAGTTACCGGGTGTACTTCGAGAGGCACGAGTTGGGGGTGTTGATTCACCGAATCCTGCACGCAAAAAAACATCTCTGGGATTTTCTTTATCGCAACAAGCTGCCGGGCGGGGAAGATCGCGTGTTAGAGGAGACGCCGGAATTCTGGAAGCTGATCGAGTCGGCCAAGTCGGCCGGTTGCTAGCTACTGCAGATCCTCGCCCAACTCGACGTTCCAATACGCCATGTCGAGGAAGTGCCGCCAGCTCTCGTGGTAGTGTAGGCTGAAGCGCACCTGCATGAACGGATGCCAGCGCGGCTTGCGCGGCTTGCGAACCAATTGCATCCCGGCCTGCTCCGGCGTGTGGTTGGACTTGCGCGAATTGCACGGAACACAGGAGCAGACAATGTTTTCCCACGAGGTCGGGCCGTCCTGTTGTCGCGGCACGACATGATCCAGGTTCAAGTCTTTCGTATCGTATTTTTTGCCGCAATACTGGCAGGTGTTTTTGTCTCGCTGAAAAATATTGTGCCGGGTGAACTTAACCTCCTTGCGAGGCACGCGATCGTAAACCATCAGCAGAATCACGCGCGGCAAACGCAGCTTGATGCTCACGCCGTGGATGCTCTCGGGATCGGGTTTCTCCTCGGAAAGATCGGCCCACTGGTGAAAGCCGAACGTGTTGAAGTCGCCGTCCTCGCTGTGCACGACCTGCGCGTTGCCCTCGAAGAGCAGCGTCAAGGCCCTGCGGGCGGAGCAGATGTTTACGGCCTGCCAAAGCCGGTTCAGTACCAGAACCGGCTGATGTAACAGCGCTTCCATGATCTGAAAAAGTGAACGGGAGCCTATCACAGCTATTTTGATAGAGTCAAACATCAACGAAAACACAAATTTCAGCCTTCAATCCAGCCCGTGCGGATGGTACTTCGTCGGCGTACATATGAAAAATCTCATCCCTCTCCTCGCCGCATGCCTGTTTGCGCTTCACCAAGCTCCCGCCGAGGCGGCCAAGCGCCCGAACATCTTGTTCATGATGTCCGACGACCACGCCTCCGAGGCGATCAGCGCATACGGCTCGTGGCTCAAGGATTACTGCCACACGCCGACCCTCGACCGGCTCGCCGCCGAGGGCATGCGATTCACCAACGTCTGCTGCAATAACTCCATCTGCTCACCAAGCCGCGCTAGCATCATCAGCGGCCAATACTCACACGTCACCGGCGCGCTCAACCTCGGTTGCCGCCTCAAGCCCAACGCACCGAGCTACATCCGAGAGCTAACCAACAGCGGCTACGAGACGTGTGTCGTGGGCAAGTGGCACATGAAGCAGTTCCCGCGCGGCGTCGGCGACTACGCGGTGACCGTTGGTCAGGGCAGCTATTTCGACCCAACACTGCACCGCCCCGATGGAAGTCAAGAAAAGTATGAAGGTTACTACGCCGATCGCTACGCCGACTCGGCGCTTAAATGGTTGAAGCAACGCGACAAGGAAAAGCCGTTTTACCTCAGCCTACACTTCAAGGGACCGCACGAATATTTTGAGTACCCCGAACGCTGGGCAAAGCTGCACGAGGGCGTGAAAATTCCCGAGCCGCCCAGCCTGCACGAGGACATCACCAAGACCAGCCCCCTGCTCAAGGGCAAGCATTACTCCGTCATGTACGACGCCGAGGGACCGAAAAGTTTTTACCTCGTTTACGAGGACTACCTGGCTAAGCACTCCGCCGATCCCGCCGAGCGCCGCTCGCTCGCCTACCAGCATCTCATCCACAAATACCTACGCTGCGTCGCCGCGATAGACGACAACGTCAAGCGTGTACTCGACCATCTGCAAGCCGAAGGCATCCTGGATGACACGCTCATCATCTATACCAGCGACCAGGGCTACTGGCTGGGTCAACACAACATGCACGACAAACGGCTCATCCTCGAGGAGTCGCTCAAGATGCCGTTCATCGTCCGGTATCCAAAAGAGATCAAAGCCGGCAGCGTAAGTTCCAAACTCGGCATGAATATCGACTTCGGCCCGACCATGCTCGACTACGCCGGCGTCGCCATCCCGAGCGTCATGCAGGGCGCCAGCCTCCGACCGCTGCTGCGGGGCGGAGTGCCTGCGGAGTGGCGGGAGTCAATTTTTTATGCTTACTACAACCGTTCCCCAAAACATTGGGGCATCCGCACCGAGCGCTACAAGTTGATTCGTTTCCCCGACACCGAAGCAGTCGAGTTTTACGACCTGCAGGAAGACCCCGCCGAGATGTACAACCGAGCCGCCGAGCCAGCCTATAAAAAGCAGATCGCCACCACCCAAAAACAACTGGACACGCTTATGACCAACACCGGCGTCACCCGCGAATTCCTCCTCAAAAAAATGGGCGATAACACCAAGCTCCCACCACACATCCATAAAAAACGCAAAAAATAAGAGTAGTAAACCAAGCGCTTAGACAAGTTCCATTTACCGAGGAAAAAGGTGGTGCGTTACTTGTCAATAACAAGAACTGACCACCACACACTGCGTTCGCATTTTTCAGCTTTACTATTTTTCTCTATCACTCCATATTCCGCTGCGCGGAGGATTCGGTGCTTTTCTGTTTCGTTGTTGTTTTTGCAAAAAAAACACCCTAGACCGCCTCACTCTCCCTCTGCACTCCCTGATACTTCTATAGCTTGCTGCAAGCTATAACTCTAATGTTTGATCTTATATCTAAAAAAAATGGCAACTGGAAAGATGATCTTCTCTCTGGATTAACGGTTGCATTGGCTCTTGTCCCGGAAGCCATTGCATTCTCATTCGCTGCCGGCGTACCTCCTCTAGTAGGCCTTTGGGCGGCGGTGTTCATGGGCTTCGTAACTGCCACATTCGGGGGCCGGCCGGGTATGATTTCCGGTGCCACTGGCGCCATCGCTGTCGTCATCGGAAAAACGGTCGTTTACGGCGAAGCACAAGGCGAAGGTTTAGGCCTTCAATACTTATTCGCCACCATCATGCTCGCCGGTATAATACAGATTCTCTTCGGCACACTAAAACTCGGACGTTTCATCCGATTGGTGCCCCACCCGGTGATGATGGGTTTTGTCAATGGCCTCGCCATCGTAATCCTCATGGCCCAATTCGGCTCATTCAAAACAGTAGAAGGCGTTTGGTTCGATCAAACCCAACTCGTTACGATGATAGGGCTCGTAGCTTTCACTATGTTGATCATTCAAATATTACCGAAATTAACAAAAGCACTCCCCTCGACTCTCGTCGCTATCGTCATCGTCGGTTTGGTTAATTTCTTCTTGGCCGATACGCGAACCGTGTCGGACGTTCTTCTCGAAGGCACAGGCAGCGGCACTCTCAGCGGGGCCTTTCCAATTCCGCATCTCCCAACGGATATTGTTTGGAACATAGAGGCGATCAAAGTCATCGGTGGCACTGCCTTTGCAGTGGCTATGGTTGGTATCATCGAATCGCTCATGACACTGCAACTCATCGACGATCTCACCGAAACAAGAGGCCAAGGAAACCGCGAGTGTATCGCACAAGGAGGTGCTAACTTCCTATCCGGTCTTTTCGGCGGCATGGGCGGATGCGCAATGATTGGCCAAAGCCTCATCAACATAAAATCCGGTGGACGCGGACGCACTTCCGGTGTCACCGCAGCCGTCACCTTGGCCTTATTCATCATGGTTGGAGGCCCCGTCATTGGCCAAATCCCAATTGCTGCACTCGTGGGCGTGATGTTTATGGTCGTGATCGGCACCTTTGAGTGGTCCACCTTCGAAACATTCGGCCGGGTGCCATTTTCCGAAATTTTAGTGATTATCTCCGTTACCCTGATAACCGTGTTCATGCACAATCTGGCGCTGGCTGTATTGGCGGGAGTAATCTTATCCACGCTGGTCTTCGCTTGGGAGAGTGCCAAACACATCCGACTCTTCCCGAAAGATCTCGATGACGGCAGTCGCGTTTACACCCTCCACGGCCTCCTCTACTTCGGTTCCGTCCGTGAGTTCGCCGAACGTCTATCCACCGCGAACGACCCGGACGAAGTCATTATCGATTTCAAAGATGCCCGCGTTTGTGATTTCTCAAGTCTTGAAATGCTCAGCAGCGTGACTGAGCGCTACAAGAAAGCTGGAAAACGCGTCCAATTGCGCCATCTGAGTCCAGAATGCCAGCAACTACTCAAAGACGCCGGATCGCTTGTCGAAATCGTGATGGCAGATGACGACCCACACTACACCGTAGCACGAATATAAACGACCGCCGCCCTCAGCACTTGGCCTGTAGCAGCGAAAGGAGAATTCATGTTGGCTATCGGGCAATGAGCCACAAGCATCACACATGAAAATGACGGGGGGGAAATTGTAACCGAGGCGCTGGGGCTCTCACTTCAAGCACGGGCATTCGTGGCCGAGCGCCTGATCTAGAGCCTCGACGCCGATCTCGGAGCGGAGTAATCACCCTCCTGGAGGGAGGAAATCCAAAAGCGTTGCCGGGAAGTGGGTGAAGGCGATGTCGAACTTCGCGACGCCGCAGATGTTTTCAAAAAAGCCTACGCATCGCTGGGATGAATCCCATTCGTTTCCACCCCGTAGCGGAGTCGGAAATGATCGATGCGGCAGCGTGGTACGAGGCCAAGCAGGCCGGCTTCGAAAGGCGATATCTCAGTTCTGTCAGGATGCGATCAACCGAATCGAGTTGAATCCCAAGCTTTTCCCGTTTGTCGAGGGTGATGTCCGGTGTTGCTTGGCCAAAACATTTCCTTTCGGAATACTTTTTCGGTTGAAACAAACTTGATTGAAGTATCTGTCGTCATACACCTCCATCGTGATCCAGATTATTGGAGAACTCGATAAAGCCCCCTCACTTGTCAATAACAAGAACCGACCCCTTTACGACAACACCACTCCCCCCCCGCCTTCACAAAAAGCGCAATAAAAGAAAAAGAAAGTGAGTCAGACGCCTGGGCAAATGGTTACTCCAGGGTCTTTGTCCAGTTAATGAATTCCTGATGCTGGTCGGCTTGAAATCTGTTGGTAACGTCGGGTGCAAGCCAGGCGAATGAGCCTTTGGCGATGCGCGGCTTGGCCGATCGGACTTTGTCGATGACTTCGACTACTGCGCTGAAATCGGTGAAACGATCGCGCTTGGGTGTGACAACCAAACATGGTTTCGGAAGCACAAGACCAAACACATCATCGTAGTCGAAAGGCATTTCGCTCTCCCGCCCATTAAAGAGGCCAAGACGCGGTTGAAGCGCGTGCAGTTCCCAGAGGCGCCTGTTGCCGCCGGTCACCCTGGCATTGCCAGCATTTCGCAAGGGAGTCCAGCCACTGAAACAGGCTACACCTGCGACGCGATCATCGAGCGCGCCGGCATACATCGCAGTCAGCGCGCCGCTTGAATACCCAAGCAGGAACACCCGCTTGGTGTCGAACTCGGGGATCGCGCTTTTTGCTGCGCCCCTCCCCTCGACGGCAAAACTCACAGCAGCCCGAGCGTCCATCACCATCCGGCCAAGCTTCGACCAGCGCGGATGGTTTTTGTAAAAGTCGCGCCCCTCGAGCAGCCGCAGTCCAAAGCCGCATTGATCGTAGGCGATGACGGCGAAACCGTTCTCGGCCAGCCGTTGATAAACCGTTGTGCCCTGCACGCCGTAACCCTCGTTGTAGCCGCTGTGATAGGAGAGAGGATGCAGCCAAACGACCACCGGCATGGGCGTCGGCGCTCCGTCTTTGAAATAAAGATTACCCCGCACACCATGGCCAAAGTGGATTGGTACCCGGTGTACGCCCTTGGGCGTCCAGCGGTCGTGCGTCATCAAACTCGACTCGGCATCAGTGAGAAACTCCGCTTGCTCGACCGGCGACAAAGTCTTCGGTGCTTGGCCAAGCGACCATTTGATGCATTCGATGGCGGTAGCGTCCTTGGCGATAGCCAAGCTGGTTGCATTTTGCTGGCTGCGCCACTGTTTCCAGTCAAAGTCATGGATCAATTGCTCGGAAAACTCCCCTTGCTTGGCCAATCCGCGGCCGAAAGCCAGGTCGATCCAATCGAGATTACGCTGCCGATCAGCCCGGCTGACCTGTTCCGGCGGCGGGCCGGATGAGTGGCCACCGATGCGGTAATCAATCCGCAGGTTTTGCTCCGCGCCGAGGAGCCGATAAACAGAGCGGCCTTCGATGTAGGCCTTCTCGACAGCGAAGGTCGGCTCGGCGCCGTCGTTGTACGCGGTATGAATGAGGCAGTGGCGCGGCGAGATCAGCCCATACCAGCCGTGGGCGTCGATCGGCAGTTCATTCTCACGACCTGTGAAGTCGCGCAGCGAGGGAAGAAACCATTCACTTGGAAAATCGGATGGTGCCTCGGCGTAGGTGTTACGACTGGTGAACCGGTAGGGGCTGGACGCGGGCGAACCCGGACTGCGGGCGACGACGCAGGTAATGCGCTCATCGAAAGCACCGGCAATCATCGCCTGTTTGCCGTAACGCGAAAACCCGATGATCGCGATTTTGTCGGCATCAATTTTGGCAATGGATTGATCACCCAGAAGATAATCGATGCAGCGACTGGCCAGCCAGCCCTTTGTGCTGATCTCCGTCCAGGTAGCCTCTGGATATTCCTTGCGGAAGGTCTGCCAAACACTGTCGTAGCCCGGGTAGTCAGTCTCTCGGTGGTGACTGTCCACGCCCGGGAACAGGCAGACGGCGTAGCCACGCTCCAGCGCATCCTCACCCCAGTAACGCTGGTAAAACCGAGGTGCGGTTAGCAGCAGCGGAAACGGGCCTTTGCCATCGGGCAACCAAAGTGCCATCTCGTAGACGACACGATTCGGCGTGGCCAGCGTGACGCGAATCCGCCGCCGAGTGGAGCCATCCTCGTGTACTTTTTCGCTAGTGACTTTGGCCCCGGTAATCTGCGGTATTTCACTGGGGAAACTGCCGATGAAATATTTGATGAGCAACGAGCGGATTTCCTCGCGGCGCTCTTTCCACTCACCGTGGGATTTAACTTTGCGACCATCGAGAAACTCAAGCAACGGCGGCAACTCAGCGCGTAAATACGGCTGACCAAGCGCCGTGAATGAAGTCAACGAGATGACGGCGACTACAAGCCAAAGGCAAATTAAACGGGATGTGTTCAAACAGCACTGCTACCACTCCGGCCAAGCGGCAGCAAGCCAATCGTTGTCATAACAAACCCTATGGGACTTCATTTCAACTCTTCACCCTGAACACAAGCATCGGGATCTTAATTGTGTTCTTCATGGTGAACCCAGTCTGGCTCTAATTCATAGTGGAGAGGTAGGCAACCAGATCGCGAATTTGTCGCAGGTTAAGAATCGTTTTGGGGTCGGGCATCGTTCCAACGGGTTTCGATTGGGATTTAATTTCGGAGGTGGCAAAGGATTCCCGTGAGTTGTCAGGTAGATTGACGATTATGCCGTTATCACTCTCGCTCATCAACGTGCCACTGACCGTGCGCCCGTCCGTGAGTTGCACTGTGACGATCCCGTAACCAGGGACGATTTTGGCCTGTGGATCAACGATGGACTGGAGTAGATATTCGCGCGAATGGCGTTTGGCGATGTCTTCCAAGCTCGGCCCAACCTGTTTGTCGATCTGTTTCAACGCATGACACTTCGAGCATTGGGCCTGTGCGTGGCCGAAAAAGATACCACGACCTTTTTCGGCGTTACCGCCCTGCAGGGCAACGCCATAGCGGGCCATGACATCCTCCTTGTTAATGGAATTTTGATACTGCTCCAGCTGCAACTTGAGCTCCGTGTAGTCACGCGTGGCAGTGGTCGCGGTTTCGAGAACTTCCAGTTGGATATCCGGGGCGATTCTCCCCGCGATCAGTTCCTTGACGAGTTGTTCGATGATCGACTTCTTTGACGGCAACCTTGGCACCATTTTGATCGCCCGCTGCAGTTCAACGGTGTCACCGGAATTTTTCAGTGTCGCCAGCAGGTAGCTATTGACGGCAGACCTGCCCTGTTTGGCCTCCGTCAACTCCTGCGCGGCGACCACTCGAAGTTCAGGAGACTTGGAGTACAGGGCCTTGACGCCGACCGAAGTAAACAGGGCGAGATCCTGTTTCCGTAGCCAGCGCAGCCATGCCTTGCGCACGGTGCTCCGTTGTCCTTCGTCCAACACGAAGCCAGCCACTTGATCCCGTTGTGCCTTGCTCGGCTTGATGCTCTGTAATACCGAGATGGCTCGTCGCGAAACCTTGTCGTCAGCGTCATTTGCCAAAGACCAGATTTCAGGGCCAATAGCCGCACTGAGCGTATCCAGGTCACCCGCTGGAATGGGAAAATAACGCCCGTCTATTGGATCCAGTGTCGATGCCTGCGGCCAGGATTGGAGGGCGTAAAGCGCTTCAACACGTAGAGCGCGACTCAGATTTGGAGTGGTCAGGAAACCGGAGATGCGCTTGGCGGAGGCGATGGTGCCGAGGCGACGATTGGCGGCAATTGCACGGACGTTAACAGAGACCGAATGTTGCGGATCGAGCGCCGCCGCAACTGCGGCCAGGGCCTTTGGGTGCTCCACAAAGGTTTGAGGTGCGGCTTCGTCGTAGATGGCTCGGACGGCGTCGCTCATGACTTGTGGTGAAGCATCGTTGACAAAGGCCGTCAATTCCTTGACGGCCCGTAGTCGCCTGAGGGCGACGACGGCAGCAATACGCATGGCCTCCGAAGGGTATCCGGCGTAGGCTTCCAGCTCTCTTGGTGTGGCAACGCCGACCAGGCCGATGACGCCGGCATGGCGCAAAACGGGTTCCTTGTTGTCAGCCGCAACGATCAGTTCGGTGAGGGCGCCCAACGCATTCTTGCTCTTGAGCTTGCCGCAGGCGATGCCGGCCATCAGTCGCACGCGCGGCGACGGATCGCGAAGCAGGACAGGTATTCGGTTGTCGGGATCAAAGCCAAGCTCGCCTGCCCAGCGGGCGGTCTGGGCACGCAGTTCATCACTGTCGTCGGCACACAGAACCGTAAGCAAGTCCCGATCCCTGTGCTTAAGTTGACCCAGTCCCCACAAACTGTGCAGTCTAGGGAAAAATTCGGCCTTGCGATCCGCTGCCAAGACGCGCAGGGCCTTGATCTCACGACGGGCGACAAGTGCAAACTGCGCTTGCTGGCGGATTCGGCGATCGGTGTGACCAAGAAGTGCAAGCAGTTCAACAACGGTCTGCTTGTTGAAGCCTTCGGCCAGGATCGCCTTTACCTGGACCATCTTTTTCGTATCGGTGCCTGCCTGCAGGGTCCACAGTTGGCTCATGCCGCCACTCGGCCTCCAGAGGGTGAAATAGAGGCGTCCATCCGGTCCAAAAGTCGACGTTAACACCTGCCAGGCGAGTCCTTGGATGGGGATGTGATCGCCCTGTCTTTTGAAACCGGCCCCGTCGGCGATCATCCTGAAGGCACGAATATCACCTTTTCCACCCAGGAAAAAATGATCCCTGTAGGCGCCGCCCAGTGCCGTGCCAGGCTGAAACGAGAATGCGGCCGGGGCGTTCCAGCTGTTCTCAATGGCAGGCAGGAGGTGAGAAGGCTGACCCTTGTGAAATGGAACCCACATCTTCTCTGCCAGCCATGGGTTATAGAGGTCCTCCCGCGCAGCCCGAACCAGGGTGGTATTCCGATATTGATAATACATGCGCCATCCCGAGTCCGAACCTTCAGGCAGATAGACAAGGCGCTCCAGCTCCCCTTGGAAATCAGCGTCATGGTCGACGGAAAAGATATTGCCATGGTTATCAAAATCGAAGTACTGGCAGTTGCGCAGACCACTGGCAAAAACCTCGAACTCGCTTCCGTCAGGGTTGCAGCGCAAGATGCAACCGGAATGCGGGTTACTGACACGCGTCCCCTTTTTTGTCAGGACATCCACACCACGATCGCCCATGCTCCAATAGAGCTTGCCGTCATAGCCTTGGACAATGCTGTGGAGGTCATGATTGCCGTAGCCGATGTGGGGGGCGAAGCCATGGGCAATGCTCTCCCTGCGGTCCGACACCCCGTCGCCATCTGTATCGGTCAACTTCCAGAGGTCGGGAATAATCGTGGTGTAGACGTGTCCGTCGATCGGCGTGACACTGTGGGCAACCCCAGTCAGGACTTTGTTGAAGCCGTCGGCAAAAAGTGTCGCCTTGTCAAACACCCCATCGGCGTTCTCGTCTTGCAGTGTGTAGATCTTCTCGCTGCGCACCGACAAGTCCTTGACGTCCACCTTGCCGTCACCGTTGTAGTCGCCCACTCCCTGGCGAGCGGCGATTTGTCGTGAGTAATTCTCCATTATCCACTGGCGCTTTGCTTTTGTGGATATCAGTTCCATGTCCTGTTCGTGTAGGAACGGCGATTGAATAAGGCTGATCTCCTCACGCTGCTGCCGAACAGTCTCGGTGACGTAGACCGTACCATCGAAACTGATCCCAACCCCCATGATCGGCTTGGGCATGGAATCGCCTCCCATGACAGGCACCCCCAGCAGTCCGTCACTCCCGATCAATGTGCCTGAAACCATGGGCCGCTTGGCGGCGACCGCGTCCGCAGCCATATGGGCAGTCGCACTCTGCATCGCCATTGAAAGCAGCAGGATCATTAGTTGACTATTAACGATTCTTCCAAAGAATCTTTTTTCTTTGAGCATAGACGTCTCAACTCGCGTCGATTCTTTAAGAGCCAGTTTTTGGCTCATCAGACATTTTAGTGAGTGGAGTTGGGAGGGAGCTGTGAATGAGTCAGTTCTTGTTATAGACAAGTAGTTTGTTTTCATTTCAGTCCGTCCACCTTTCGAATGAGCGATTCCACATCCGATTGGCCAAGCGCAAATCCGCGTTTATTTCTGGGCACGACCGCTGCTGGTATCCTTTCGAAAATTGAGATTGGCCAATTTGTCCTTCACCGGGTTCAAATGTCGTCCTTTCAAGCGATCCACATCCTCGGCCAGGCGGAACCATTCCTTGGCCATCGCTTCGACTCGTTTTGGATTCTTCGCTGCCAAATCTTGCGTTTCCGTGCGGTCCTCCGCGAGGTTGTACAACTCCCAGCGGCCGAGCTTGGCCGAGACCAGCTTCCACGGACCCTGCCGAAGGGCGCGGTCGGTCCCGAAGTGGAAATATAGATTCTCATGGGGTTCACGCTCATTCCCCTCGAGAATCGGCAGCAACGACTTGCCCATCAGAGGGTCAATCTTGCGATCGCCGATTTGTTTGGGGTATTTCGCACCGGCCACATCGACGAACGTGCCCATGAAATCTATGAGATGGCCTGGTTGCCTGGTGATACTACCGGGTTCGGTCTTCAATCCCTTCGGCCAATGCACAATGAGTGGCGAACTAATACCGCCTTCGTGCTGGTTTTGTTTGTAGAACCGAAACGGTGTGTTGCCTGCGTGCGCCCAACTGGCATCATAAGTCCAGTACGACTGGGGATCCCACGGCTTAAGGTAGCGACCACGCGTGCGCTCAAACGGACAAGCGCCGTTGTCTGAGCAGAAAAGAAATAGCGTGTTATCCCAAACACCCTTCTCCTTCAGCTTAGCCACGATACGGCCTACGTTTTGGTCCAGCACATCCACCATCGCGGCAAACACCTCCATGCGGTCCGCCTCCCACTCGCGCTCCTTCACGCTGAGACCGTCCCACGCTGGAACGTGCGTCGGCCGTGGGCTGAGCTTGAATTTTTTCGGGATGAGCCCGCTCTTTAACTGCTTCGCATAACGCATCTTGCGCAACTTGTCCCAGCCACCGTCATACATGCCATCGTACTTCTTTACGTCCGCCTCCGGCGCATGCAGCGGATAATGCGGCGCATTGAACGCCACATAGAGCAGGAACGGATTCTTTTGCTGCGTCGCTTCATCGAGGAAGTTCAGCGCGAAGTCGCCATTGGCGTGGGTGGTGTAAAACGGTCGGCCATTGAGCGTTTCTGGTACCTCATACTTTTCCCCGTTTAAACGAAATGTGTTGTCCCCCTTAAAGAAACTCGTCGCCCCGGACAGGTGCCCCCAATATCGCTGAAAACCAAAGTCAGTCGGTTCCTTGCTCAGATGCCACTTGCCGACCATTGCAGTGAAGTAGTCCGCTTAGCCA
>Ga0209043_1001163_pt1 | contig 15210 bp, 17 predicted proteins | sample SaaInlV_100m_DNA_3_FD_184654 | JGI IMG/M metagenome (GOLD analysis project Ga0209043, IMG submission 184654) | Marine microbial communities from expanding oxygen minimum zones in the Saanich Inlet - SI037_S4LV_100m_DNA (SPAdes) (version 2) | ecosystem: Environmental > Aquatic > Marine >... | reverse complement strand
GTTTATCTTACAAGATCCAAATGGGGTCTTTAGAGTAAAGCAACTACCAAGTTCAGATAAACTATAATCTTCCGCCATAACATCGGCAGATTTTTCGATACCAATGGTCAATAAGTTTCTTGGAAATTCCTCAGCGATTTCACGACCAACCGAGTCATCTAAATTAACAACTGATTTTTCGATATGGTTATAACGAAAGAACCCTTTCTTTGCCTCCTTATAGCCATCCATTGTCTTATGAAAATCTAGATGATCACGACTTAAGTTAGTAAATATACCAACGGAAAAATACATCCCATGAACTCTTTTTAGGGCAAGTGAATGAGACGAAACTTCGAGAAAACAATGGCGAGTTTTTTGCTCCGTCATTTCATGAAGCATTCGATTTATATCTAAAGATTGAGGCGTTGTTATTTGAGCGGGAAGGTTAGTATCTCCATAGCAATAATTAATAGTTCCTATGATTCCCGTTTTTTCACCTCTAACCTTATGTATAGAGTCTAAAATATACGTAACCGTTGTTTTCCCATTAGTTCCTGTCACACCATAAACATTGATTCTCTTAGAGGGTTGGTCATAAAACTCAGCACCAACCCAGGCCAGAGCACTTCTACAATCTTCTACGTAAATTGCAGTTACCTTATTTTGACTAAGATTAAAATCCGACAATTTTTCAACAGGCGTTTCCGTCACAAACGCTGATGCTCCGCGATCAATAGCGTCACCAACAAACTTAAAACCATTATGCTTAAATCCATTAAGAGCAAAAAACAGACCTCCGCTTTTAACCTTACGGGAATCAAAAGCTAACGATGAAATTTCCCGACTCAATGTCCCTTTGACACCTTTCACAGGAAAACCTTCGATTAAAGTTGATAGTTTATGATTTGGCATGCTATTCATTTTATAAATATTTTTTTTCACAAAGAATAAATCAATTTGAGTTGATCTAAAGAAGCTAAGCTCCTTGCCCACTCTCAAATAGTTCGTCATGCTCGATCCAATATATAAACACGTTGATCATTTGGCGGAACGTTTAAATAACGCAAAGTTTCTCTTCCAATATCTTTAAAAACTGGTGCCGCAACCGAACCACCCCAATGCCCACCCTTAGGCTCATCAACCATAACCAAAATAGCTATTTTTGCAGCGTCCGCTGGGACAAAACCAACAAAAGATGAAACATAAGCTGTGCTTGAGTAACTTCCCTTTTTGTGGTCATATTTTTGAGCTGTTCCAGTTTTCCCAGCAACTTCATATCCTTTAATAGCAGCCTTCCCCCCTGTCCCATTTTTTACAGCATGTTTTAGAATCTCTATCACTTGCCTGCTAGTTTGAGTCGAGATAACTCTCCTAACGGATTTAGATTTAAATCGCTTAGTCACACGTCCATTTTTTATAATTGCACGGGTAACACGCGGAACCATAAGAGTCCCACCATTAGCGATTGCGCTGACTGCATTTATCATTTGAAGCGGTGTCGCACTAATTTCGTGACCGAACGAAATAGAAGCCAGAGACCTTTCATCCCAAGCCGCTAATTCCTTAAACTGGCCTACAGCCTCACCAGGCAAAGCCACTCCAGTTTTTTGACCAAAGCCAAATTTTTTAATGTAATCGTAAAAATAATTTTTCCCAAGGTGTTGGGCAACCTTCACAGAACCAATATTACTAGACCTAGAGACAACATCTTGTAATGTTAGCCATCCAAATTTATGGTTTGCGGCTTCGCCAATTTTTTTACCTCCAATTTTAAATTCTCCATTTTCGCAAAAGAAAATGTCATGCGGTCTTGCTAACCCTGCATCGATGACAGCAGCAGCTAAAATTGGCTTGAAAATTGAACCTGGCTCATAAGAGTTAGAAACAGCACCATTAATCCACCTTTTAGGTTTGTAAGCAGAATAGTTATTCGGGTTGTACTGAGGCATATTAGCAATCGCATACACTTCACCTGTATTTGGATTCATAACAATAGCCACCCCTGACTTAGCTTGATATTTCTTCACTTGTTTACTCAAGTGATGTTCAGCAAAAAATTGAATTACCTCGTCAATAGCCAAAATCATGCCTTGATTTTTCTTTGCACCTCCATTAATCTCTCCGCTAAATTGCACAAGTTTTCCGCGAGCATCTTTTTTCATTACCGTTTTAACAATATTTCCTTTTAGTGCTGCATCATATTGATGCTCAATTCCGGCTAAACCCTGATTATCTATTCCAGCAAACCCTATAACACCAGATGCCAATTCTCTCTTTGGGAAAAACCGTTTATCCTCTGATATAAAATTAACCCCTGAAAGTGAGTGTCTTTTTAATCGAGCAATTTCTGTGGGAAAAACTTTACGCTTAACCCAGGCAAAACTACGCTTTGAGCTTATTTTCTTAAATATTAACCTTTCATTCATTTTTAGTGCTTTTGCTAATAACAAAGCCGTCTTTTTTTTATCTTTTATTTCTCGTGGTGTTACATACACAGACTCAACTTTAATATTAGAAGCCAATTCATTCATATTTCTATCGTATATAAAGCCACGCCCGTATTGAACATTCACCGTTATCTGATGCTGCTGCATAGATCGAGAAACCAATTCCTCATGTTTGATAACCTGAAGAAAAAATAATCTCCCCACAAGTCCGACACCAAACAATACAAAGAGAACTGAAACCAAAATCAATCTCACCTTAAGAGATTCTCGATTTAAATTTACACTTGGTATTTTTTCTTTATTACGCTTCATTATTTACTTCTTCAAAAAAACCGTTACAATTTGCCCGCTTGTGGGCTCCCTAAGTCCGATTTCATTTTTCGCTAATAGCTCGACACGTTCTAACGATCTCAAACTTTCCCATTCCACGCGAAGGAGATGGTTTTCGCGAAGCAAGGTTTGATGAGTTTCATTAAGAGCTTCATACTCATAAGCCAACCCAACCAAACGAATATTGCTCCATACAAATGCCATAGCAACTACCATCAAACCCACAACCGCCATCAAAACTAAACGATATTCCCGCGTAGTCACATGAAATTGATTTTTTTTTGATTTTGGAAACCACTTAAACATAAACTCTTTCCCCCACCCTTAATTTAGCGCTTGAAGAACGAGAGTTGCGTGTCAGCTCTTCTGCCGTAGGAATAATTGGTTTACGTGTAATAATTTTCAATCGTTGCTTCTTCCCGCAAGAGCAAATAGGAAATTTTGGAGGACAAACACAGTCCTTTTCCTCATTTTTAAAAAAATTTTTTACAATTCGATCCTCTAGAGAATGGAAAGAAATCACTATGATACGTGCTGATTCTTGCAACATATCTACAGACTCTACCAACGCTTTTTTTATGTGTTCAAGTTCACTATTAACAGCAATTCTCAATGCCTGGAATGTACGCGTGGCAGGATGAATTTTGTATTTTCCCGGCGAATGTACCGCGGTTGATACAATATTTGATAGTTGTACCGTTGTTTTAATAGAGCTTTTTGTTTGTGCTTGTCGAATAGCCCTAACAATCCTTTTTGAAAAACGCTCTTCCCCATATTCTTTGATTATTGACACCAACTCTTCATCAGACAGTTCAACTAAAAGATCGGCAGCTGTTATTTTTTGAGAAGAATCCATTCTCATATCTAAAGGTCCATTACGCATAAAACTAAACCCCCGGTTTGGCGAGTCCAATTGCGGAGAAGAAACACCTAGATCAAGAATCAATCCATCTACATTCATTAAATTAGCCTTTTTTAAGATGGTTTTTATGTCACTGAAGTTTCCATGAACTAAAGTGATTCTACTTCTAAAGGAAGCTAGCCTTTTTTCAGCTCGTTCAATTGCTCGCATATCCCGATCGATCCCTAGCACACGAACATTTGTTGTATTTTTTAACAATAATTCTGTGTGCCCACCATCCCCCAAGGTGCCATCGACAATCAAGCTATCTCTCTCAAGGTTAAGGTTTTCAAAAACTTCCCTTCCAAATACTGATTCATGTTGCTTGGACATTTTTAATGAAGGCTTTACAACAGCATTGAAAAGATTAGGACAATACTATGGGATGGGAAATACTAGTTTTACTCTGAGGCCTTCTCTAAACGATCCGGAGCCCAAAGCTCAAAAGTCTTAGACATACCCACAATCATCACTTCTTTATTTAATCCAGCAGCTTCACGTTGAGAAGCAGGAATCAAAATTTTACCTGATTTCATTTCACATTCTGTCGCTCGAGCATAAAACTCCCTAAGCCGATCTCTATCACTCTTGTCAAATGCATTGAGGTTATACAATTTCTCCTCATTTGTAGCCCACTCACTCTGAGGAAATACAATGAGAAACCCACTCATCACGCACATAACCAGTTGCGGGCTACCCTGTTCAAGGAGGCCTTTGAATTTTGCTGGCACATTTAGGCGCCCCTTTTCATCAAGGCTGACACTATAAGTTCCCAAAAATCCATTCATATGCGAATTGGTTGATTTTAAATTAAAAGCAAACTAACATTAATAAACACTTTATGACACTTTATGACACAATCGTAGCATATTGGAACACCCTGTCAATAGAGAAAGGTAAAAAAATATAAACACTTAAGGGCTATTTAGTTAATTTTAAATATTCCTAACTATGACACTTTAGGAAATTATTTTTGAACTAGTTGAATTGGAATAGACTGAAATTTATCCAATATTAAGAAGAGGCTGTGCTTGATTAGGTATTTTAAATATAGTGTTTAGACGTGGCACCTATTTTGGCTACACTAAATAAATTAGTGCCCTATATAATAATGAAGGGTTTTATAAAAAATTAACTTTCTAGTGGTGGTTCCCTAGCTATTAATTTTTTAAAATAGCATTTAAGTGACCATATATTTTTATAAACTTTTATGTTTTACGGCTCGCAACTATCTTTATTTGAAAGGATTTGCTTTGACAAGGTCAAATTTTGAGTGATACTATGATTAGCTGATGGAGGCTATTTTAAGTTGTTTTAAATGGTTTTATTTTATCAAATAATATAAAGTTTAAGAATATGGACCGTAAAAAAATCAAATTTATACTTGGTTCTGCATTGATTGTAGGAACTATAGGCTATTTAATTGCAACGGGAATCAATAGCACTTCTACATATTTTTTTACTGTCAGTGAATTAATGGACCAAAAAGTTGCTTTCCATGGAACTGGAATGAAGGTGAAGGGTAATGTCGTTGAAGGCTCAATCGAAAGGGACCCCGATGACTACCTCAATGTTCAATTTTCTATTGAAGAAAAAAATAGTAACCTGAATGTTGTTTATCAAGGCATCACACCAGATATGTTCCAAGACGGTGGAGAAGTTGTCGTTGAAGGAGCTCTAGACAAACAAGGTGTTTTTCATGCAAATACATTGTTGACAAGTTGTCCTTCAAAGTATGAGGCAGAGAAAGAAGCGGGTAAAACGCATCCGGGAACTCTCCCGGGTTATAAGTCTAAACCCGAGCTAGATCTCAAAAAAATTAATTCTTTACCCAAGACAACGGTTTAAAGTCCCTCTCGTTATTTTCTCAACGCCAAAATCCTTGTTTCTAATGTTCGAAACAAAGATAACGTCTAATGAGATATAAGAAAAAAAGGACGTTAAGGAAATTATGAATGATATAGGTGAATTTGCTTTAATGGTCGCACTGGCCACATCCATCTATGGGACCGTGGCATATGTTATGGCTGCACGCGGTAACCGAATAGACCTTTATTTAAGTGCGGATAAAGTCCCATTTATTACTTGGGGCTGCGTGATGATTTCTTCTATCGCCCTTTGGAAGGCATTTTTTACAAATGACTTCAGCCTGCAATACGTATATGCATATTCGAATATTGAGCTAGATTATTTCTACAAATTCAGCTCCTTTTGGGGAGGACAAAAAGGATCTCTACTATTTTGGGTTCTTATTTTAACAAGCTACATGATAGTGGTTCATATTCAGAATCGCTCAAAAAATTTGATAGTAGTGCCATATGCGATGGCGGTTATGCTGGCAATCACAGTCTTCTTTCTTCTTCTTCTTAATTTTTCTACCAACCCTTTTGAGCGCATTCCTTTACCACCAGAAGATGGGCGTGGATTAAATCCGCTTTTGCAAAATTACTGGATGGTTATTCACCCACCTACGTTGTACTTAGGTTATGTTGGATTCACAGTTCCATTTGCCTTTGCAGTTGCTGCACTTATCTCAAAAAATTTGGATGATGCATGGATTCGATTAACTCGAAAGTGGACAGTTGTGTCATGGTTTTTTCTGTGTATGGGAAATTTATTTGGAGCAAGTTGGGCTTACGTGGAATTGGGGTGGGGTGGATACTGGGCGTGGGATCCCGTCGAGAATGCAGCCTTTATGCCGCTTATTGTGGCGACCGCGTACTTACATTCAGTCATGATTCAAGAAAAAAAAGATATGATGAAGGTATGGAATATGTCACTCATCCTTCTCACATTTGTGATGACTATATTTGGAACATTTATTACTCGAAGTGGACTTATACAATCCGTCCATACTTTTGATGAAGCAACACTGGGATATTATTTTCTCGGGCTACTTTTTTTTATAATTGTTTCTTGTACAGCATTGATTGTTTCGCGCCTATCCTTACTTAAAAGTAAAAATGAATTAGATTCATTTCTTTCAAGAGAAGCAGGTTTTCTCTTTAATAATTTATTACTTCTTGGAATCGCGTTTGCAACATTTTGGGGAACCATTTTCCCAATTATTTCTGAGGCGGTGCGCGGAGTAAAGATCACGGTAGGACCCCCTTTTTACAACCAGGTCAATGTTCCTATTGGATTGGCTCTGCTGGCGTTAATTGGTATCGGCCCTATTATTGCTTGGAGAAAGGCTACCTGGTCTAATCTGAAAAAGAATTTTTTAAAACCGCTGATGTTTGCCGCCGTCGGAGGTGCAATTTTATTCCCTATCGTGCCACTGTCTAACCGATCGGAAATTTATACTTACATCACTTTCATTCTTTGTATTTTCGTATTGTCTTCTATGCTCATTGAGTTTTATAAAGGAACTATGGCTCGGTATGCTTCAAGTCAAACATATTTGAGTGCTTTAGGTTCCCTAATCTGGAATAACAAGAGACGTTATGGCGGTTATACAGTCCATATCGGCATAGTAATGATTTATGCAGGGATCGCTGCATCATCTTCATACGGAATTCATACGGAAAAAAGGCTTAAGATAGGTGAAACAATCGAGATAAGAGATTATACATTGCGTTACGAAAAACTCGCAGCGATACAAGCCACTTCAGTAAAAACTCGTATTGTTGCTCAACTAGCCGTTGAAAAAGATGGAAAAAGGATTTGGACAGCGAGACCAGAAAAAGAGTTCTACAAAGGGCAAAATCAGCCTGTATCCGAAGTAGATGTAAGGTCCACGATGGCAAGTGATCTGTATGTTATCCTTGCAGATTTTTCTGAAGATGAGTCGGCAACAATAAAGGTTTATCACAACCCTATGGTGAAATGGTTGTGGACGGGAGGATGGATCATCGCTCTAGGAACTATGGTCTCTGCATGGCCTGACAGGTTGGAACAACGTCGCAGATTAGAACGGCTGAAACTCCAAAAAATAGTTTTTTCATCAGCCCAGGGGTGACTATGGTAATTCATTTAAAAAAAATCAGTTTTATTTTTTTTGTTGTACTGTTTATTACTATCGTTAACTCAAGCGTGGCAAGTGCGGGGGCGATATTATCAGACTTAGAAAATCAACTGATGTGTAAGTGCGATGATAAGTGTGGGAAGGTCCTTATAAATTGTACTTGTTCGACGGCTGATAAAAACCGAAAAAAATTCACAAAAATGCTTGAATCAGGTTTAACGGTTGATCAAATTGTTCAGCAGCAGATTGAAAAATATGGCGAAACGATACTTTCTGCTCCTAGCAAAAATGGATTTAATCTCACTGCTTGGGTAATTCCATTTGGAGCAATCATGATTGGAGGAATCGGAATACGCAAGCTTGTAAATGGGTGGGTAGAAAAAAAGAAACCTGCTATCGAACTTCAAAATATTGAAGGGGATGCTGCATCTGAATCAGGTGCTGAAAAATCCAGTGAAGTGACTTCCAGTAAATACTCCCGTCGTTTGAAAGATGAGTTAGATCGACTGGAAACATGAACCTTACTTTCACTAATCTAATTGAACTACTCTTAATTGCAGCCATCATAATTGCTATTGGTATTCCTTTATTTGGGAAAATGCCAAATACTAGACCTTTTTCTGAAATTGACCCTGTGGAAGAAGAGTTTAAGCATCTATTAGTTCGTAAAGAAGAAATTTTATTGTCTCTTAAAGAATTGGAGGTTGACCTTCAGGCCGACAAAGTATCTATTGAAGATTCCGATTCGTTACGGAGCAAGCTCGAAGGAGAGGCAATTAACATCCTTGAACGAATTGATGAATTAAAAAAAAATAAAAAAAAAGGCGTGAAATCACCTTCTAAAAATTTTCTTCTGGCTTAATGAAATATCTTTTTCAGTAAACATCTAGCAAATCAAAGCGACTATTTTACATGGCAGCCTCGTCCATATTGTCATATGGGCATGATATTTGACCTTCGATGGTGGTATCCCTCATGAACGAGCAAAACAATCCCACTTCATCTCATCCTATTATTCAGGTTCAAGAACTCCGAAAAGATTTTGGTTATCTTCAGGCCTTGAGTGGAGTCAGTTTTAATTTAAACAAAGGGGACTTTCTTACCATCTTTGGACCTAACGGAGCTGGCAAGACAACTTTAATTAAAATTCTTACTGGTCTTATGCGTCCCACTTCCGGGTCAGCAATTATAGATGGTTTTGATGCTCTTGAAGGCAATTCAATGTTAAGAAGTAGAATCGGCGTTATCTCTCACGCGACCTGTTTGTATCCTGACTTAACAGCACTAGAAAATCTTTTATTTTACGCTAAACTATATGGTCTAGATGACCCAGAAGAAAGAGCCAACGAATCTATTAGTGCGTCCGGATTACAATTACGTAGACATGATCCAGTCCGGATTTACTCCAGGGGAATGCAGCAGCGATTAGCTATTGCGAGGGCTACTCTGCATGACCCTTCAGTTTTGTTTTTGGATGAACCCTTCACTGGCTTGGATCTAACGGCAACCAATGGGCTTAAAAACAAACTTCATGATTTACACAAGGATAAGCGTACTCTTATCATGACAACACATGATATATCTTGCGGCCTTGAAATGTGCGATAAAGTAGCAATACAAAATAAGGGAAAGTTTTTATTCCTAGAGTCTATCGATCGTATTGATCGAGAAAGTTTTGAAACTCTTTATACAGAAACTTTAGAAAAGTGAAATGCACACTGGAGCCCCTGTCATTGCTATGAATAGATATCTTAATCAAGTGAGGGCTATTGTCTGGAAAGATTTCATTACAGAATTAAAGACGCGTGAGTTGTTCAGTTCAATGTTTATTTTCGCACTCCTTGTTATCATAATTTTTATTTTTTCAATTAACCTTAGTATCGTTAAGGCAAGCGAAATTGGACCTGGGGTAATGTGGGTCGCTTTTTTATTTGCCGGAACGATTGGCCTCAACCGATCGTTTATGCTGGAGAAAGAAAATGACTGTTTGCAAGGACTGCTCATTGCGCCTGTAGATAGAACGGCACTTTACTTTGGAAAACTGATCAGCAATTTTTCTTTTTTATTAATTATGGAATTCTTGATATTACCAATTTTTATGATTTTCTTTAATATTGATTTAATTCCCCATCTTTTACCGTTAATTTATGTGATTTTTGCAGGAACACTAGGGTTTTGTACTATAGGAACACTACTTTCATCTTTATCGGCTAATCTCAAATCGCGTGATATCATGCTACCAATACTATTATATCCGTTGATAATTCCAATTATTATTGGATCCGTCCGAATGACAAGCCAGGTGATTGCTGGAGAACCTTTATCAAGTATGACAAACTGGTTGAGTTTGGTTTTATGTTTTGACGTCATTTATATTGCCGTTTCAATTATGATAATTGATTTTGTTCTGGAGGAATAATTCGAATGGATAATCTGGAATATTTATTTGCAGCAAACGTTTTTGTATGGGGAGGTATTTTTTATTACCTGTTTCGAATCAAAAAATATCAACAATCTTTGCAAAATGATTTAAATCTCATAAAAGAAGCTATTAAAAAAGGGTCGCAAAGTGAGTGAAGAAGCAAAACAAAGCAGTTCAATTCTAATATGGCTTACGGCCTTGGCATTCTTAATAGGAATGGCAGCTATTTTTATTTATGTGCCTACGGAACAAATGGAAGGGGCAGTTCAGCGGATTATGTACTTTCATATTCCTGCAGCATGGTTGGCATTTTTTTCTTTTTTTATTGTTTTTATATGCAGTATTTTATTTTTATGGAAGAAAGAAAGGGAGTGGGATATATATGCGCTAGCTTCTGCTGAAATCGGTGTAATTTTTTGTTCGTTAGTCTTAATAACGGGACCAATTTGGGCTCGGCCTATCTGGGGTGCATGGTGGGTATGGGATGCTCGGCTAACATCCACATTGATTTTATGGCTCATTTACGTGTCTTACCTTATGCTTCGATATCAGACCGAGGCCGGTTCCATGCGTGCCCGGTTTGCTGCAGTTTTAGGAATTATTGGTTTTCTTGATATCCCATTCATTCATTTTTCTGTTTTATGGTGGCGTACATTCCATCCTCCACCTAAGATGATATCACCTGAAGGATTAGGCGCGGGAATGGATACTTCTATGGTAGCTACTCTGATGCTATCACTTGGAGCCTTCACACTGCTTTATTTTGTATTGATGGGACAGCGAATTAAAGTTGAGAAGATGAAAGATGAAGTCGAACAACTCAAAAAAGACCATTTATATAGTAACTAAAAAATATGTACTACTTTTTCTCCTTATTTTTATAAGTGCCATTCTTTTTTTCTTAGAACACTTTACAGAGACACCTATTTCTATTGCAGATATTCAAACAAAAGAAATATTTAATGCAAAAAAATCGTCTGTAGGGTACTTTGCTCCTAGTTTTAAATTGCGAAACATAAAAGGAAATTATGAAAGCCTTGAAAGTTACCGCGGAGAAGTGGTCGTTCTAAATTTTTGGGCAACTTGGTGCGCTCCTTGTCGCATTGAGATGCCCTCTTTTGAAAAACTTTATCGTCGTTACCGCTCCGAAGGAGTTACGGTTTTAGCAATCACACTGGATAAAAATTCAGAAAATAAAATTAAATCCTTTGTTGACGAGTATGGCCTTTCATTCCCAATTTTATTAGATGAGAAAGGCGAAGTGGAGCGGCTTTACCCTTCAATGACAATTCCGTTTACTTATATAATTGACCGTCAAGGACGAATAGTGGCAAGAGTGGATGGTGCTAAAAACTGGGAATCAAGTGAGACCTTCGAAGCAATTGAATATTTATTAAAAAATCGTAATTAAGATTCTTTATCTTTATGGTGACCTATTATGAGTGAAAAAGATGTAATCGAAATGAATCAAAGTTTTTATGATGCTTTCAATAAAAATGATATCGAACTTATGATTGGAATTTGGTTAAACGACTCAACTTCGCAATGTATTCACCCAGGGTGGGACGTCTTAACCGGGTTTAAAAATATTATGACCAGTTGGCAGAAAATTTTTACAGCAGCACAGGATTTAGAAATTAAACTTTCAAATATCGATGTTACTGCCTCAGAAAACCTTGCGTGGGTAACATGCCAAGAAAATCTTTTTTCAATAGTATCAAGTGGCGTTCAATTGTCAAAAGTTCACTCGACCAATCTATTTAAAAAACAAAATGGTGCGTGGAAAATGGTCCTTCATCACGCCTCACCTGTCAGCGGACTTCCCTCCGGAGAAAAAGTATCTGAAAATTAACAAGCAGATAGAAAATCATTGCTTAACTTTCAGAAACTGAGACCTCTCGGTAATAATTATAGCTTTAAATTCGAAGGGTGGAACTTATAGTGAGAGTGCCCTATCACATCTTAGTTTTTAAAAAAGATGCTTTAGACATTCACAACTAATGCGCGCGGCTCACCTTATAAGATTAATTTTGCTCACGTAAAAAACATGCAACTTCATGTGATGAATTAATTTGGTTCAGTTGTGGAACAGATTGCTCGCATTTTTTTTCTTTAATCGGACATCGTGAATAAAAAACGCAACCTTTAGGAATATCAATAGAGCTTGGTAAATCACCTTTAATTTTTAAATCTTCTTTTTTTTTATCTAAATCAATTGAAGGGACTGCAGCTAATAACGCTTCAGTATAAGGGTGACGTGGATTACTGAAGAGTGATGCACTGTCGGCAATCTCAACTATTTTACCAAGATACATAACCGCCACGCGATCACAAAAGTGTCTAACGATGGTCATATCATGAGAAATAAATAAATACGATATCTGCATTGATTCTTTTAGATCAAAAAGCAGGTTTATTATCTGAGCTCGAATTGACACATCCAGAGCAGAGACTGGTTCATCGGCAATAATTAAACTCGGATTAAGTGCTATGGCACGTGCTATTCCTATTCTCTGCAATTGACCACCGCTCAATTCGTGTGGATATTTTTCTGCCTGCTCAGTCGTGAGTCCAACTTTTTCTAATAGCTCTTCAACCTTACCTTCTTTTGATTTTGTGAGCCCATGAATATCAAAAGGTTCTTCCAGTATTTTCTTAATTGATTTTCTTGAGTTTAAAGAGGCCTGGGGGTCTTGAAAAATAATTTGTATTTCTTTTCGAAGAGAACGCAGTTCATTTTTTTTCAATGCCAGCAAATCATGATTTCGGTAAAAGACTTCGCCAGAGGTAGGTTCCACGAGTCTCAATATTGCACGTGCAGCTGTTGATTTTCCACAACCAGATTCTCCTACTAAACCTAAGGACTCTCCCTCACGAAGTAGAAAAGAAATACCATTTAAAGCGTGAACCGTTTGAACGCCATGATTAGGAACCCTTACCTGAAAATGTTTTATTAAATTTTTTACCTTTAGTACAATAGGTTGAGGTAGTTCTATTTTTGTTTTCATTAATGCATCCAGCAGCTGACTGAATGTGTCTGAGATGTTTTCTTAAGTTGTGGTTTTTCTACTTCACAACGTGTTTCTGCTACAGAGCAACGAGAGTAAAATGGGCATCCAAGAGTAACTTGTGAGAGTGAAGGAACCGTTCCTGATATTTCTCTAAGCTTTGATTTTTTTTGTTGAGTGGCATCTAATGTAGGAATCGATTCCATAAGACCTATCGTATAGGGATGGCGTGGTGAACGAAAGATATCACTAACTGACCCAGACTCGACTATTTCACCTGCATACATAACCATGACACGCTCTGCTACTTCGGCTACAACTCCCAAATCATGTGTGATAAGTATAATTGACATTTGACTTTCATTTTTTATTTTTTTTAAAAGACTAAGTATTTGTGCCTGTATTAAAACATCGAGTGCTGTTGTTGGTTCGTCGGCTATAAGAATACGTGGAGAACATGAAAGTGCTATAGCGATCATAACTCTTTGTCTCATCCCACCGCTTAACTGATGAGGATATTGACTTAATTTCTCCTTTGGAGAAGAGATTTCAACCAGTTCTAAAAGTCTAAAAGATTTTTCTTTGGCTTCTTTCCGTGAGAGAACAGTGTGCCGCAAAATTGTTTCAACTATTTGTTCCCCTATAGTAAGAACAGGATTTAACGACGTCATCGGATCTTGGAATATCATCGCGATATCTTTGCCTCGCAAATCCTGCAATTCTTTTTTCTTCAGCGTTAGTAGGTCTTTACCCCCAAAAATAATTTCTCCACTATTGATTTTCCCAGGGGGTTCTTGTATAAGCCTTAATATAGAAAGAGCACTCACGGTTTTCCCACAACCTGACTCCCCAACCAATGCAAGTATTTCTCCTTGATAGAGTTGATAACTGATTCCACGAACAGCTATCAACTCTTTTTTTGGAGTCGAAAAAGATACCTTTAAGTTTTTGACTAACAATTCTGTAGTACGCATATTCTTTCAACCTCAATTTTAACTTTAAGAATTATAATGCATCGCTTTATCATTGGATAATTTTTTATTATAGAGAATTAAAGACATCACCCGTTTAAGAGCATCAATAAGTACAATAAAAATGATTACACTTTATCCATTGGTTCAACACAGTTTTCGTGAGAGTATATTTGGCTGGGAATAGGTGTTATGGACTAATTTTTTAATATAGTTTAACAACAGTTGGGTGGTTTTAGTAAGGAGGATAGGATATGAAAATATTGAGTTGGAACGTGAATGGTTTACGAGCCGCTGTTCGAAAAGGCTTTATGGATTGGTTTCATGAAGAATCCCCAGACGTGATGTGCCTACAGGAAATCAAAGCAACACCCAATGACCTAACAAAAGATGTTGCGAACCCCTCCGGATATCATGCCGTTTGGAATCCAGCACAACGTAAAGGGTATAGTGGTGTGGCTATTTTGAGCAAAAAAAAACCCCTAAAAACTCATCTAGGTATGGGGATTGACCGGTTTGATGTGGAAGGTAGAATCATACGATTTGAGTACAAAGATTTTGACCTTTTAAATATTTACTTTCCCAATGGCACCAGTGGTCCAGAACGCCTGAAGTATAAAATGGATTTTTATGATGCGTTTCTCAAACACTGTGAATCATTGCGAAAAGAGGGTAAAAAACTAATCATCACCGGAGACGTTAATACGGCTCATAAAGCTGTCGATTTAAAAAACCCAAAGCCAAATGAAAAAAACTCAGGGTTTCTTCCAAAGGAAAGGGCCTGGATGGACAAGTTTATCGGCCATGGATACATTGATACCTTCCGTGAATTCTGTCAGGACCCAGATCATTACACCTGGTGGAGCTATAGATCTGATGTCCGTAAGAGAAATATTGGATGGCGTATTGATTACTTTTTCGTTACCGAGGATTTAATGAAAAAGGTGGAAAACTCACGTATATACCCCGAGGTAATGGGTTCGGATCACTGTCCGATTGGATTGAACATAAAATCTTTATAAGATATAAGAATTCCGTTTGATTTATTAGCCTAAATGAATCTATCATAATGAATCAACATCCAAACAAGTGAATATTTTTTTAAAAGTGGTTACATGTATTTCTATCAGCAAAAAATGAAAGGTAAATAATGAGCTTTGAATTAGGAAAAAACTATTCTGG
>Ga0209043_1001155_pt1 | contig 15265 bp, 15 predicted proteins | sample SaaInlV_100m_DNA_3_FD_184654 | JGI IMG/M metagenome (GOLD analysis project Ga0209043, IMG submission 184654) | Marine microbial communities from expanding oxygen minimum zones in the Saanich Inlet - SI037_S4LV_100m_DNA (SPAdes) (version 2) | ecosystem: Environmental > Aquatic > Marine >... | reverse complement strand
ATTTAATAGCCGATAAGATTATAGGTTCTATGATCGCCGCATATAATTGTATGAATTTTGGAGGCGATCCAACTGATAGTAAAAGTAAAAGTGAGCTTGCTAAATTTCGTATAGATGTTGGCGATCAAAACGGACTTCTTATATTTGGACCAGACATGTCTGGATATGGTGAATGCTTTATACACCCGCATTCCTATGCGCATTCTTATGGAAATAGTGGTGCATATAAATATACTTCAAAAGATATTTATTCATCGCTTATGCAACTTGCATTTCTGGCAGGACTTGCTCAGCTTTATCGAGAAGGGCAATTTTGGATGCATAGGCCATACATGTAGATAATTATTCCCCACAGAAACCCCGGCTTTCTGTGGGGCTTTCTGTGTCTAAGGTCTTATTGACTTCCTCTCATATATGTATATAATGGTAACACTGCTCAAAGGGGCGGTTTTTTAACTAGAACTTTGACAATTATACAGACCTACTTCTACTTTTGGTGAGTACATAAAAGTAGGTCAACAGCCGGCAAATCTCTAGAGCGAGATTTGCCAAATGCAAGGTAAGTAAATATAGGCTTGTCGAGATTTCCCCCCGGGAACTCAGGCAGGTAAAACATAAAATATACAGTGATAAAAAGAGATGAAAGAAGATTTACATATTTTTTCTTTTGTTTCGTTCAAAAAAATTCGAGCACGATTACTTCTACAAGTAATCACTCAAATTCTTATTTAGAGTTTGATCCTAGCTCAGGGTGAACGCTGGCGACGTGGATAAGGCATGCAAGTCGAACGGGTTTAGACCCGTGGCAGACGAGGTAGTAAGGCATAGGTACGTACCCCAAAGTCGAGCATAACCCACCGAAAGGTGGAGCAATTCTCGATAGTCTCGCAAGAGTAAAGTTTTAACGCTTTGGGAACGGCCTGTGTGGTATCAGCTTGTTGGTAGTGTAAAGGACTACCAAGGCTATGACGCCTAGGGGAGGTGAGAGCCTGACCCCCACCGATGGAACTGAGAACGGTCCATACTCCTACGGGAGGCCGCAGTCGAGAATCTTCCGCAATGGACGAAAGTCTGACGGAGCGACGTCGCGTGGTTGATGAAGTCCTTCGGGATGTAAAGACCTTTTATGAAGGAGAAAGTGCGTTTTTGACGTATTGATGTTACTTCATGAATAAGGGGCTGCTAACTCTGTGCCAGCAGCAGCGGTAATACAGAGGCCCCAAGCGTTACCCGGAATCACTGGGCGTAAAGAGTATGTAGGCGGTTGTATTAGTCTTCTGTTAAATTTCTGCGCTTAACGCAGAGTCCGCAGGGGAAACGGTACAACTAGAGGGTGTGAGAGGTTTATGGAACTCATAGTGTAGGGGTGAAATCCGTTGATATTATGGGGAACACCAAAAGCGAAGGCAATAAACTAGCACATTCCTGACGCTGAGATACGAAAGCGTGGGTAGCGAATGGGATTAGATACCCCAGTAGTCCACGCCCTAAACGATGTCTGTTAGCTCTTTGGAGTATCGACCCTCTGAGGGGCAAAGCTAACGCGTTAAACAGACCGCCTGGGTAGTACGGCCGCAAGGCTAAAACTCAAAGGAATAGACGGGGGCTCGCACAAGCGGTGGATCATGTGGCTTAATTCGATGCTACACGAAGAACCTTACCAAGACTGGAAATTCAAATGACGATCTTAGGAAACTAAGATTTCCTTCGGGCATTTGGACAGGTGTTGCATGGCCGTCGTCAGTTCGTGATTTGAATTGTTCCCTTAAGTGGGGAAACGAACGCAACCCCTATTGCCTGTTATACGTGTCAGGCGAGACTGCTACCTCACGGTAGAGGAAGGTGGGGATGACGCCAGGTCAGCATGACCCTTGATGTCTTGGGCTGCACACATGATACAATGGGTACTACAACGGGACGCAATATCGTAAGATGGAGCAAATCCTAATAAAGGTATCCTAAGTTCGGATTGAGGTCTGCAATTTGACCTCATGAAGTTGGAATCGCTAGTAATCGCAGGTCAGCTATACTGCGGTGAATACGTTCTCGAGCCTTGTACTCACCGCCCGTCAAGTCAAGGAAGCCGGGAGTGCTCAAAGTCCCATTTCGGTGGGCCTACAGTAAACTCGGTAACAGGGGCTAAGTCGTAACAAGGCACGGCTAGCGGAAGCTGGTCGTGGATTATTTCCAACGGAATCCGTTCATTTATATATTATATATTTGGACTTATTGAGTCGGTTTTCTGGATCTCGATCGAGTTCGGAAAAGATTATGATTGAATATCTTAAAAGCAATTTGACATTTAGCAAAGACTAAACGACATTTGGGAAAGACCAAATAGTCAGCTTAGGCTGATGAGAACGAAACAAAAGAAAGAATATGTTTTTAATATTTATTTGCAACACAAAACACGCGCGCCTCACGGCACGCGTGTTTTGTTGCTCAAACCCCATATTTTTGGTACTATCTTTCTATTGCGAGTGTAGCTCAGTTGGTAGAGCATTCCGCTGATACCGGAAAGGTCCAAGGTTCAAATCCTTGCGCTCGCACAAGATTTGTTATAATAAACTTATGACACTTATATACATAGCAATAGCATTTATTCTCGGACTAATGTTCGGCAGATATTCACTTAGAGGCCTTGCCTCTAAGTCGGGAGGTAGATCATCTGAAGTCATGAACGAACTCCGCGAAGAGGCACACGAAACCATAGAGAAAAGGACAAACAAACGTAAAGCACGGGTTCTTGCGCTCGCGCAAAAGCAGGGGAGAATAACTAATAATGACGTAGAAGATATGTTTTGTATATCAAACAATACTGCACGTAATTATCTTGATCAGCTTGAGCATGAAGGTAAGCTCAAACAAGTAGGCACAACAGGTAGAGGAGTTTACTATACGCCGATACGATAAAAACCACTAAATACCTCATTTCTTCAAGAAATGAGGTATTTAGTATATACTTCCACAATATGACCAACTATTTTAAAGACAAAAAAATAACAGTTATGGGACTAGGGCTTTTGGGCCGTGGTGTAGGTGACGTGGAGTTCTTAGCTCAAAACGGCGCTGATTTAATAGTGACTGACCTAAAGACTAAAAAGCAGTTACAGGTATCACTTGATAGATTAAAAAAATTCAAAAAGATTAAATATGTTCTCGGCAAGCATAGATTAGAAGATTTTAAAGACAGAGATATGATTCTGAAGTCTGCAGGTGTACCACTTGATTCTATTTATATAAAAGAAGCAAAGAAAAACAAAATACCTGTTGAGATGAGTGCCTCACTTGTCGCCAAACTTTCAGATGCAAAAATCATAGGCATCACAGGAACAAGAGGTAAATCTACTGTAACGCAGATGATTTACGAAATACTAAAAGCTTCTAAGAAGAAAGTTTTCCTCGGGGGCAATGTTCGTGGTATTGCTACGCTACCGCTTTTAGAGAGTACAAAAAAAGGGGACTATATAGTAATGGAGTTAGATTCATGGCAGTTGCAGGGGTTTGGTGAGGGTAATATCAGCCCGCATATTGCAGTGTTTACAAACCTTATGCGCGATCATATGAATTACTATAAAGGTAGTATGGCAAAGTATTTTACAGACAAAGCTAATATTTATAAATATCAGAAAAAAGGAGACTACTTAATAGCAGGGAAAGAGATAGCTAGAAAAATAAAGGACAGTCCTTTATTAAAACCTAAAAAGCTTCCTGAAAGCTGGAAGCTTAAAGTGGCAGGGGAGCACAATAGAGAAAACGCATCGCTTGCAAGAGAGGTTGCAAGTAAAGCTGGAGTATCAGAAAAGATAATCAAAAAAACACTAGAGAATTTCAAAAGCGTAGAAGGGCGACTTGAGTATATGAAAGCAGTCCGTGGTGTAAAAATCTACAATGACAACAATGCCACAACTCCAGATGCTACTATTATGGCGTTACGTGCTTTGGGGGACACAAGCAAAAATATTGTTCTCATAATGGGTGGTGCAGATAAGAATCTTGATATGAAACCACTACTAAAAGAAATAGAGAAATATTGTAAATCAGTTGTATTACTTTCAGGGACTGGAACAGATAAATTGAAAAATTTAAAATTTGAATATAAAAAAGCTAATAATCTAAAAGATGGAATTATGCAAGCTTTAAAAGACTCAAAGCAAGGTGACATAGTACTATTCAGTCCAGCTTTTGCATCATTTGGTCTATTTGAGAATGAATATGATAGAAATGACCAGTTTATAGAGCTTGTCAAAAAATTGAAATAATTATGAATATAGATAAAATTAAAAAAGTTCACTTTATCGGTATTGGCGGTATTGGTGTGTCTGCTATTGCGCGGATGTTTCTAGCAAGAGGTGTGGAAGTGAGTGGGTCTGATACAGAAGAGTCAGAGATCACAAAAGAGCTTACAGATATGGGCGCTCAAATTTCTTATGGACATAGAGCAGAGAACCTCGCTGATAATACTGATCTAGTTGTTTACACTATTGCTATTGATAAAGATAATCCAGAATTTCTGAAGGCAAAAGAGCTTGGCATTGAGGCACGAACATATTCACAGATGCTAGGAATTATTTCCGAAGGGTATTACACCGTTGCTGTGTCGGGTACTCATGGCAAGACAACTACGACAGCAATGTTTGCAAAAGTTGCAGTTAGTGGCGACCTTGATCCGACTGTAATAGTGGGAAGTCTACTTAAAGATTCTGGAAGTAATCTAGTAATAGGGGGTAGTGATTTATTTATAGTAGAAGCGTGCGAGTATAAGAGGTCATTTTTAGATCTAAAACCTAATATATTAGTAATTACAAATATAGAAGAAGATCACCTAGATTATTATAAAGACCTTGCTGATATTCAAAGTGCGTTTAGAGAATTGGTTGATAAAATGGGCGAGAGTGATTTTGTCGTTTGTAATCTAAATGATGAGAAAGTAAAGCCTGTAATTGAAAATACAAAATGCAAAATTATAGACTATGCAAAAGTAGAAGACATTAAAGATTTAAAAGTTACAGGGGAGTACAATCAGCAAAATGCAAAAGCAGCATTTGCTGTCGCAGAAATTTTAAAAGTTGAAAATGAAAAAATAATTTCTGCTCTTATAGGGTTTGAAGGTGTTTGGAGAAGGTTTGAATATAAAGGAAAGACAGAAAGTGGGGCAGAAGTATACGACGACTACGCGCATCATCCTACAGAAATCCAAGCGGTGCTAAAAGCTGCGCGCGCAAAATTCCCAGACCAAAAAATAATCACAGTATTTCAGCCACATCTCTATAGCAGGACAAAATTGCTTTTTGGTGACATCTCAGAAAGTTTTGTAGATACAGATCAAGTTCTTGTAACTCCTATTTATGCTGCGCGAGAAGAAAATGACTCAAGTATAAATAGTGAGATACTTGCAGATGAGATAAATAAAAACGGCTCAAGTGCGCAGGCTTTTAAGGATTTTGACGAAATAAAACAGTATTTGAAGGATAATACACAAAAAGATGATATTATATTAACAATGGGCGCAGGAGACGTATTTAAAATAGGGGAGGACTTAATCAATAATAAAAATGAGTAGATATAGCATAATAATCACAATAGCAGTTTGGGTAATAATACTTCCGTTCCTGGGTTTTCCTAGTTTTTGGGAGACACTCTTCTTAGTATTGTCAGGTTTTGGAATCATATTTTATACATTTATGTTGAAAAGTGAATCTGCGAATGGTTCGTCATGGAGTTTTAGTAAAGATAACGACGTATACGTAGAAAACGGAATAGATCACAACAATGAAAAAAAGATTCAAAAGCAAAAATAAAATAAATAGAACCGGTTTGATAATTTCCGGTCTACTTGCAGCCGGATTTTTTTCTGTCTTATATTTTGGTATTCCTACAATCATCCCGACGACATATAACGGTTTAGGATTAGCGTCTGATTTTAAGAGTCAAAACAATATAGCTACAAGCTCTTCAAATGTAGGAGAGAATCAAATCCGCCAGCTGGCGGAGAAAAAGTTTGTAGCAACACATGTTAAAACCCCAAAAGCTGTGAAGGCAATCTATATGACGAGTTGGGTGGCAGGCACACCGTCCTTTAGAGAGAAGCTTGTAAAGATTGCCGATGAGACAGAAATCAATTCTATAATAATAGACATTAAAGACTATACAGGGCGCATAGCATTTAAGGTAGACGACGAGAGTTTGCAAGAGGTTGGTTCCGTTGAAAATCGCATTTCTGATATTCGTGAGTTTATCGCACGGCTTCATGAGAAAGGCATTTATGTCATGGGACGTATATCAGTCTTTCAAGATCCGTATTATGTATCCAAGTATCCAGAGTTTGCTGTAAGGCGCGAAAGCGACGATGGTATATGGGAAGACTATAAAGGTATCTCTTGGCTCGATGCGGGCTCTAAAGAAGTTTGGGATTATACCGTAGCGATAGCAAAAGAATCATACAATACTGGTTTTGATGAACTTAACTTTGATTACATAAGATTTCCGTCAGATGGTAATATGTACGATATAAAATATCCGTTTAGTGAGGAGAAGGTTATGGCTGACCCTAATTATGGTAAAGCAGAAGTGATGCGCAGTTTTTTCAAATATCTTCATGAAGAAATGAAAGATACAGATGCTGTACTTTCAGCTGATATGTTTGGAATGGTGACAACCAATCCAGACGACTTAAACATAGGGCAAGTACTTGAGTATGCAGAGCCGTATTTTGACTACATAGCACCGATGACATATCCGTCGCATTATCCAAAAGGGTTTAATGGTTATCCTAATCCAAATAAAGAAGTATATGGTGTTATAAAATATTCTATGGATCAAGCAGTGAGACGTATGAATGAAGCAAGTACGACACCTTTAAAAATCCGTCCTTGGTTACAAGACTTTGACTACGGTGGCAACTACGACATCGCAGAAGTCCGTGCACAGATCCAAGCGGTGTATGACTCGGGTCTTACATCATGGATGCTTTGGGATCCTTCAAACAGATATACTGTTGACGCGTTACTAAAAGAATAAAATGCCAAAAGTTAAATTTAAATTACCTACAATAAAAAGAGAAGCGGAAATAATGACTTCTTTTTGTAAACCAAGAAAGACCGGGTGGGACAAGAGTGGGGTGGTCTATAGAAATCATCCAGAACTCGGAGAAATGTTGAAAGATAAAAAATCCGACGATTATTATAAATACGTACATAAATACTCTAGTAGTTTTATAAAAAAGAATAGAAAGAAATTAGAAAAATTAGTTATAAAATATCAAATACAGTGGGATAAGATAAATGATGAATATCTAGAAGTTTTGTCTAAACATTTTGAAACTGATTACCCAACAGATAGAAAAATTATTATAGCCTATGTTTCTATTGTTCCAATATTCCCCAGATTTTTAGATAGCTGGAGTTTTAATGTAAGTTCTAAGAATCCTGATTCTATGATATCAATAGCGATGCATGAAATAGTACACTTCCTATATTTTAAAAAGTGGATGGAGGTTTTTCCTAAAACAAAAAGAAGAGAGTTAGATAATCCATATTTGATTTGGAGATTAAGTGAGTTATTAGCCCCTATTATCCTAAATCACAATAAAGATATTGAGAAGATATCAAAACATGAGCATGGGCATTATTCCGTATTCCAAAAGGTAAAAATCGGTAAAAAGACAATGATTAAGCATTTTGAAGATATATATAAAAAGCATCTAAAAAGCGGTGAGCCATTTGAAGAGTTTCTAAAAGTCAGTTGGACTGAGACTAAAAAGCATAAGAAAATAATAGGGGATATTTGATATGTTATGGACGAATACAATGGGTTGACAGATTAAATAATATACTGTACACTAGTATTAGTAATTATGTAAAAAGTTATATTAATCTATGTACTTTATAGAAAGGGTGTGTGTGATGTATAGATTTATTAAGTATTTTATATACAGGTTTGTTAAGAATTGTATCGGGTTTTTTGATGGTTATGGTTCTTGTCCAAACTGTGGAGACAGGTGGAATTGGAAGACGTCTGGCAGTATTACATTTGAAGGAGATTGTTCTTCGTCTAGTGGGGTAATGGTATGCAATGAGTGTTTATCTGAACCTCCTAAGTTGGTTGTTGACAGAATTGTCAAAGACTTGAAGCATTCTATGTGGCCTCAAAACGAGATTGAGTCTGTTAAAATGGCCATTAACACTCTTAAGGCGACACATACTTAATAAGTGTACAAGTTAAAAATAGGTAACCATGGGATATAAGATTAGTATCTCATGGTTATTTTAATCTTTAGAAGATAGTACTGAACAACACTCTTTTTATATATCCATATATGTAATATACTTTTAATATATGAATCATGATGAGAGAATTACATATTTTGGTGAAACAGATTCCCGAGGGAAGAAGATTAAGTTTGGTATAAAATCAATAGACAGAGCAAGACATACTTATGTTATCGGTAAGACTGGTATGGGTAAGTCTATACTTCTGGAAAACATGGCAATTCAAGACATTCAAAACGGTGAAGGTCTTGCATTCATAGATCCCCATGGTTCGTCTGCAGAGAAGTTGCTCGAATACATACCAAAAGAGCGCGTCCAAGACGTGCTGTATTTTGCGCCTTTTGATATGGAGTATCCAGTTTCATTTAATATAATGGAAAATGTAGATGCTGATAAAAGGCACTTGGTTGCCAATGGTTTGATGAGTGTATTTGAGAAGATTTGGGAAGACATGTGGTCAGCACGAATGGCGTATATTTTAAATAATACAATCCTCGCACTTTTGGAATATCCAGATGCAACACTCCTAGGTATCAACAGAGTGCTTGTTGATAAAGCTTACAGAAAAAAGGTGGTAGACAATGTAACAGATCCATCTGTGAAATCTTTTTGGGTTGATGAATTTGCAGGATACTCAGACAGATACGCTGCAGATGCAACTCCTGCAATTCAAAATAAGATAGGACAGTTTACATCAAATGCTCTGATGAGAAATATTATAGGTCAGCCGGAATCGTCTTTTGATATAAGAGAGATGATGGATACTAAAAAGATCCTCATAGTTAATATGTCAAAAGGACGCGTTGGTGAGGGCAATGCAAGCTTGCTTGGAAGTATGCTCATCACAAAAATCTACTTAGCAGCAATGAGTCGCGCTGATGCCTCAGCCAAAGCTTTGGTGGATCTCCCGCAATTTTATCTTTATGTAGATGAGTTCCAGTCTTTTGCAAATAAATCTTTTGCAGACATATTATCTGAAGCTAGAAAATATAAACTTAATCTTACAATAGCGCATCAATACATAGAACAAATGTCAGAGGACGTTCGCGCAGCAGTGTTTGGAAACGTAGGGACGATGATTACTTTTAGGGTTGGCGCTATAGATGCAGAAATATTTGAAAAAGAATATGACCCAACATTTACAGCAGAGGATCTTGTAAGTTTGGGTTTTAGGCAGATGTATCTGAAACTTATGATAGATGGAGCGTCTTCCCATCCATTTTCTGCAACATCGATCTCACAAGAAGATCCAAAAGACGCATCTGTAAAAGAAGATGCTGTTACATTTTCTAGACAACATTATGGTAATCCGCGAACATTGGTTGAAGAAAATATTAAGATATGGCATGAACCAATTAATCCACAATCTTCAAAGAAAAATAATGGAGACGATCCTAAAAAACCACCAGCTATTAAGACAGAGCTGCCCCCACTTACCCCAGAACAGATCAAACAAACACAATTGCTTAAAAAGAAAGCTCCTGCAGTACCAAAGGCTACAAAGTCAGCGGAGCAGAAGATTGTGTTTAGACCAATGCAGATGAAAAAGAATTATTCAGTACCTCCTATCCCCAGAGAGGCTCTAAAAGATGCTCAGCAACCTGCACCACAACCATTACCACAACAAAATACGGTTTCATTAAATGACCTCAAGTCTAAAATAATACCAGCTCCAAAAAACAAAAAAGAACCAAGCAAGGAAAACAAGCTAGACCTTCGTAACGCTCTCGCTTCTGTTATGAAGGACAAGAGTAAGGATGTGCAAGCGCCAAAAGAAGCTGAAGAAAAACCAGCCTACAAACCATTTGAAAAGGCGCATGGTAAACCTTTTGACACAAGGCCAGATGTAAAAGTAGCTGATGTTCCAAAAGAACCCATCAAAGACATTCCCAAAGAAGCTCCAAAAGACACTCCACAGCAAAAACCAAAAGAAGTTCCAGAATCAACTTTGCGTAATATTCTTAAAGTTGATAAAGAGACAAAATAATTATGCGGTATGTTGTAGTAACAACGTTCATATTTTTGATTTCATTTAGTATTGCAAGTGCGCAAGTTGTTATAAGTGAGGTTATGTATAATTTGGAAGGTCCAGACGATAAGCATGAATGGGTTGAAGTTTTTAATTCAAGTGCAAATGAAATCGATCTTACAGATTGGCGTTTTAACGATGGCTCAAATCATATATTGTATGTACCTCCAGAAAAAGAAGGGCAAGGGTCAATCATAATTCAATCTGGAGAAACGGCTATTCTTGCGGACAATGCGGCGATATTTTTAACTGACCATCCTAGTTTTTCAGGTACTGTTATTAATACCGCTATGAATTTAAATAATACTCAAGATACTTTGTTAATTAAAGATGTCGAGGGTATTACAATTGATACTGTCACATATACTTCTGAACAAGGTGCTTATGAAGATGGCAACTCCCTTCAGCTAATTTCTGGGTCTTGGAGTGCTGGCGCGCCGACCCCTGGTTCTGCTTCAGTTGCAGTAGAGGAAAGCGAAGAGCCAGAGCCAGAAGAAAGCCCAGAGGCACAAATAAGTAGCCCTAGTTCAGCTCCTGTAAACAATTTCCCAACAGAACAGCAAATCTTTGCAAATGCAGGAACAGATAGAAATGTAATAGTCGGAGCGGATAGTTTATTTGAAGGAGAATCGCTAGGTCTTCAAAAGAAGCCACTTGAAGGCGCAAGGTATATATGGAACTTTGGTAATGGTGAAACCAAAGAAGGTCAGAATGTACTCCACTATTATCAGTATCCAGGTGAGTATATAGTAATGCTTAATGTCTCTTCTGGGCAGTACTCTGCGTCAGATAGGATAGTTGTTAATGCGTATTCTGCAGAACTAGTGCTTTCAAAAGTAGAAAATGATTTTGTTGAAATCCACAATAAATCAAACCAAGAGCTTAATCTTTCATGGTGGCAATTAGAGTCACAAGGGGAGAGGTTTATGATTCCGAAAGATACTATTGTTTTGGCAAATAAGAAATTAATATTTTCATCGTCTATAACAGGGCTTGATACATCTGTAAAAGAAGGTGTCTCGCTTTTGTATCCAAACGGAGTAGAAGCAGTTCTGTTTACACAGATGCACATTCCACAGAAAACTATAGCTGTGAAAAAGACTGTCGCGGGAAAAGGTCTTTCCTCGCGTAACGAAGTGGAGAGAGGTGAGACCTTGAGGAGCGAAAAAGAAGAAACGATTATAGAAGAAAATGTCTCAGTAAAAACTGCCCAAGCCGCATCTGTTTCAAGTTTTAAAAGTGATGGAAATAAAAATAGTATATATAAATGGCTACTAGCAATATTTGCAGTTGTAGGTATATCAGCGGGGATAATGGTGTATGCATCAGGCAAGAAGGAATTGGGGGATGATATAGAGATAATTGAATAGACAAGTATGCTTACTTTGATACAATATAATTAATGATTAAAAAATCTACAGATGAAAAAATAGATGAATTATCTCAAATGATGAAAAAAGGGTTTGAGGGTTCGGATAGAAAAATAAACAATCTAGCTGAAGCTATGGCAAAAGGTTTTAGTAATGCAGAAAAAAGAACGGATGAAAAAATAGACGACCTCGCTAGAATGGTTGCAAAAGGGTTTGAGAATACGGCAACTAAAGATGATATGAGGGAAGTTAAGAAAGATATCAAAGAAATAAATATGAAACTTCATGATATAGATGATTCTGTTCGTAAACATTCTACACGTATTGAAAAATTAGAAGAAGCAAGTATTGTATAAACTAAGTAAGGAACGACCTTTTCCCGCGCTAAATACCTCGTTTCTGTAAGGAATGAGGTATTTAGCTCTATTTCATTGACAATTGCTGTTTATTTGATACACTCTATAAAAGCTCACAGGAGCTTATTTTTTAAGCAAATATGGCAAAAACATCAGTAATAGCAAGATCAAAAAAAGAACCTAAATTCGCATCAAGAGTAGTGCGACGCTGTTTTAAATGTGGTAGAAAACATGGTTATATGAGAGATTTTGATATGTGCCGAATATGCTTCAGAGAGCTAGCTAATGAGGGTATGATCCCGGGAATAAAAAAATCATCATGGTAAGCGATCAAATAGGAGATTTTATAATACAGCTTAAAAATGCAGGCAACGTAGGCCTAGAGTCTATTTGTGTGCCTTACTCAGAATTCAAATTCAATGTTGCAGAAAAACTAAAAGACAAGAACTTTGTGAAGTCAGTCTCAAAGAAGGGAAAGAAAATCAAAAAGTTTCTTGAAGTAGAGCTTGAATACAAAGACGACAAAAAAAGAAAACCAAGAATAGTTGACGTCGCACGAGTTTCAAAACCAAGCCGAAGAATATACAAAAAGACAGACGAACTATTCCCAGTAAAATATGGTAAAGGTGCACTTATTCTTTCAACTCCAGAGGGTATCCTTACAGGGGAAGAAGCGCGAAAGAAAAAGGTAGGCGGTGAAGCTCTATTTAAAATTTGGTAATTATTATGTCACGAGTAGGAAAACAACAAATTAATATTCCCGACAAGACAGAAGTCAGACTAGCTGACGGTGTTTTTACTGCTAAAGGGCCTTTAGGAGAGCTTTCTCGCGAGTTCAAGCCAGACATTGCTATAAAGATAGAAGACAAGGTAGTAACACTTGAGCCGGTAAAGGTTACAAATAAGAACAACATGCTTTGGGGTACATATGCATCTCATATTGCAAACATGGTAAAGGGAGTGAACGAAGCTTTTGTTAAAAAGCTTGTAGTAGAAGGTATTGGATTTAAAGTAGCTAAAGAAGGTAATGACATAGTTTTGAACGTTGGCTTTTCACACCCTGTGAAGATTGCTATTCCTGAAGGTGTAAATGTAGAAATCGAGAAAAATGTAATTACTATGTCAAGTACTGACAAAGAAAAGGTAGGGCAGTTTGCTGCAAAGGTACGAGCTAACAAAAAGCCAGAACCATACAAAGGTAAAGGCATCCGCTACGACGACGAAGTAGTACGAAGAAAACAAGGTAAACGAGCTGTTACATAAAATATGAGTAAACTAAACGAAAAAACAAGAAAGAGAGTAAAGCGTCACAAGAAAATACGTGCGCGTGTTTCTGGTACTAAAGAGACACCACGACTTTCTCTATACAAATCAAACAAGCGCATCTATGCGCAAGTTATTGACGATGATGGTCGTACTACTATCGTAAGTGCTCTGACTGACACAAAGAAAGGAAAGACAATGACGCAGAAGGCATCAGAGGCTGGAAAAGAGATAGCAAAAAAGGCTATTGAAAAGAAGATCAAAGAAGTTGTCTTTGACAGAGGTGGTTTCCTTTACGCTGGCAAAATAAAAGCTTTTGCAGACAGTGCACGAGAAGGAGGACTTAAATTTTAATATTAAATATGACAGAAGAAATAACAAAAAAAGAAGAAACTAAAATAGAAACTCCACAAGCAGGTGGGGAAACACCAAAGGCTGAAGTTAAAGCCCCTGTGTCTTCTGATGCACCAAAAGGTGTTAAAAAAGAATTTACTAGAAATACACGCCCCAAGAATAAACGTTCATCAAGAAGGCCAGAAAAACCACGTTCAGAATACGACCAAAAGATCATAAGTATTAGGAGAGTGGTACGTGTTGTTAAGGGTGGACGACGCTTTAGTTTCTCTGTAGCTATGATCTCAGGTAACAAAAAAGGTTCAGTGGGAGTGGGAGTTGGTAAGGCATCAGACACAGCACTTGCGATAGAAAAAGCGACAAGATCTGCAAAGAAAGCAATGATAAAAGTGCCGCTTGATAAAAACATGAGAATCGCTCACGACGTATCTGCTAAATATACTTCTTCAGTGGTGAACATCATGCCATCTCCCGAGAAAGGTATGGTGGCTGGTTCTTCTGTACGAAACGTACTTGAGCTTGCAGGTGTGAAGGACGTTACAGCAAAGGTGATGTCACGAAGTAAGAATAAGCTAAACAATGCAAGAGCAGCTATAAAAGCTCTTGAACAACTAAATTAACATTATGCAATTACACGAATTACAAAGAAAGACAAAAGCAAAGACAAAAAAGCGAATAGGTCGCGGCGGTCTTCGTGGTAAGACTTCAGGCCGAGGACACAAAGGTCAGAAAGCACGAGCGGGGCATTCATTACGTCCAGAGATACGCGACATGATCAAGAAGCTTCCTAAGCTCCGTGGGCATGGTGTGAATCGTTCTCGAACTGTAAACAGTTCTGTAGTTAAGCCAACACCTATCAATCTAACAATTCTTGAAGAGAATTTTGGAGATGGTGACAAGGTTAATCCTAAAGTACTTGTGTCCCTTGGGCTTTTAGACAAGAAGAAGGGAAGAATACCAAAGGTAAAAATCCTTGGAAAAGGTACGCTTTCAAAGAAGCTAGAAGTATCAGGATTTACTATTTCAGAAAGTGCTAAGGCGCAAGTAGAGAAAGCAGGAGGAAAAGTAGAAGCATAAAAATATGAACAATTTTTTAAGTAAATTAAGTTTAGTATTTAAAGACGCAACTCTTAGAAAGAGAATAATCTTCGTATTTGCAGCGCTTGCAGTTTTCCGATTGCTTGCAGTTATTCCTATTCCAGGAGTTGATGCATTTCAGCTTGACCAGTTTTTCTCAGGTAACCAATTCCTAGGACTTCTTAATATCTTCTCAGGAGGTGGGCTTTCAAACCTCTCTATAGTGATGCTTGGCGTTGCACCGTACATTACTTCATCTATCATCATGCAACTTCTGACCATCATGTCGCCAAAGCTTAAGGCTATTTATCAGGAAGAAGGTGAAGCAGGACGAAAGAAGTTCAGCCAGTATTCAAGACTTATTACAATACCACTTGCATTTATGCAGGGTTTTGCATTCTTAACACTTCTTACAAGGCAGGGTATAGTACCAGATCTTGGTATGTTTGGTCTTATAACAAACGTGCTCGTTATCGCAGCAGGTTCTATACTTCTGATGTGGATAGGTGAGCTTATATCAGAGTTTGGTATTGGTAACGGTGTATC
>Ga0209043_1001144_pt1 | contig 15297 bp, 12 predicted proteins | sample SaaInlV_100m_DNA_3_FD_184654 | JGI IMG/M metagenome (GOLD analysis project Ga0209043, IMG submission 184654) | Marine microbial communities from expanding oxygen minimum zones in the Saanich Inlet - SI037_S4LV_100m_DNA (SPAdes) (version 2) | ecosystem: Environmental > Aquatic > Marine >... | reverse complement strand
TTTCCGAACCTTATTGTAGGGGTTTCGACCCATGCTAAAGAAGGCGCACTTCTTGCGGAAGCGGAAGGGGCCGATTTCATTACGTTCAGTCCGATTTATGAAACGCCGTCGAAAATACATTTTGGTCCACCGCAAGGACCCGAAAAGCTGGGAGAAATTGTAAAGTCGGTTCACCTTCCGGTGCTGGCTTTAGGGGGAATTAAACTAAACCGCGTTCCCGAAGTTCTGGAACAAGGCGCTCATGGAGTCGCCGTCATTTCAGGAATCTGGGACTCAAAAGATATAAAACAAAAGGCATACGAATATATGAATCACTTTCTAGGAGTAACATCATGACAACACCTAACGGTAATGGGAATGGAAATCGGCATGGGGCTACCGATGAAAAGGTAAATATCTCTACCGATCCGATTTCTCCTAAATCTAAAAAGGTTTATGTTTCAGGAACCATTCATCCAGATATTAAAGTGCCGTTCCGCGAAATTTCTCTCTCGCCATCCACAACTGTAACGGAAAATGGTAACGGCAATGGAAATGGCAACGGACACCAAAACGATGAAAGCTCGTTGATTGTTTACGATACTTCCGGGCCCTATACAGATCCCGATGCGAAAATCGATATTCGAGAAGGGCTGGAACCCATCCGCCTGCCATGGATCGAAGGGCGCGGCGATGTGGAATTTTATGACGGTCGACAAATCGAGCCGAAAGACGATGGCTATCGCGAAGGCGAAAACCCCAACACCGAACGGTTCCCTAAAACGCGCGATAAAGTTCTGCGAGCAAAGCCAGGACAAAATGTATCTCAAATGCATTACGCAAAAAAAGGAATCATTACACCGGAGATGGAATTCATCGCCATCCGCGAAACTCAGAAACGCAAACAATGGATGGAAAATAACGAACGTGAAGAGCGCTTAACCGGCAACTCTTTTGGGGCCAACCTTCAGCAGGAGATCACTCCCGAATTCGTTCGCGATGAAGTCGCTAGAGGTAGAGCCATTATTCCGAACAACATCAATCATCCGGAGTCCGAGCCGATGATCATCGGAAGAAACTTTCTCGTGAAGATCAACGCCAATATTGGTAACTCGGCGGTTTCTTCCTCTATAGAGGAGGAAGTCGAAAAAATGGTTTGGTCATCACGCTGTGGTGCCGACAATGTTATGGATCTTTCGACCGGGAAAAACATTCACACCACACGCGAATGGATATTGAGAAACTCACCTGTGCCCATCGGCACCGTGCCAATCTATCAGGCGCTTGAAAAAGTCAATGGCGTAATCGAAGACCTGACATGGGAAATTTATCGCGACACCTTGATCGAGCAAGCCGAGCAGGGTGTGGACTATTTCACCATCCACGCAGGCGTGTTGTTGCGTTATGTACCGATGACAGCAAAACGCGTGACCGGCATCGTTTCTCGTGGTGGCGCGATTCTCGCCAAGTGGTGTCTCTCGCATCATAAAGAAAACTTTCTCTACACCCACTTTGAAGAAATCTGCGAAATCATGAAAACATACGACGTTGCCTTTTCATTGGGTGACGGACTTCGACCCGGCTCGACAGCCGACGCGAATGACGAAGCCCAGTTTTCTGAATTGGAAACTCTCGGCGAACTGACACAGATCGCGTGGAAGCACGAAGTCCAGACCATGATCGAAGGTCCGGGTCACGTTCCCATGCACATGATTAAAGAAAATATGGAGAAGCAGTTGAAAGCGTGTGGCGAAGCGCCTTTCTACACATTAGGGCCATTGACCACCGACATCGCACCTGGTTACGACCATATCACCAGTGGCATCGGTGCCGCCATGATCGGTTGGTACGGAACGGCAATGCTCTGCTACGTTACGCCGAAAGAACATCTCGGTCTGCCCAATCGTCAAGACGTTAAAGAAGGCGTTATCACATACAAAATCGCGGCACACGCAGCAGATTTGGCCAAAGGCCACCCCGGCGCAAGAGTGCGCGACGATGCACTGAGCAAAGCCCGCTTCGAGTTCAGGTGGGAAGATCAGTTCAACCTCTCACTCGACCCCGAAAAAGCGTTGGAGTTCCACGATGAAACATTACCAAAAGACTCCGCGAAAGTAGCACATTTCTGTTCCATGTGCGGACCGCATTTCTGCTCAATGAAAATCACACAAGACGTTCGCGATTACGCTGAGCAAAAAGGCCTCGAAGACAAACAAGCCCTCGATGAAGGCATGAAAGAAATGTCCGAATCCTTCAAAGAAAAAGGCGGCGAGATTTATACAAAAGCGCAATAAAAGCATATATTCAAATCATTTACCCCCTGCCCAGAGGGTAGGGGGTATTTTATTGACCAAAATTTTTTGCCGGGGTTGACCAAATTGCCTTCCCGATTTAGAATAGCAACCATCTGATTTTTCAGGCGCGTAGCTCAGGGGTAGAGTACTTGCTTGACATGCAAGGGGTCGGCGGTTCGAAACCGCCCGTGCCTAATTTTTTCAAAGGTTTATTAGATTTAAATCTGGCATCATGCCGATGTGTATGATGCCTTTTTATTTATCATAATATTATTGTCTCCTCCCCTCATGAAAGGGGAGGAATATTAAATAACCAGAAAAATTAATTAAATAATCAATGATTCCTAACGAAAATCCCAGCGAACTCGAAACCATTCGTCACAGTTGCGCGCATTTGATGGCACAGGCGGTTCAAGAACTTTTTCCTGGAACGCAGGTCACTATCGGTCCTGTAATTGAAGACGGATTCTTCTACGACTTTTCTCGCAAAGAGGCTTTTATTCCTGAAGACTTGGAAAAAATCGAAAAGCGTATGAAAGAACTTGCCGCCGCAGATACCCTGATAGTGCGCAGTGAAATTTCCCGTGAAGAGGCGATAAAAAAATTTGGCGATATGGGCGAGACATTCAAAGTCGAGATCATTGAAGGGATCGACCCCAACGAACCGATTTCGCTTTATACACAAGGCGAATGGGGTGACCTTTGCGGCGGACCGCATGTCGAGTCGACCAAGAAAATAAAAGCATTCAAGTTGCTACACACTTCATCCGCCTACTGGCGTGGGGATGAGCGCAACCCTGTTCTGCAACGCATTTACGGAACAGCCTGGAACACAGAAAAGGAATTGCGGCTTTACCTGAAACGTCTAGAAGAAGCGAAGAAACGCGATCATCGTAAACTTGGAAAAGAGCTCGACCTGTTTTCTGTTTCGGATGATATTGGGCCGGGACTCATTCTCTGGCATCCCAAGGGCGCGCGCATTCGTCACTTGATGGAAGAGTTCTGGAAGAAAGAGCATTTCAAGCATGGCTATGAGATGGTTATCAGTCCTCATGCGGCGAAAATAGATTTATGGAAAACCAGCGGCCACACGGAATTCTATAAGGACAACATGTTCTCTAATATGGATATTGAAGGACGGGAATATGTCATGAAGCCGATGAACTGTCCTTTCCATATTCAAATATACAAAACCAAGTTAAGAAGTTACCGCGACTTGCCTGTTCGCTTTGGAGAACTCGGCACCGTTTACCGTTATGAACGTTCGGGTGTTTTGCACGGACTGTTGCGAGTACGCGGATTCACGCAGGATGACGCGCATCTTTTCTGTCGCCCTTCGCAGATTGAAGAAGAGATCACCAAGGTTCTCGACCTCATCGTTTTTATTTTGCAGTCGTTTGGATTTCACGAATACAAAATTTATTTGAGTACGCGTCCGGAAAAATATGTTGGATCGGATGAAGGCTGGGAGTCTGCAACGAAAGCTTTGGAAACGGCATTGAACAACAAGAAACTGGATTTTGAAGTGGACCCCGGCGAAGGTGTTTTTTATGGTCCCAAGATCGATATTAAAATAAAAGACAGTCTCAACCGTTATTGGCAGGTTTCGACAGTGCAGGTGGATTTTAACCTTCCCGAAAAGTTTGATATCAGCTATATTGAGGAAGATGGTCAACGCCATCAACCGATTATGTTGCATCGGGCTCTAATGGGCTCGTTGGAGCGATTTTTTGGTTGTTTAATTGAGCATTATGCGGGGGCATTCCCGTTATGGTTGGCGCCAGTTCAGGTAATTTTGCTGCCAATCACTGATAATCATGCCGATTATGCCGATAAAATAGCCCAACAACTTGAAGAATCAGGTGTTCGCGTAGAAAAAGACTTGCGAAATGAGAAGATTGGGTTCAAAATACGCGAGGCCCAATTACAGAAGATCCCTTATATGATTGTTTTAGGGGATAAAGAGGTGGAATCTTCCACTTTAGGTGTTCGCAGGCGGCGTTCGAAAGAAACGCGAACTCTTGATTTAAAGACATTTTTGGATGAAGTCAATGAAGCCGTAAAGAATCGGACGATTGATTCAGCCGATTGATAAATATTTTTTTGATAGGGAAGTTTTAAATTAACAAGAAACAGCGCATTAATAAAATGATCCGGGTAAAGGAAGTGTCTGTCATCGGAGACGATGGGGAACACTTGGGCACCATACCTACTGAAGAAGCCCTTAGTATGGCGGAGGATCGGGATATGGATCTCGTAGAGGTAGCCGCTAATTCCAATCCGCCGGTTTGCCGTATCATGGATTACGGTAAGCATAAGTACAAGGCCAGCAAAAAGGCCCACGAGGCTAAAAAGAATCAGAAAATTGTTCATGTTAAGGAAGTTAAGTTTCGGCCTAACACCGATCAACATGACTTCGATTTCAAATTGAAACATGTGCAACGATTTCTTGAAAATGGCGACAAAGCGAAAGTTGTTATTTTCTTTAAAGGACGAGAAATTGTTCACCGTGAGTTCGGACAGAAAGTTTTAGAGCGGGTTGCCGAGCAAACAGAAGATATTGCTGTTATTGAACAAACAGCAAAACAGGAAGGCCGTACTCTGGTTATGATACTGGCCCCTAAATCTTTTAAGACGAAAAAGGGGAGTCCTTCAAAAACCCCCAAGCCGGCAGTAGATAAAGCTGAAGAAAAAACGGATGTCCCTGAAACCCAGGCAGCGCCGAAAAAAACATCGGAAGAAACCAGCACCGAAGCAGTGGTGCCAAATAACGAGAGTTAACAATGCCAAAAATGAAATCAAACAGTGGGGCTGCCAAAAGGTTTAAACGAACAGGCAGCGGTAAAATTCGCAAAAATAGTGCTTTCACCAGCCATATTCTGACGACCAAAACAACAAAACGAAAAAGAAATTTGCGTAAATCCAGCATCATGGCGCAGAGCGATGCGAAACGCATTAAAGTATTAATACCTTACTAACCCTCTAGCGAGGGGCGCAGCTTTTTTTGAAGAGCTGGGTGGTTATGATAAAAACAGGAGAATTTTAAGATGCCACGTGCAGTAAACGGGACTGTATCCCGAAAAAGACGAAAAAAAATATTAAAGATGGCCAAAGGCTATCGGAGTGTACGTAGCACCGCATTCCGAAAAGCTCGAGAAGCTGTTGAACATGGTCTTTGTTATGCTTACCGCGATCGTAAAAATCGCAAGCGCGAATTTCGACGACTTTGGATTGCTCGCATAAACGCTGCGGTAAGAGCCGAAGGAATGAATTACAGTCAGTTCATGTATGGCTTGAAAAAAGCCGACATCCAAGTGGATCGAAAAATGTTATCTGACCTCGCCATTAATAATCAGGAAACCTTTAAATCCCTGACTCAGACTGCCCGCGAGCAACTCGCTTAATATTAGAAAAATGCACCGGGCATTAAAACCGCCCCTTTTCAAAGGGGTGCTGGTCGGAAACCCAAATGATTGAAATCATCAATAAACTCCGGCAGGATTTCGATAGCCTCTTGGAGTCTGCCTCCGACCCCAAACAACTCGAACAAATACGAATAGATTTTCTGGGCAAGAAGGGCAAGCTCCCGGCTTTAATGAAGGAGTTGCGCAATGCTTCGCCAGAAGAAAAGCCTCAGCTCGGAAAAGATATCAACCTGCTCAAGCAACATGTTGAGAATAAAATAAACAGCAAGGGCGCTTGTCTCGGTACCAAATCCTCTAAAAAATCTGACGAAACTTTCGATACAACCTTACCGGGAAGGAAAGAGCTGACCGGAACGTTGCATCCCATCACTCAAGTCATGGAAGAAATCACTTCCATTTTTTTCGGGTTAGGGTTCCAGGTAGAAGAGGGGCCGGAAATTGAAACCGATTATTATAATTTTGAAGCACTGAATATTCCCAAAGACCATCCGGCCAGGGACATGCAAGACACGTTCTATATTGAAGACGAAACTGTTTTGCGCACCCACACATCCCCGGTTCAAATTCACACAATGGAAAACCGCGAGCCGCCGTTACGCATCATTGCTCCGGGAAAAGTTTATCGCTGTGACTCCGATGTCTCGCACACGCCCATGTTTCATCAAATAGAAGGATTGATGGTTGATGAAGGCGTGTCTTTCAGCCACTTAAAAGGCATCATGAATATTTTCCTGCAAGAGGTTTTTGGTAAAGACACGAAAATACGATTCCGGCCTAGTTTTTTTCCGTTCACCTGTCCCAGTGCCGAAGTCGATATCCAATGTGTGATGTGCAGCGGAAAAGGCTGCCGTGTCTGTTCGCAAACAGGTTGGTTGGAAATACTTGGTGCGGGAATGGTCGATCCTGCCGTGTTTAAGTCTGTTGGTTACGATTCTGAGAAGTGGACCGGATTTGCTTTTGGTCTCGGTATCGAGCGCATTGCCATGTTGAAATTCGGCATCAACGACATCCGCCTGTTCTTCGAAAACGATCTTCGCTTCCTCAAACAATTTCCGGCCCTCTAACGAGGGAGGTAACTTGCAATAACAAGTTGCTCTGGTAAACCTGTTCTCGGCTCAACGAGTTATTACTCTATTACTATCTGTAACTGCCGACCTTATGAGACGATCTTCCCTAAAATTTGATCTGATAATAGGTGTAGGTTTGATCGGTGTTTCCGGTTTTGCAATGCTCTATTTCCTCGTCAACGAACGTTTTGAATGGATTCCTGAACAAGTGCTGGAATTGGCACGTGATCCAGAAATTTTAAAAAGGCCTCCTGCAAAAAAATGTTCCGAGTGCCACAAGGTGATTTACGAAACCTGGAAAGACAGTCGGCATTCGATATCGTGGACCAGTGAAACTTTTATAGAAGCGTCTGAAAACCGCAGCAAAGAAAAATGCCTGCCATGCCATATCCCTCAATCTGTGCAAGGTGAAAAACCCAGCCCGAGAATGGATCTTCGTGATGAAGGCATCTACTGCGTGTCCTGTCATTTTATAGACAACAAAATGCAAGGACCTTATGACCTGCTTGCTCCACCGCACCCGACTTTTCGTAATCCAGATTATGTGCGCTCCAATTTTTGTGGCTCCTGTCACCAGAAAACTTTTAAGGAATGGAAGGCGACCAACGTGGAAGACACCTGTCAGGATTGTCATATGCCGCGCAAGAAAGGTCGCTTGACGCAGAAGGCAGGATTTAATTTATTGCATAAAAAAAGATGGGTGGGCGATCATCGTTTCCTGCATGGTGAGATTAAGGAAAAGGATGTGGTTATGGAATCGGGATGGGAAGAAAACTTTTTTATCATCAGTCTTAAGAACCAAACCATACCGCATTTTGTACCGACGGCTGATAATGGCGATCCTAGGCTTTATCTCTACATAAAGTTTTTTAATGAAGCGGGAGAAGAGGTCGACAACGCCAAAGAAATCATTGCTCCTCAACAGGAAACGGCATTGCCGTATAATAAAAAGATGCGATATCGATATCGACTGTTTGATAAAATAATCAAAGCGGAAGTTGAATTAAAATACCAACCTGCATGGTCGAAAGAAAAATCCACAGTGCGCACCGAGACGGTGCTTCGATAAAAATTATTATTCATTGTAGTAAGGAGAGCCTGAATGAGTTTTTTGCGAATTCTTTTGATTGCCGCAGCATTTATTTTTATCGGGATACTTCCGGTTCATGCCAAGGACATGATTGTCAAAGAGCCGCCCAAATCTTTGAGCAAATATTATCCGCCAGAAAGCAAGCAACCCAAATGGATCCAGCAAATGCATAAAATGAGCACTCATTTTGGCGGCATTTTTGTAAACCTTAAAGAAAAGGATTTTGAAAACGTTGATGTACATGCTGACAAGTTGGTAGAAGAATACAAAAAGACTTCCGAGATGGTGCCGGAGTGGGAAGATTATTTTGATATCAAAGCCGTGGAGGCATTTGCCGCTGCCGCAAAAACTCATGACATTGCAAAAGCGGGTAAAGAGTCTGGCGGACTTGGTAAAACCTGTGGAAAATGTCATGCAGAGCAAGAAATATCGGTTTGGGCGAAGTTTCACTGGCCCAGTTTTCATAAAATAAAAGTCACCGATCCTATCAGTGAGAAAGAGGTCGAGTTTGACGATTATATGGGCAGTATTTCTACTTCCTTTAAAGGGGTAACCGTAAATTTTGGTGAAGGCCAGTATGGTCGAGCTGCAAAAGCTTTAAAAGTTTTCAAATCCCGATATATGGAATTAAAGTCGACTTGTTCCAAATGTCATGCGACGCAGGATGTAAAACGTTTTTATGTGGGGCAAGATGCAGACACCTCATTTGCTGGACTGAGTCAGGAGCTTAATTCCGAAAAACCCAATCCAGAAAAATTCTGGAAGAACATCGGTTTGCTTGGTAAAACAGGATGTAAACATTGTCATCTAGTCCATCGCACCAATTCGTTTATCCAGAAAATGTGGGAGCAGTAAAATAGGAACCTTTCGATGTGCCGGTTATGCAATGCGAAAAATGCCATGGAAAAAATCGGCAATAGATTTGGAATGATAGCTTGGTCTTTGCGCCCTAAACCGTGAAATTTTGTGCCAAAAACAATACGTAAAGTTTTAGAGGGTCAAATTTTATGGACTATGAAAAATGGAGTCCGACATACAGAAGGAGATATAGAGAAAGCTATTTTCCGCCTGATCGCATCAAAAATTATATAACTCCTTCGTTTTTCCCCATCCCTCCTATTTTTACTTAGACTTTTATTCAAATCTCTTACTGTTAGGGAGTGCCGAAGAGAGGACTTGAACCTCCACCTAGTTGCCTAGACATGAACCTGAATCATGCGCGTCTACCAATTCCGCCACTTCGGCAACATCTAACTAAAGAAGTACCATATTATAATGGGGCTTTAATAAAATTCAAGTCCATTTGTCCAGACTCTTGTGGTAAATCACTCCTATCCATTGTTCGTTTTAAGAAAAATAAAATTGAAAGCACAACTCCCTTGATCCTTCTAATGGGAGGAGATACATCGATAGGTTCAGGGTGATAGAAGGCTAATTACTAGTCGAGAGGATCGGAGAGTGTTTCCTCAGGGATTTTTAAATATTCCTCTCCCGGTGTGGGGGGTGAGCGGTCCATCTTTTCGTGGGCGTGAGAATGGCTGTCTTCTGGGAAAGGGAACTCATCGGGATCGAGGGTATGCGAGTAACCGTGCATTTGAAATAAAAACAAAAAAACTCCTGCATAAATCAGTGCGTTGTTAGAGACGTTACTGATTTTTAGAAAAGATGGAGTGCGTCGCCATTTAAATATTAATGAGACCATTACACATAATGCTGCTATTTGCCCCAATTCTATTCCAAGATTGAAAGAAAGGATTCGCCAGACGATTCCTTCATCCCCTAAAGGGAGTTGTTGTAGGCGGGTGGAAAGTCCTAATCCATGAATCAGGCCGAAAGTAAAAACGACCTCGAGCATATTCAGTCCCTTTCCAAATATTTTTTTGAATCCTCCTAGATTTTCATAGCCGATATAACAAACGCTAAGCGCGATCAACGCATCGATCAAAAAATAATTTACCGTTACTACCATTAACGTTGCGATGATGAGAGTGATGCTGTGACCGATGGTGAAGGCGGTTATATATTTGACGACATCCATGAAAGTGGTCAGAAAAAAAACAATGCCGAAGACGAATAAAAGATGGTCGTAACCCGTAAGCATATGTGTGGCACCGATCTTCAGATATTGAAGATTGCCCCCATGCAAAATGCTTTGTTTTTCCGATTCTGACATGCCGTGAGCAGAGGCGAAAGAGGTCAAGAAGACCAAGGATAAAAGAAAAGATATTTGTAGGGTTTTATTCATATTTATTCTTGAATACCTTATCACAATATTTAGATTCCATTTTAATTAAGAACCGAATAGAATTAGTAATAAAATATTTAAACTGATAATTTGTATGAACGGCGAGTTATGAGTAGCTTAAAAAAATTAATTATCGCATTGGTTTTAATTATCGGTGTAATCGGCACCGTTGGTTGTGAAGAAAAAGGTGCATCAGAAAAAGCAGAGGAAAAAAAGGATAAAGCTATGGAAGATGCTTCTAAAAAAGCCAGCGATTTATTAGATAAATAAATAATTTGATGCTCTTTCAGCCATGGGATTATTGACTGCCAGACCCTCTTCCACCCATTTTGTGGTGGAAGACCCTTGCTTTTTGGATATTAAAGAAAACCCGGATTGGCAAAGCCAATTTGGGAATACCCATCCTTTAAAGCTTGAAATTGGTTTTGGCATGGGCGATTTTTTAATCTCCATGGCCAAAAGAGAGCCAGGTAGTAATTTCATAGGCATAGATTTTTCCCAAGACGGTATCCAAAAATTACTTGCGCGTATTCGTTCCTTCCAGCTAAAAAATATACGTGTTGTTTTTGGAGATATCCGGGAAAAACTACCCAACCTCTTTAAAACTGCAGAATTAAATTCGATTTATATAAACCTTCCCGACCCTTGGCCCAAGAAAAGGCATTTCAAACGCCGCCTGATTAAACCCGAATTGGTAAAACAAATTGTGCAGAAGTTGACTCCCAAAGGTCGTATCCACCTTGCTACGGATAGTGAATCCTATGCTAGGGAGATACTCGATTATTTTAATGCAGAGGCTTCATTGCAAAATGTGAATCAAGAGACGGGAATACACCATGAGAGAAAGCACTTGCCCAAAACAAAATACGAAAAAAGCTTTCTTTACGCAGGAGATAAAATCCATTATCTCGAATACTTTAAGTTGGTGGATGGTGAAGAGCAGCCAAAAAAAGAGGAAGCGTTGGTTTCTAAAGAGGAGAGGCCAGTTAACAACGATGAATATCTGACTCGTAAATTCAAAACTGCAGAAGCCAATGCGAAGGATGCTTGTGACCTCAAACAAGTTGCGGATCAATTAGCAGAAGCGGGAGACGGGCAGTGGGCCAAAAACGTATATCAAAAAGCCGAGGAAAAGGCTGAAGACAGTCTCGATTTAAACTGGCTTGCTTATAGTGTTGCCGTTGCACTCAGTGATAAAGATTGGGCTATTAAAATTTACAAAGAAGCCGAGGGGAGAGCAGAAAACAGTCTCGATCTTAATTGGCTGGCTTACAGCATTTTTGAAACTCTTGGCGACAAGGAATGGGCGAAACAATTGTTTGAAAAAGCAGAAAGCTTTCCAGAAAATATTCGCGAATTGTGTGATTTGGCTGAAAGCGTTTCAGAAATTCTTGAGGATAAAGAATGGCAACTCAAAATTTATAAAAAAGCTGAAGAGAATGCGAAAGAGTATTCTGACTTTTATGAGCTTGCAGATCACGTCTTCGCAAAACTGGGTGACGGTGAGTGGGCCAGCGAGCTATACCATAAATCGGAGGGCAAGGCTGAAGATTGTTGTGATCTCCTGAGCTTGGCTGAATGTTTTATAGAAAAACTAGGAGACGGAGAAGGGGCACGCCGCCTTTATGAAAAGGCAGAGAAAAACGCCGAAGACAGTATGGACTTCGTTGTTCTTGCTGATAGCTTGCGCGAAACTCTGGGCGATAAAGAATGGGCCGCAAGGTTATCGCCTTGAGGGCATTGATTTGATAAATTATTTTTTATATTTTGTTTGAAAAACTTACTATAGTATCTCCTAGAGCAGCACCACTCTGGTCTTCGAAAAAATCCATATCCAGCTCTCCATTAATTTATATGCGCATAAACTGTTTCGGTTTTCCTTTATTATTATATTTAAGAGTTCCCAAATCAAACTCCTCAGTGAGTCGATTTTATTGGAATCGCAATCCTTCGTTCCTTATGAATTTAAATCGTAGAGAAAACAAATATTAGCAGACATTATCTGGAAGGGAACAGAGAAATACTTGTTAAGTTTCGAACATCCCGCTAGTTAGGGAAGAATTTTGGCGAGAAAAATGATACCAACCGCAACGGGCGTAATATAGCGGATTAAGAATTCCCAGCACTGCGCCCAGGGAAATTTGAAGATATTTTTATGTTTTTCAATTTCTTCATGCGCGTTTTTAGTTCCCCAAACCCAGCCCACAAATACCGCCGTCAACATTCCCCCTAACGGCAATAGATAATTAGAGGCAATGTTATCAACATGGTCAAAGAAGGTCATGCCCGCCAGTTTTATATCTGCCATTGCTCCAAATGACAAACCACTGGGAACGCCAAATATGAAAATAGCCAACCCGACAATAAGCACTGCCTTTTTCCGTTGCCATCCACGCTGATCTATAAAATACGCGACCACCACTTCAAGTAATGAAATGCCAGAGGTGATTGCGGCTATCGCTAACAGAGTAAAAAATATGACAGACACCACATGGCCCATGGGCATGCTGGTGAATACGGTGGGTAAAACGCTAAAAACCAGGCTTGGGCCTTCTGCGGGTTCGAGTCCCATCGCGAACACAGCGGGAAAAATAACCATCCCGACTAATAAGGCGATCATAGTATCGAAGATCACCACATAAACGGTGGAGGAGGTCAGGTTTTCTTTATCTGAAAGATAACTGCCGTAGGTGATCATACATCCCATACCCAGACTGAGAGAAAAGAACGCTTGCCCCAAAGCTATGAGTACCGTGTTGCCGTTGATTTTGCTTAAATCAGGATATAGGTAGAAGGCAACCCCTTCCATGGCACCATCGAGAGTGAGCGAGCGAATCATCAAGAGGAACAGGAATAGCACCAGAGTGGGCATCAAAATGTTACAGGCTTTTTCGATACCGCCATGAATTCCTCTAAGGACGATGGCAATGCAAACACCCATAAACAGAGCGTGATAAAAAAGTGTTTCTCCTGTGTTGCTGATAAAGTTTCCGAAGAAGGCCCCTGCTTCTTTAGGGGAGGTGAATGACAACACACTGCCGGTAACGGACTTCACCACATACGCAATCGTCCAGCCGCCGACCACTCCATAAAAAGAGAGAATGAGGAATCCGGCAAGCACCCCCATATAACCAATACCAATAAAGGAGGACTTTGGTTTCAGGGAGGCGAAGGCGCCGACAGGATTCAAGTTGGTCTTTCGGCCCAGTGTAAACTCTGCCAGCATGATAGGGGTGCCAATGATAAATATGCAGGCGAGATAAATAAGTACGAATGCGCCACCGCCATTCTCCCCTACTATATAAGGAAACTTCCAGACATTGCCGAGTCCAATTGCGGATCCGGATGCGGCCAGGATGAAGCCCAGTCGACTTCCCCAGAACCCCCGCTGATTATTTTTTTCGGTCTTCATACAAATGGGAGTATATTTTTAAGGTAATGGATTGATGACATACGGGAGATTTCCTCTGGAAAAAAAGATCAAAGATATTATAGAGAACATTCCCAAGTTACCCGGAATTTATATCATGAAGGATCGCCGGTCGGAAATTCTTTATATAGGCAAGGCCAAAGTTTTGAGAAACCGCGTGCGCTCCTATTTTCAAAATTCGCGTGGCCTTCATCCCCGAACGCGGATGTTTTTGGGAAAGGTTGATGACATTAAGTTTTTGACCACGAAAACAGAGGCTGAAGCCCTTATCCTTGAAAGCAATTTCATAAAAAAACATCAGCCGAAATACAATGTGCTGCTGAAGGATGACAAACATTATCCCTATTTACGTTTGACCACTCAGGAGAAATATCCTCGATTAGAGGTGGTGCGCCGCGTCAAAAAAGATAAGGCGACTTATTTTGGTCCCTATACGATGGTGAAGGAGGTCCGCGAAACCATTCGTCTGATTTACAAAATTTTCCCGCTGCGGCAGAGCAAAGATAAATTGGATGGAAACCCTTTGCGTCGCCCCTGTCTCAATCATCAAATGGGTCGTTGCCTTGCACCCTGCGCGGGTCTGGTTTCCTCTGAAAAATATTCGCAGGTGGTGGATGATGTTTCACTCTTTTTAAAGGGGAAAAATACCACATTACTGAAGAGTCTTAAGGAACAGATGCAGTCGGCATCCGTTGAAACGCGATATGAAGAAGCCGCTGTTCTTAGGGATAAAATAGCTGCAGTACAAACGGTACTCGATAAGCAGAAAATCATTTCCACCTCATTGGAAGATCAGGATGTGATTGCCTACTGCTCGGAAAAAGATCAGGCGATGGCACAGGTTTTGATCATTCGCTCTGGGAAAATGCTGGGGGAAAAGATTTTTAAACTTAAGTCGTTCAATGAAATGGAAGAAGACGAGACACTCTCTTCATTTCTTAAACAATATTATTCTGAAGAGACCCTGCTCCCCGCAGAAATCTTATTGCCACACCCTGTGGAAGATGCCGATTTAATCGCCAACTGGCTGTCGGAAAAAAAAGGCACGCGCGTGCGTCTGGAAGTACCTGTTATAGGAAAGAAGCGCGACCTCATTAAAATGGCGGAAGAAAACGCCCGCTTCTCTATGAGAATGGAACGCGATAAAGGAGAAGTGGGAACCCGTTCTCTAGAAGAATTGCAAACCTCTCTGGGATTGAAACATTTCCCGGAAGTTATTGAAGGGTTCGATTTGTCAAATATCTCTGGAGAGCATGCGGTAGGGTCGATGGTGGTCTTCGAAAACGCTTTTGCGGAAAAATCCAAATATCGCCGTTATAAAATCGCAACGGTTAAAGGCATTGACGATTATGCCATGTTGAGAGAAGTAATGACCCGCCGGTACAGCCGTTTGCTAGATGAAGATGCGCCTTTGCCAAATCTCATACTCATTGATGGAGGTAAAGGCCATTTGAATGCAGGGCACGAGGTGTTAGAAGCTCTTGACCTTATGGATCGCGTCGATCTAGCTTGTATTGCGAAAGGGAAGTTCCGCAATAACCTGGCGACCGATGAAGTTTATTTACCGGACCAAAAAATTCCCGTGCTTTTTCACGAAAATTCTACTTCGCGATTTTTAATGCAGCGCATTCGCGATGAAGCGCATCGGTTTGCAATTTCCTATCACCGTAAGTTACGAAGCAAGACCACTCTAGAATCGCCCTTGGAGTCGATCTCAGGAATTGGCAAAAAACGTCGTCTGATGCTGCTGAAACAGTTCGGTAGCCT
>Ga0209043_1001122_pt1 | contig 15451 bp, 12 predicted proteins | sample SaaInlV_100m_DNA_3_FD_184654 | JGI IMG/M metagenome (GOLD analysis project Ga0209043, IMG submission 184654) | Marine microbial communities from expanding oxygen minimum zones in the Saanich Inlet - SI037_S4LV_100m_DNA (SPAdes) (version 2) | ecosystem: Environmental > Aquatic > Marine >... | reverse complement strand
TTTAGAATAATTGCATAAATATTGATCTGGATACGAAATTTGTTCGTTAGCTCCCTCTATATTATTACTACCAAAAACAACACTGGGGGAACTTGTGTATATAAGCTTTTTTATTTTATTTATATGACAAGCAATTATAATATTTTCAGTCCCTTGTACATCCGTCGCATAAAAATCTTTATAATCTCCCCAAATCCCAGGAATTGCTGCTGTGTGAAAAACAACTTCCTGACCTTCTAGAGCTTTCTTAACAGAGGATAAGTCACGTACATCTGTTTTAATACAATTAAATTTTTTCTCATATTCTGGGTATGATTTTCTTCCCAAAATTGTTACTTCATTTCCTAAATCTAAAAGTTTTTTAGCAATGGAACCACCGAGAAAACCTCCTCCACCAGTGATTAAAATTTTCATAGGAAATATTTAACTATAATTTAAAATGAATCTTAAATGAGATTCAACAGGAAGGTTTCAGATAAATCAACTATTAAGTACTATTAATTAAATACTTAAAGTGATAAGGACGCGCTAGCATCTAAAAATAACGCATCCTTGTTAAAGGGATTACTCTTGAGACTTTTATAATATCCAGCACAAGCTATCATCGCAGCGTTATCGGTACAAAACTCCATTTTTGGGAAAAAAGTTTTAAACCCATGACTATTCGCCGTTTTAGAAATACTATTTCTTAAAGCGTTGTTAGCAGCAACACCTCCCGTGACTACAATTCGATTTATTTTTTCTTTTTTACAGGCTAAAATAGCTTTATAGGTCAAAACATCAATTACGGCATCCTGAAATCCGGCCGAAATATCACTGTCAGACAAAACAGGTGATTTACCGAAATTTCTTTTTAATATGACGTTTCGTACAGATGTTTTGAGCCCGCTAAAACTAAAATCCAGAGAATTTTTTTCAAGAAAAGCTCTTGGAAAACGAAACGCTAAAGGATTTCCAAGTAATGCTTTTTTTTCTATAATGGGACCTCCCGGATATCCCAGCTTAAGCATTTTAGCAACTTTATCAAAAGATTCACCAGCAGCATCATCACGTGTCCGACCCAAAATTTTATAAATACCAAAACCATCTACACGATATAAATCTGTATGTCCCCCAGAAACCGTTAGCGCCACAAATGGAAATTCAACTTTTTCATGTAAAAATATAGCTAATAAATGACCTTCCAGGTGATTAATACCAATCAATGGTTTTTGAAGAGCATATGCCAATCCCTTAGCAGTATTAATACCGACTAGTAGGCTTGAGACAAGTCCAGGGCCAACAGTCACTGAAATTAAGTCAATTTGCCTAAGAGTAGTTTTCGATTTTTTAAGGGCTTCTGTAATAACACGATCAATAGATTCTATATGACAACGACCCGCTAATTCTGGAACAACTCCTCCATATTTAGAATGAGTAGTATTTTGATTAAATATAACATTAGACAAAACCTTTGAACCATTCTGTAAAACAGCAGCAGAAGTATCATCGCAAGAACTTTCAATACCTAACACCAGCATAATTAATTTTTTATCTGTTAAAGTTATTAAAAGTCGAGTGACTAGGTTTATCTATTTGATATTGTTGTTTTGAGTACTAGCAATAATATCCCAACCTGATAAAAGTGAAACAGCATGACGGAGTTGAGAGTCTGTTTCTAAATCTTTTTCAAGTTCAGATATTTTCTTTTCTTGCTCACTGGCATTAGATATATTTTGATCATTAATTTCCGAACCATCTATACTAGTTTTGCCCTTAAGATGCTTTTTAAGATCACGTTCTCTTAAAAATCTCCGGATTTTTTCTTTATTAGGTTCCACTATTTTCTCATCATTATTTTTATTAACATTAAGTAATGGTTTATTCTCCATATATATATCCGGGATAATTCCGTTTTCCTGAATAATTTTTCCACTAGGCGTATAGTATCGCGCTGTAGTTAAACGGACTGCAGAACCATCACTGAGTGGGATTATGGTTTGTACTGACCCCTTCCCAAAAGTAGGCGTACCTAAAATAACAGCCCGTCCAAGGTCTTGCAGTGCTCCCGCAACAATTTCAGAGGCACTGGCACTACCACCATTAACTAAAATAATCATTGGGTAATCTATATATTCAGTCTTAGTGTGAGTTGTAAAACGCATATTCTGTTCTTCTGTACTTCCTTTTGTATAGACTATAAGGTTTTCATTTCCTAAAAAACGATCAGACACTTCAACAGCTTGATTCAGTAACCCACCTGGATTATTGCGCACATCTAATATTAATTTAGTTACATTTGTATTTTTAAAAAAAGAAAGCGCCTTATCAAGATCACTGGATGTGTTACTAGAAAAACTTTTTATTTTTATATAGCCAATATTATTATTATAAATTTTCTTTTTTACACTCTGGACCTTTATAATCTCTCTCGAAATATTTACTAGCAGAGGAGCCTTTAAACCGTCACGAATTATAGTTATATTGACAGACGAACCAACATCACCCCGAAGAAGTGAAACAGCATCACTGAGGCTCATGTCAAGAGTCGATTCGTCTTCAATTTTAACAATTTTATCTTTTGCTAAGACGCCTGCCTCAAAAGCTGGCGTACCCTCAATAGGAGAAATAACAGTCAAAAGACCATCTCGCACACTAACTTCAATACCTAACCCGCCAAACTTTCCTGAGGTTTGTATTTTCATTTCTTGAAAAGCATCAAGAGTCATATAAGAAGAGTGTGGGTCCAAAGTTTTCATTAAACCATGAATAGCACCTTCAATAAGCTTCTGATTTGAGACTTTTTCTACGTAGTTAGTTTCAATAAGCGAAAGTACTTCTGAAAAAATTTTTAAACTTTCATAATTATTTTTAATTTCAGAAGAAGATTCCACACTATCTGAAGCTTCAACCTGAATATCAATAAATAAAAATATCAAAAATACTGAAATGACAACTAAACAAGAATAATATTTGATATGAAATAAAAATTGTGTTTCATTATTTTTTTTAATAAATAGCATTAGAAAAAGCATCTCCCAATAACACAGAATTTATAATTTAAGAAAAAACACAAAGGTTTTTTATTAGTTTAGTTGACTTAGCCATGCTGTTGGCTCAATTGGTTTTCCTTTATATCTCATTTCAAAATATAGTGCCTCTCCCCGAACTGATCCAGTCTCACCAGATCGTCCGATTATTTGACCCGATCGAACAGTTTTCCCTACGTTTGAAATAATTTCATCCAAATAACCATAAAGAGAATGATAGTTTTCACCATGTCCAATAATTATAATATTACCGTAGCCATCAAGAATACCAGTGTACAGAACTGTCCCATCAAAAATCGATCGAACTGGAGAACCCTTTTTAACTTGCATAGCAACGCCATTATAAATAATATCTGAATTATATTTCTCATCTCGGCCACGGCCAAATTTATTCAAAAATTTTCCTTTAACGGGAGGAAGAAGACTACCTTTTTTATCAATAATATCTAGGCCTTCACCATAGTTTATTTTATTTTCCAACCTAGATATCAATTGGTTAAGTTTTTTTGATGATTTCTCTAACTCTTTTATAAGAAGATTGTTGTTTTTTTTTTCTTTAACAAGTTTAACTAAAAATTTTTTCTTTTTATTTTTTTCAACTCTAATTTCATTTGTTTTAACTATGGCTATTTTTTTATATGAAGAAATTTTAGCTTTAGCTTCGAGCAATGCAATCTTTTTATTATTAAAATCTACGACAGACCTTTCATAACTATCAAAAATTAATTTATCGTAAACGAGAATGCTATTCATATATTTTGACCTTCTAAGCAGATCCGAGAAATCTTCAGATGAGAAGAGTAATTTAAAAGCAAAAAGGTCCCCTTCTTTATAAATAGTTCTTAGTCGACTTCCCAATATTTTTTCTTGCGAATAAACCTTTTTCTCACTTTCAGCTATTCTCTCAGTCAACTTATTTATATTTTTCTTGTTAATTTCTAAATTCCAATTATATATTTTAAGTTCTCTTTCACGAACTTTTAATTGAGCGTCAAGTACTCTCTGTTTTTTTAGCAATGAATATTTTTTTTTATCCATTTTATTAATAATTCTAGTTTGATTAACAATCTCCTTCTTAAGTTTACTGAGCTCGAACTGTTCTTTTTTTAGCATTATATCAACTTCACTAAGATTAGCACTTTCAACCAAAGAAAACTTTAAACCGAAAATTAAAATGGGAATTAAAAAACAAAATATTAAAGGTTTCTTTGTAAATATCATTTTAGATTACGCATTTTAAGAAAATGATTTACAGGTAACAAACTTCCAAAAACACCAATGACCATTCCTGCTATTAAAATGGAGCAAATAAGAGGAGTAGTTAAATATTGAAAATCAAAACCACGAAATGTAGATTCAAGAGAACCCTGAAATTGAAAAATAATATACAAATGAACCAATTTAACTGCAGCTAACGCTAACAAAGCTCCCCCCGTACTCTGAAGTATTCCTTCAAATAACAAGGGTGCTTTTATAAAACGATGCGTGGCTCCTAACAAAGACATTAAGTCAATCTCATCCTTTCGAGTATATATAGATAATTTTATAGTATTGGATATTATGAAAATTAATCCGGAAAACAACACAACTCCAAAACTTATAATAAAAACTCTAAGAAAGTTTATAAACTGTTCAAATCGATATATCCATTTCTCACCATATTCGATGGACTCTATACCCTTTTGATTCTTTATTTTTTCTGAAAATTCTCTAATATTTTGCAATCTATTAAGGTCATTTTTAAACCTTAAAGTATAAGAATCTGGTAATGGATTAAATTTTAATGAAGTAATAAATTTTGATCTGGAAGAAAATTCACCTTGAAATTTTTTCCACGCTTGATCGCGAGAAATAAAAATAATGGATTCGATTTTTATATTAGACTCAAAAAGATTTTCAATTTTAATTTTATCATTGTTGGAAATCTTATCATCTAAATAAACAATCAATTGAACGTGCTTATCCCAAGAAGAAAAAACCATATCGAGGTTAACAAATAGTAGGAAAAACAATCCAAGTACAGAAAAAGCGACAAAATTTGTAACAATAGACAATAAAAATAATTGTTTATTGGACTCTATATTCAAGAATGTTGACTTAAAAATATGGGATAGAAATGAATTCATAGTCTATGACTGAAACAATTTTCCGCGATTAAGAGATAAATTTCGACATTTCTTTTCACGTAATATCTCGGCACTATGAGTTGCAATGATCACGGTTTTACCTTGTTGATTTAGTTTCTCAAATAGCAAAAAAATTTCTTTTGCTATTTCTGAGTCAAGGTTTCCTGTTGGTTCATCAGCAAGAATAAGATCTGGATCATTCACAATAGCTCTAGCTATTGAAACACGCTGTTGTTCTCCTCCTGACAATTGGGATGGATAAAAATCTTTTTTTTTTACCAAACCTACATTTTTAAGAGCATTCCAAGTTTTTGTTCGAATAGATTTTATTTCTGCTCCTATTACATACTGAGCAAATGCTACATTCTCGAATACAGTTTTTTTTGTAAGGAGTTTGTAATCTTGAAAAACAATTCCTATTTTACGTCGTAATAGATATACTTTTTGTTCGTTCAACTTTCCAACATTAAATCCGCTAACCAAGACTTGCCCACGATCAAACTTTTCCCAACCGAAAAAAATTTTAAATAAAGTAGTTTTTCCTGCGCCACTCTGGCCAGTTAAAAAGGCAAATTCACCATCTTTAATCTCAAAAGATACATCCTGTAATATAGGTGATAGCCCACCATAGGATTTATAAAGATTAAAAACTTTAATCATATAAGTATAAACTCATGAACTTGTTGCTGTAGAATAAATAAAGCTGTATAAAAGTAGGATTTAAATGAAATCTAAAATTGTTCAGGAAATGGTTGTTCTGAAAAACCTTCATGTTCTTCTATAAGCTTAAAATCTGACTGGCTAAGATCTTCTGCTATGTATTCCTTAGGTAATACTGTAACCGTTCCCGAACCATAAAACTTGTGGACTTGATCTTCTGATAGGAGGTTAAAATTAATATAGGTTTTTATAATCATTTTGCCATCTATAATGTCATACGCAAAAACGCCTTTAGGGCATGTCAAGTGACCTATGTTTTCTCCATAGGTTAACAGACCATCACTCAAAGAGGAGTCCATCTTTAAAATGCAATTTTCATTACTATCTGTACGTTCACTATACCGTTCTATGCAATGTGATGTGTATGCAACCTGTTTATGAATAAAAGAATTGAATAAACGTCCCAAATTAGTTGATTCTGTATGAGAAGGTGATATTAAAGAAAAAAAACCTCCCTTCGCAAAATCAATAAGACATAAAACATCCTTCCCAAATTTTTTACTTACTTTTTTAGCCATTTCGTCCATAAACTTTTGCCGTTTGCGAACTGAAATACGAGTATTTTTGCGAAATTTTTTATGGTATTCAGCTTTAACATATTGCTCTATTTGATATTTCCTGAATTCAAAATATTTATTCGACATAATTATAAATTATAAAAACCATATAAAAAAAAAGATGTGTTTATGATATTATAAACATAAATAATTAAAAATCGTTAACTTTATTCCTCTTCATAACCTTCTTCAATTAAGTTTGTAATAGAAGCGCTAACATAAGAGACTCTTCGATGAATAATACATTAAATGTAATGGGTGGTCTTATAGTAGGATCGTTTCTTTTTCTTATCACAATTAATTATATGGTGGAAAATATTGAAGATTTTGAGTCTCGCCCTCTACCTACACCAAAACAATTATCAATAGCATCATCCCACAACCCAATAATTAAAGTAGTTGCTACATCTCGTAAAGAGTGGACCCTTGTAGACTTTTCAACTAAAAAAACTTATCGCGTAAAAGATATTGAAAAGGAAAGAGATAAAATAAACCAACGTCCATGGGATATAGGGTTTCAAAGAACTAAAATTATAACCAATGGTGGCACGACAAACCCTCAAGGAAGAGTGTCTCTTAAAAACCTTGGCCCCGTTGATTTTGATTCTATAACAACAATACCAATCGATGGTTACACAAAAGACGCAAAATCATATGGTAAAATTATAAATAAGGGAATTGTTGATTGGTATCTTTATCGCACCAGAACCCATAATATAGAATCTCAAAAAAATGTTTATGTAGTTCAAATGGCGGAGGGTGGATACTTAAAAATGAAAATCCTAAATTACTATTGCATTCGCAAGGAATCAGAATGCAAATCAATAATGTGCAGTCGTCAGGATGCAGCCTGTTATTCAATTGAACACACTTTTAGTGATAATGAAAAAAAATTTCCAATAAATATAGCCAACGCCAATTCCTCTCTGATACACGAAAAGGAAATAATTAATTGAATAAGTTTTATCTGATTCTTTCCACCCTGTTGTTATCCCTCGTTTCATGTTCAGATATTCCACCAGGGATGGTAATGATACCCAAAGGTGAATTTACTTTAGGAATTAATCCAAATAATAAGCTAATTCAATTCATGTCGGATGCTACTTTATTGCTAAATGCTCAACCTGCTCAAAAAACTTACACCAAATCTTTTTTTATTGATCAATTTGAAGTTACCTATGATGCTTTTCATAGGTTCAAGCCCAAGTTTAAATATAATACTAAAAGTAGCAGTGAACCCATACGTGGGGTTAACTGGTTTGAAGCAGATGCTTATTGCCTTTCTCAAAAGAAACGACTTCCTACAGAAATTGAATGGGAAAAATCTGCTCGAGGAATCGATGGAAGGCTATTTGTCTGGGGAGAAAAACACAGCGAAGAAAATGCAAATTTTAGCAGCAAAGTACTTCCAATTAGCAGCGTATCTATTGATACTAGTAGTTATGGGGTAGTTGACTTGAATGGGAATGTTTCAGAGTGGACAGCCAGTTGGTATAGCTCGTATAAAAATTCTACATTTAAAGACAGTCTTTATGGAAAAAACGTTAAGGTTATAAGAGGGGGTTCCTTTCATAAAATGAAGCACGGCCTCATGAAAGAATTTGCACTTTTACCTTATCGTAATTTTGCACTACCTCAAGAGCGCTTCTGGGACACAGGGTTTCGGTGCGCTAAGTCAATTTAAGTTTTATTTAAGTGTTTTCTTGCGAACAATGGTATTTTAAGTTTTTTTATGATTTTCCAAAAAACCCTGTTATGCGATCAATAAGATTATCACTTTTTGCATCTGGTTTTGGAGTTTCCTTCAATGTTAATGATGGAGAAACAGTTGCTGTTTTTATGGGAGTCTCACCTAGGGTAACTTTATGTCCTATCAAGTCACTTCCTTTTTGATACGGACTGTCACCTTTACTAGGTAATGTTTCTCTATCAGGGATACGACGATTAAACCTTTTCTTTTGAGGTGGACGACTCCGTCTATTTCTATTTAAATTATTTCCTCTATTTTGCTGCCTTATTTGATCTTTTCCGTCATTTGATTTTGTTGTCTGTATCAATGAATTTTTAGTAGTCAATTCTACTTTTTTTAACTCCTCAGATGTTTTTTCTTTAACAAGATATTTAAAATTATTCCAACTAATATTAGGTTTAATCAAAAACTCTAATTTAAATTTAAGTTTTTCTTGGAGTTCTAATAAAAAAACTGACTTGTTGTTAATCATATATTCTACAACTTCAGAGGAAACCTCAACAGTCAATTGCTTAACCTTTCCAGAAGCCAAATGTTCATTAATTTTACGCAAAACATGTATAACAACATAATTTAAAGAACGAACAACTCCGGTACCCGCACAAGAAGTACAATCAACAAATGCACCCTGTTGGACTGGAGGAGCCAATCTCTGCCTAGACATTTCCAGTAATCCAAATTTAGAAATTCTGCCAATATTAATTCTAGCTTTATCCAATTTGCATATTTTTTTTACTTCTTTTTCAATTGATGACTGATTTTTTTTCAGGGACATATCTATGAAGTCGATTACAACAAGTCCACCTAGATCTCGCAGTCTCAATTGTCTTCCAATTTCTTCAGCTGCTTCCAAATTAGTTGTAAGTGCCGTTTCTTCTAATTGACTAGCACTTGTTGTCTTGCCAGAATTCACGTCTATAGAAACCATTGCCTCACCGGAATCAAAAACAATTGACCCACCTGAAGGTAGTGAAACTTGACGCTGATACAAAGATTCAATCTGACTTTCTATATTAAATCGTGAAAATATAGGCGTTGTTTCTTTATAAAGTTTTACACGGTTTGTTAACCGTGGCATTATCATCTTCATAAAACTTTTGACGGCATTAAAAGACTCTATGTCATCTACAAGGACTTCAGTGGTCTCTGTTGTAAAATTATCCCTGACTAACCGAACAACCATGTCGGCTTCTTGATATAAGAGAAGTGGTGGTTTTTTAATATTTTTTTCACGGGATGAGGATAGGTTTTCCCAAACCATGAGAAGCCTCTGAAGATCTTTTTGAAGTTCTATTTTAGTCCTACCCATTCCAGCAGTTCTAATAATAAGTCCTAAGTTATCTGGAAGTTTAAAATCTGCAACAAGTGTTTTAAGTTTTTTTCGTTCCTCTTCATCTTCTATTTTTCGAGAAACAGCACTCGCATGAGAACCCGACATCAAAACTAAAAACCTCCCGGGAAGAGAAATACTATTTGTTAGAGAGGGGCCTTTGGCATCCCGACTCTCCTTAGAAACTTGAACTAATATTTCTTGACCACGAACTAAAACATCCTGTATTCGAACCCGCGCTTTCTTTTCACCAGTATCTACATATGATTCTTTGAGGACATCTTTAAAAGGCAAAAAACCATATTTACTTCCACCAATATCGACAAAAGCAGCCTCAATAGCGGGTTCTACCCGGTTAATCACACCTAAATAAATATTTCCTTTAATCTTCTCTTGTGAAACATTTTCTACGATATAATCATTAATCCTGCCGTCCTCTAATATAACGGCACGGCAGACTTCAGGATGATCCCTATTGATCATCATTGATAATTTTTTTGCCATGAGAACCTTTCTTTATCTTTAACAGGGGCACAGAGAATTCTCCTGTGATGACATGATAAACCAAAAACACCAAGAACTCAAAGACTGTTAGGCCCAATTAATCTTTTATTTTTAATAGTTTATGAACTTATTTTTTTCCTTAAACTCTAAAATAAAATCCATAAATTTGATATCACTAGAAAAATTTAAACTTTAGAATAGAAGATTCCAGTATAATATATTATAGAAATCATAATATCTCTTGCTAAATCAATGACTTTCTGTAAATATTTAAAAAAGATTTTCTAATAAAATTTTAAAGTGAAACTGTTTTGAGAAGTATAAACAAACAAATAGGAATGAATTCATTAGATATTCTGGCTCCAGACCTTTTAAGAGGTCAGACTATATTTATCCGCTGCGATTTCAATGTACCATTAGTTGCTACTGAAAAAGGATACTACCGTGTTGCTGATGATACTCGTATGCGCCGTTTCCTGGACACAACATTTAAAAAAATTCATAAACTTACAGATGGAGATTGTAGAATTATCATTGGATCTCACCTAGGAAGACCTCATAAGCAAAAAGGTCACATAGGATGGGATGGAATTTTTAATATACAGTTTGTCAGCTCTCATTTCGATACCTTAATTCGTCGCTTGTACGGAGACACATATACTATTTTTCCACCTGAAATTATAGATTCACACATGAAGCACTCTTTAGAAATTGCTTCTCATAAAAGAATGCCTCCTGGTGGCATAAAATTTCTTCCTAACCTTAGATATTTGCTTGATCCATCCAAACCGGATACATATAGTAAAGAGTTTATATATGAACTAGCTAAGGTATCCGATGTATATATCAATTGTGCGTTTGGGTGCAGCCACCGAACCACGAAAAGTATCAAAATGCTTCCTCAACTCATGAAAACTCAAAATAAATTAGTAGTTGCAGGAAATCTCCTAAACGAAGAAATTAAAAAACTGGGAAGTTTTGGACAAAGAGTTATAAACCATCCAAGCAAAACAGTGATTATAGCCGGTGGGGCCAAAGTTTCAGATAAAATCAACGTATTAAAGCAGTTTGTGCATGTCGGGGTCAAGGCTATTTTTATAGGTGGAAAAATGGTGAACTCTTTTTTAATTGCACAAAAAGAAAAATTAAAAATAACTCCATTCTCACTCACCGATATTCCAAGGACCTTACTTAGTTCAAAGGAAGAAAATAATAAGAACTTTATAAATGAAGTTGCCCTTGCTGGAGAAATATTAGACTTTGCAAAAGAAAAAAAAGTTAACTTAATACTTCCTGAAGATTATAAGTGCGTTGATGAATTTAAGGCACCTACTTTTTTTATTGAATCCGAGCCTGACCTTGAAAGAGTATTACAACTCGACCTTGGCCCTAAAACTATAGAAAACTTTAAAAACACAATATTGTCTAATGGAATTGAAAATATTTTTTGGAATGGCCCACTAGGAGCTTATGATCATCCAACTAACCACGATTACGCTGAAGGTTCTCTAGAGTTGGCTCAACTTTTATTTGAAGAGGCGTTGACCAATCCGAAATTTTCAGTAGTGATAGGTGGAGGTGATTCCGCCGCTATACTTAATAAGATTGGTACTCATCAATTAAAAAACCTCATCAAACGTTGCGTAGAAAAGCAACTGGCTAGCACAATAAATCGCGACTTACTTAACATGGAATTCCCCGTTGATGATAATTATGTATTGTGGAATTACTTTTCATCCAATTTTTTTGTCTCTACCGGTGGTGGGGCATCTCTTGAATTTCTAGAAATGTTTTTAAAAAATCAAGGGAGCGGAGATTTAGCTTCTTTTTTACCTGGAACTTCTACGCTAATGGAGCTAACTGTGGTATAAAATTGTCAAAATAAGCCGTTTTCAACTCTTTGGAAACCGACTCTAAAAGATCATTTAGTGACTCCCCTTCTTCGATTAAAATTTTATAACAGTTTCTCGTTTCTTTAGATAATTGAATCGTATCACTACCTTGAAAGTTTTCTTTTCTTTTTATATATATATCAGCGATAGGTTTAATTTCTGGATGAATAAGACCAATTTGATTAATTCTTTGGTCCAAGAGTTCTATATTATTAGATAAAGATTCTATCTTAGTAATTTCTGTCGAAGTTTTCTCAGAACATAAAAAAATAATTTCATCGGCAAAACAAATCCCTTGTAAAGCAATTTTTATAATATCTTTTAAGGCGCAAGATTTAACTTCTAGTTGTTTCGACAAATCAATAATGCTACTACAGTCATAATCAACCATTAATAAACCTCCGATACTATAGCAACTTGTTTGGCTTGGTCCTACTAACCCAAGAAACTTCATCCAATGATTTGAATATATCTCACGAAAAAAATCATTAAGTGTTAAAAGGTTTTTAATTAACGGGCGAAGTCGCAATCGATGATCGTAACCAATATAAGTTTCGTAAATATTTACTTCACTCAGATTTGATACCGCATCAATTGAACGCCAAGAACCCTCTATAAAATGATTTTCAATCATTAGTAATAAGTGTTCCCAATTAACTTTATGGATACATACAATATTGTTGCACACGACTCCATAACTACATGGAGCGCAAGGTATACGAGCTTGAAAAATAAGATGACCAGGGCTGTAAGGAGCCGTCTCATATGGATGAGCATGAGCAAAAAATAATCCAACTATAGTGGTTCCCAATGCAGCAGCTACATGCATGGTTCCTGTGTCATTTGTAATTATATAAGAACATCGTACGACCAAAGCAGTCAACTGATCAATATTTGTCTTTCCTGTCAGGTCAATTATATTTTCTCTATGAGCACTATATAAAATTATTTTCTCAGCTAATTCTTTTTCTGAATGAACACCTAATAAAACAATTTTTGCGTCAAGGTTTTCAACTAAACCATCAGCAAGCTGAGCAAAGCTTTCAGGAGACCAGCGTCTGCCTTCTAAGCTAGATCCTGCCTGAATTCCAATTAAGAGATCATTATCATTCAAACGATCTTTTTCTACTATCTTTGCTATTGACTTCATATCAATATCATTATTAAGTAATTTAATAGGGGTCTCTTCGGGAGCAGCACCAGCACTTCGAGTAAAAATTTCAACAAGATTAAAAGGATTAAGCTCTCTATTGAAAGGCTCTATCCCAAAGTATTGCATCCAAGGATCTAAAGTTATACGATCTCCATTTTCATCACATCCAAATCCACGCATATTTTTGATGTTTAAATATGAAATCATCAGCGCACTCAACTTAGAATGACTTAGGTTTATTATTAGATCATATTTTTCACCATTCAATTTAAATAGAAGACTTTCTAAGTATTTATAAACATCAATCCATAAAGTTTTACTTTTATCTTCTTTATTCACAAGTTGATTGATATCAAAAACAACTCTTTTATCAACACAAGGAATTTTTTTTGAAAACTCCTCAAATGCACTAGTCACCATAAGAGTTATACACGCATTAGGATACTGTTTACTTAAACCAATAATAGACGGAGTAGATTGAACCAAATCTCCCATTCTAGTCATGTTTAAAATTAAAATATTTTTTATCATAGAGCGACCTTTGATTTAACAATTTGGTCGGTCATTAGAACAAGTAACTCTTCATTGTTTAATTTGCCTTTCCCCTTTGCAATATGATCAACCATAGTCTTAATTGAAAAATCGGTTAAACCACGATACTGTTCAAGGTATTTGCCCAAGGAACTAGAGTCACCCACATTGTCTATGTAAAAACTAACAGGATCTCTATGGTGAGAGCTCATACGTTCTTTTAAACTATTTAAATTGTCCATAAAGACATGTGTCAACATTTCATGCATTCGATGTTGGATCGTATGCTCTTTCAAGACTCTTTCTTTACCTCTAGCCGTTATCAATTTTGCTTCCTCCTCATTCTTCAAATAATGATCTATTTTTTTACACAGATCATCAATTGTATTGAAGGTAGCTACTTCTGATCCTAATTCCATCAATTCAGCTAATTCAGAACGTTCATCTACCAATTGAAACCCACCACAAGCAGCAATTTCGAAGGTTCTAGGGTTCACAAAATCACCGACAGGGTTTACACTACTATGGAAGGTTGAGGAATGAAGGTTTAAATTAATTTTTCCTGCATTGTATATTTTTACAATCTCATTAGAGTCAATACGTTTATTATTATTTTGAACTCTACTTCCAATATGTGAACCTAACGACCACTCCGTACCCCATATTTTAAAATCATAATTTAATAACCGAGGAAACGATTGAACTCGGTTATAGTATCCGGAACCCATGAATGATAAATCAGCTTTATACTGATCGATATCATTTTGCGACAAGTTAATTTCTTTATGAACTCCTGGGTAACAGCCTTGTGGTAGATAATAGAAATTATTTTTACCAAGAGACGATAACTCCGTAAAAAAATCTCCCCTCTGGATAGTAAAGAAATAGTCATAACAGGAGGCAATTTCTTTCCAATATGAAAGCGTACGAAAGTCTTCAACAAACCAGAAAGCAATCGGAACATTTAGTAGTTTTAAATTTTTAATTGTCTCGGGAGTCATAGGTGCCTGAGCAAGCGCAAAAATTAAATCAGGCTGGTAATCAGCAGCTTTTGCTGCAATAAGCTGACCCATGAAATGCGAAAATTGATTAGATAATGCTTCTTCGTTTACTTTATTTCGAGTTGTTTTTTTTATAGAAAAAAATCCCTCAGCAAACTTATCACATTCGACCGATTCTACGTCATGTCCTATATCGTTAAGTGCTTGTTTGCAATATTTTGCTGTAGGTAGTGATCCACCATAATAAGGATTTATCACTAGTATTTTTAGGCGGTTAACATTTAAATAAATTGAGGTTTCTATTGCTTTATCAAGTCTAAGAAAGTAATTACTAGACAAACGCTTTGATGGCTGATGTTCATATTTTTTCCAATTATCTATTTGATTAGAGGAGACTATTTTGGGTGGAGGAGTAGAAATACAAAATTTTGTATTCGGGATAAATGGTTCTAAATCAACAGATTCCAAAAAAGCCTGAAAAACAGACATCATCGGCTCAATTACCATGACCTTAGAGTTTTGACACCTCTTTAATATCTCCAACACATGATATCCAAATCCAAGACCATAAATTACAGGCCTTTCATTGTCGTTTAAAACATAGTCAGACAATCCATCTGTAGCTTCTTTTAGTGGGTAATAATTACTATGCAGTGAAACTGAGCCAATTTGAGGTATAGGATTTCCATCTTTTGCCAGTAAAACTCTAACAACATTTTGCTTTGGCTCACGCTCAACTCTGACTGCCAAAGATGGCTGTGAAACCCGCAATAGTTCCAAGTTTTTTTTAAATAATTCCAAAATTTATCCTATTATTTTTTAGTAAACTTTTTCTTTCTTGTCAGCCATCAAAACTTC
>Ga0209043_1001118_pt1 | contig 15476 bp, 15 predicted proteins | sample SaaInlV_100m_DNA_3_FD_184654 | JGI IMG/M metagenome (GOLD analysis project Ga0209043, IMG submission 184654) | Marine microbial communities from expanding oxygen minimum zones in the Saanich Inlet - SI037_S4LV_100m_DNA (SPAdes) (version 2) | ecosystem: Environmental > Aquatic > Marine >... | reverse complement strand
ATTGGGCTCGTAATTGTTGCCCTACTCGGGGCTACCGACTCGGTCGGCATGACCATGCGACAAGCAATCGTGCAGCTAACTACACCCGACCGGTTGATAGGAAGAGCATCGAGCGCCCATTCGTTTGCGGCGATGAGTGCGAACAATATCGGTCAGATGGAAGTGGCGTTCGTATCAGCGGCAATCGGTGCAGGTGCGACGATGGTTTTGGGCGGTTTCGTTGGGATAGCAGTTGTGGCGGTTATCTGGGTGGTAGTGCCCGGTGTACGTCGCTACGAATACACTGATGCTCCATCAGGTGGCGCTGTAGACGAGCCAGAGAACAATGATGCGAACCAAGATCTAAGGAAGATCAAGTGAAAATCACCAAGGTCAAAACATTTATCGTCGATGGCGTATTCAGACCTTGGACGTTCGTGAAAATCGAAACTGACGCTGGAATAGTCGGCTGGGGTGATTGCACCGAATGGCAAGCTGCGTACTCGGTGGCAGCAACGGTGAACCAGCTTGGCGAAAACATGATCGGCAAAGACCCGATGGCGTCAGAGGCAGCTTGGTGGGACAACGCTTCGTTCATGGTTCGCCAACGAGGGGGAATCGCTTACAAAGCGATGTCGGGCATCGACTCAGCCTTGTGGGACATTCGAGGGAAAGCACTCGATGCGCCAGTTTGGCAATTACTTGGTGGCAAGATGCGCGATGAGCTCGAACTCTACTGGTCACACTGCGGGTCTGATCGAGGACGGTACGCTGAACAGCTCAATGTACCGAAGCTCTCGACACTAGACGATGTACGTGAACTCAGCCAAGAAGTACTCGATCAAGGATTCACGGGTATAAAAACCAACATTCTTGCTCTGGAAGATATACACGATATCCCTCGCAAGAAAAATGGCGTCGGAAACAGTGGTCAGATCACATACCAGCAACTTGAGAATGCAGTGAGTGTGATCGGAACATTCCGAGAAGCACTTGGCCCAGAAATCGGAATTGCGATCGATACGGCTCTTAGTTTTCGGCTGGGTGGCGCCATCAAGCTTGCAAGAGCACTCGAACCGTTCGACATGATGTGGCTTGAGACTGAAACGTGGGACCCGGGTTCACTGCGCACTGTTCGAGAATCGACCACGACTACAATTTGCCATGGTGAAAGCCTGATGGGACCCGAAGAATACCGACCGTTCTTCGAGTCGCATGCTCAGGATGTGATCATGCCTGACTTCGCCTGGAACGGCATCACAATGGGCAAGAAAATTTGCGATTTGGCGCATCTGTACGACACCGCTATTGCGCCACACAACTGCCATTCTCCGATGAATACACTCGTTTCTGCCAACATATGCGCGGTTATCCCAAACTTCATGACGTTGGAATTTATCAACGACGACGCTCCTTGGCGTGACGACTTGATGACCCATCCGTTCGAGATTGAAAACGGGAAACTCCAAGTGCACAATCGACCAGGCCTCGGATCTGATTTGATCGAATCAGAGCTAGAAAAGCACCGGTGGACCGGCGGCAATAACCTGTAGTCGGCCGATATTCGGACGGAATAACTTGAAAATCTCTATTTTTCAGATCGATGCGTTCACAGATCAGCCGTTTTCAGGCAACCCAGCTGCCGTCTGCCCACTGGATGAATGGCTGCCTGAAGCAGATATGCAATCGATTGCCCCCGAGATGAACCTGTCTGAGACAGCATTCTTCGTGCCGAGCGAAAAGCACGATATCGACTACGACATTCGTTGGTTCACCCCGAAGATCTAAGTCGATCTGTGTGGTCACGCCACGCTAGCATCGGGGCATGTTGTCCTGTCCAAACTGCAACCCGACCTCACTCAAGTGGCATTTAGTTCCCGAAGAGGTCGATTAACAGTTGAACATCGGAACGACATGCTCGAACTAGACTTTCCCGTAAATCCACCCCGACCGCTAAAAGATGCGAATGAAGTCGCTGCTGTTCAATCTGCACTCGGAGCGTCACCAGTCGAGATTCTGCATGCGAACACGACCGTTGCCGTATTTGAAACAGAATCTCAAGTAGCCGAACTCAAACCAAATTTCGCAGCAGTGGCAAAACTCAAAGAGCCTTGGGTTGCAGTGACGGCACCTGCAGATGCCGGTGAATTTGACTTTGTAAGCCGTTTTTTTGTGCCTACCGCGGGAATCAATGAAGATCCCGCTACCGGATCGTCACATACCGTCCTAATGCCCTATTGGGCGGGGAAATTCGGAAAGACCGAGCTGGTCGGTCGGCAGATATCAAACCGCGGAGGAACGATGTACTGCAAATTAGTAGATGATCGAGTGAAGATCGCAGGTCACGTCGTTGAAGTAATGACCGGCGAGCTAACTATCGATTAGGGCGGACGAATGAATCGCCAGTTACTCCATTCCGCTCTGGGACAGGTGATAATTGGGCTCAATCGTCACCTAAATCCTCAACCAAAGTTGCACATGCACCAAGTCGAATCGAAATTTCTAGAGTCGTTACGAACAGGAACCACGCTCGCCGATGGCGGTATCGGTTCGCTCATATTCCAACTGACTGGGCGGCTCGCATCGCCCGACTTCTTATACGAAGCCATCAACCTTCGAAATCCCAACTTAATCAAAGGGATCTATGCGTCGAGCTTGGCAGCAGGTGCGACGGTCCTCACCACTAATACGTTTTCGGCTAACGAATCCGAGCTAACGGTCGCCGGAGCCGGAGATCAGGTGGACCAAATAAACAAAGCAGCAATCACAATCGCACGAGAAGCGATCGAAGAACATCTGGCCGAATATCCGGACGATAGCAGTGTTGTTTTCGTAATCGGATCGATTGGACCTGGCGGAACAACAGTTGAATCTTATTCAACTCAAATTGATAGTCTAATCGAGAACGGCGCCGATGCGATTCTTCTCGAAACGTTCACCAACACCGACCGTTTACTGGCACTTACGCGAGATATCTCGTCCCGAGACAACGCCCCTCCGGTGCTCGCTCATGCAGCGCTCGATCCAGGAGTTGGCGAAACTCAGGTATGGCCGATCGAACCGGCACAATTTGCTTCGATGGCTGCCAGCGCAGGAGCTTCAGTAGCAGGAATCAACTGCGTCGCGCCATGGGTGGCGGCTGAGTTCATTCAAAAGGCTCATACTGCACCAGAGGTCAAAAATGGTGATCTACTGCTCTCTGCCATGCCCAATGCTGGCGGATTCGAGCGCATCGGCCATCGCTTCCTTACCCGTTCGAATCCTGAATATATGGGGACACTTGCAAGGCAACTTGGCGATTCAGGAGCCGCCCTTGTAGGTGGATGTTGCGAAGTTCATCCTGAACACGTCCGCGAAATGTCGGCCTATCTAAAATCTCGAACGTCTTCAGTTGGCGCCGATCTAGCAATGTCGCCGGAGGCTCGGCAACGGCGTGAACATCCTGCCGAAGATTCTCGCAAGACCAACGGCAGTTTCTCGCGAAAGATTTTTGACGGAAAATTCGCAATCAGCGTGGAAATGGTTGCACCAACCGGTTCCGATCCCAAAGCTTTAGATCTCAGAGCCCGAATGGTTCAAGAGATCGTCGGTGAGGGATTGGCTGATGCCGTAGACATCACCGATGGCTCAAGAGGCCTCCCTTTGATCCCGCCTGGAGATCTGGTAGAACTGATCAGAGCGAAGCTAGATTGGCGAGACCACGATAAGTTGGAGTTCGTCGCCCACTTTGCGGGACGGGATCTGAACACGCTTGCTGTTCAATCAAGATTGATGGGTTACCACCTACGTGGCATACGAAATGTGCTATTTATCACTGGCGATCCGCCAAAAATGTCACCGACATACCCTCGTTCATCAGCGGTATTCGATATGAACTCAATTCAGTTGATTCGTGCCACTGCCGATCAACTCAATGTCGGGAGGGATTTCGGCGGCAACCCGCTCGGTGGGAATCTCGATAGCGGCACTAAATTCACGATCGGTACCGGTTTCGAACCTGAGGCACTAAACATCGATGCTGAAATAGAACGTCTTCGAGCAAAAATTGATGCTGGAGCGGATTACGTGATGACTCAGCCGGTTTTCGATGACGCCTCGATGAAAACTATTGCGCCCTTCAGAAATCTCGTTTCAGTTCTGCCAGGGGTGATGGTTCTCAAATCCAAATCTCATGCCCAACGAATTGCTCAAGTCCCTGGAGTCAACCTATCACAAAGCGTGATTGACTCCCTAGCGAAGTACCCCAGTGGCAATGATCAGCTGAAGGCTGGGATCGATTTTGCCGTGCGTCAGGCTCACGAATACCGTTCCCAAGGCTGGGCGGGGGTGTATCTCATGTCTCCGGCGTCGCTAGGTGCCGCAAAACAGGTACTAAAAACCCTGGCCGAATAACGACCAGGATTTTTAGTTATTTCTATCTCAGCCTCCGTAAGGCAGGCATAAAGCATTGGCACAACTTAGAACATTCAGCTCTTCACTGTCCAGATTCTCGTAAAGGATGATCGGCGTGCCATCAGCCCTCATGACTGCGGAGTTCTTCCGACCTACCACACCTTCGCCGATAATCTGCCGGGCCACCGATGTTGCGCAAGTTACGTCCAGACGCTTGATCATTCGGACTGCTGTTTTGTTCCTATTTCCGAAGAAGACGGCAGGAATGATCTAGGAAAGCCGACTGAATTTCTTTTAGTTAGTTTTGAACTGAACATTTAATACCTCTTATCCGGTAAGTTTCCGACCTAACCGCCAGTCATCGCCTAGGCCTGTCACTACCAGATTTGGCAGAAGTTGAAATTCAAGACAAAAACAGACCGCCGAAGAAAATCTCCGGCGGTCTGTCAAAAGTTCTGTTCAGAGCCAGTGATTAGCTCCAGACACGGTCATGTGCATCGAGCTCGTCCCACTCTGACGTGTCCTCGAAGACGCCAGCGGGGTAAACCCCGGCCCGAGTTTCGCTTGCCTTGGCAAGGTTCTCGGCGACTGCCTCTTCGTTCAATTCGAGCCCCAGTCCAGGAGCGTCAGTGACAGTGACATATCCGTCCTTGATCACATCGCCCTCTTGACCAACAAGATCTACAAGGTCGTTCCACCAAGGGTTGTCGACCGAGTGCATCTCCAGCGCGATGAAGTTCTCCATCGCCATTGCAGAGTGTGCGTTTGCCATCGCAACAACTGGTGAACCAGCCTGATGAAGTGCTACACCTATACCTGCATCTCGGCAGTAGTCAGCAATCCGCTTGGTTTCGATAATTCCACCTGATGTAGCGAGGTCAGGATGAGCAACCGAGATTGCCCGGGCATCTACCAGAGGCTTGAATCCGTCTAGGCAGTAAATGTCTTCACCTGTGCAAACAGGAGTATCAACACCGGCTTTGAGTGCCTGCCACTGGTCGACGAATTCCCAAGGAATCATGTCCTCATACCAAGCCAATGTGAACTGGTCGAGAGCCTTACCGATCCGAATGGCGTTCTCAACACCCATGTGACCGAAATGATCAGAGGCGAGAGGGATTTCGTAGCCGATAACGTCACGAACAGCCCCGACGTACTCCTGCATCTTGGAAATGCCGTAGTCGGTAACTTGAATGCCGGTGAACGGGTGCTTCAACGTGTTGGATTCTTTGGAAACCTTTTTATTGATTACTCCACCCTCGAACTCTTCAGCGATCCAAGTTCCGATGTCCATCTTGAGGAACTCGAATCCTCGATCCATCCGACCCTGGAGCATCTTGCCCATCTCTTCAGGGTCTTTCTTGAGCGGCGTGTCGGCATATACCTTGATCTTGTCATCACCGTACTTGCCACCAGCAAACATGTATGCGGGCACGCCGAATGCCTTTCCTGCGAGGTCGCATAGGGCCATTTCGACTCCGCAAACACCACCACCGAGACGACCATGACCACCGAACGGCTTGATCTTCTGGAATAATCGGTCGATGTCGCACGGGTTTTCGCCGAGCAGCCGGCTCTTGAGCATAAGAGCGTATCGAGCCGAGGCACCGTCTCGAACTTCACCAACACCGACTAGGCCTTGGTTTGTTTCGAGCTTGATGATCGGCCATCGCCATCCGCCGCCACCGACGACTGCGATTCGCATGTCGGTGATTCGGAGGTCAGACGGACTAGAGGAAGTCTTTACCTGATCTACTGCGCTTGTGTTTTGATCTGCCAAATTACTAAATTTCCTATTTCTAAACTGAACTACGTGAAAAACCGACTACTTCAAGCGGTTGGCTTTCCATTCTCCAAAATCTTTATCCATATCTTCAGAGAACTCTCGGTCTACTTCACCAGGCGTGTAAACACCTTCTCTGATGCGCTGTTGACCGAATTCGTCCTTTAGTCGAATCGATTCGGATCGCTCGACAACTTCCAAAGCAAGATGAGGTGGAATAAATACCACTCCCGTGCTGGTTCCGAGAACAACGTCGCCCGGAACACAAGTTGCTTCACCTATACGAGTGATACCGTTTATCTCCGGCATACTCACATCAAGAATCGCACTTGGGTCAACACCGCGAACAAGCGCGTTGAAATCGTCCATTTCCAGAATTCGTTGAGTATCACGAATTCCACCGTCGATCACCATCCCGGTGCCCGACCGTGACTTAATCGCTGTGGCGAGATTATCGCCAGCGAATGTCCCGTTGAACACCTTGCCAAACAGATCAACAACGATCAGATCATTCTGTTCCAGTTCATCGATAACCCATGAGTTCTGGAATCCAACACGGTCGTCTTCCTCACCCTGCTTGTCGATTGAATCGTGGATATCTGGTCGACGTGGAACCCATCTGCAAGTCACTGCCCGGCCGACAATTACACGATCTGGATGAAGGTTCATCCAGTTTCCGGCGAACTGAAAGTGGTAATTGTTACGCTTGCAAGTGCCCCACGCCTCTTCAGATGTGACCAGTTTCATCCGTTCAAGGATGTCTGACGGCACCAACGGTCGACCGTTTGCATCTCGATCACCGTCCCATTTGCTGGTAACGGCGCGAATCATTTCGGGATTAGTTAATTTCATAAATTCCTTAGCGAAATATCCATTGAAAACTTTACACCTAGATCTGAGGTGCAGGTGTTCCATCCTCGTTCATAATTCGAGCTTCAATCAATGCCTCTTTCATATCGAAAACTTGAGATTCAGACAGTGGCAGATTTGGTTTACGAGGCACTGTGCCTTCGTAGCCCATCAAGTTGAGACCAGTTTTCTGAACCCCTACACCCCACGACATGCCAATAGAATCGATGTTATTGATGCGTTCTTGCATCTCACGAGCTTCAGCGTAACGACCGTCCAGGCAAGCCTGAATTATGTCGCGAGCAATGTGTGGACCCCAGTTGCCGAACAACAAACAAGCACCGACAGCACCGATCATTCCACCAGGCATTAGAAGTGTCCCATTGCAGGTCCACAGCTTTACCTTCTCATCTACAAACTGTGCCATTCGGCACTCGTAGCGATAGTTGAGAGACATGATGTAAGCGAACACGTTGTCAAACGCCGTCAGATCTCTCAATTCTTCCTTAGTTATATCGGTTCCCATCGCAGTTTTAGGCTGGTGGATGATGACGACAGGAATGGGGCTCTCTTTTGTCACCTGCGCAAAATAATCTTGGATAGGTGCTGTGTTTACGCCTCTGTTCGCAGCCGGAACCCGAACCCGAATCATGTCGGCTCCAGCTTCGGCATACAAGTTCGATAACCGCACGGCCTCAGTTGGTGACAGGGCATCAATTCCTGCAATTACAAACCTACGTCCAGCATGGGCTTCCACAACGGTCTTAATGGCTGAAACCTTCTCCGGCTCCCCCATGTGAAACTCTTCACCACCATAGCTGCCCACGACAAAACCAGACAAAGCAGTGTTCGAGAACTTATCTACGTTTCTGGCAAGCGCATCGAGATCAAGAGATTCATCTGTGCGGAACGGCATATTTGTTGGAGCAACGATTATTGGGTCGGAAGACGGAATTGCCATTTGAAATCCTGCATGAATTATGTAATTTGTTATCGAACGCAAAAAGTCTACCGCTCAAAGTCAAACGGATGTTTCTGCACGCGCGAAAAAACTTCATGAATGATTCACCCGAAGCAAACCCCAATATGACTCCTGTACGTCTATCGTTATCGAGTGATCGTACTTCTACCGTCGGGGCGCCACGTATCTCCACTTCTACTCTGCATTCGTGAGGATTGAATCGAAATTGAAAAAGATCGCGCTTATTTTGCTAATCCTTGGGTCACTTTTGTCCGTTGCACTAACTGGTTGCATCGAAAAATCTGAGTCAGTGCAGCTCGTAGTTTTTGCTGCTGCATCTGACGTAGCTCTGGGTACTGCCCGAATACCACTCAATATTCAAGTGATCGGCGGGGCGAGATTCGACGACCGGGTAGAAGAGCTTGAAGTCACCTACACATCGCCCACCTCAAACGAAACACATGTGGTCGACGACCTCACCTGGCGAGCATGGCCTGTCCGAAGCGGCACCTACACAAGCACAATGACATTCGATGAAGTCGGCTTGTGGAGCATCAAAGTTCGAGTCAAGGCAGATGAAGGTTCGATTCCGGGAGGAAGCGGAATACTGGTCAAATCGGCCACAGACGCCCCCAACATAGGAGACCCGGCCCCACTTACGGCTACCAAAATCGAACCAGCCGACGGAAACCTACGTTCGATAACCAGTGCGCCTGATCCGGACCCTGACCTTTATTCGATCAGTTTCGATGAAGCGGTCGCTTCAGGAAATCCCACGGTCATCACATTCTCGACTCCTGCTTATTGCCAATCAGCAACATGCGGTCCTCAAACTGAAGTTCTTTCGGCATTAGATGACACGTACAACGGACAAGCCAGCTTCATACACGTCGAAATATTCGACAACCCAGAAGAAATGCTTGCCGCTGGCGATCCGTCCCTTGGCATCGAATCTCCGATCATCCACGAATGGGAATTCCACACCGAGCCGTGGACGTTCGTAGTCGATGGCGACGGCATCGTCGTTGGGAGGTTCGAATCATTCGCCACTCAGAACGAGATTGAAGAGTACCTAGCGACGATATTGCGATAGGCCTAGTCGCTAATACTCACTATCGTCAGTACCCCAGACTCCGATACCTCGTAGACAACGGTTATAGCATCTTGTAGTGCTTTGTGCTCATTCAGATGTGATGGCGTAAAACCTGAGAACGTCCCAGACCCTTCGAATGTCCATTCCTTGTCGGAGTCATCGCGAATCGTGAGGCTGGATATCGTGGTTACTGAAGCTGACTCGACGCTCACGACTTGGCCGCGGACACCGGTCTCACCGCCCGTTATGGAAATTACAGCGAGTGTGATTGATATCAGTGCAGTGACGACGAATAGCACCGGAACAGCGGTTCTTGTCTTGTTCATAGATTGATCGTAGCAATAAACCTCACTGCAACTCGGTTTAACACTTCGGATTGACTCGCCGAGTCTCGGTGATCGTAACTTAGAGGCATGTGTGAGGATTCAGGCTTCTGGTACCTATGGCTCGAATTCTTCCAGAAACCCACTCTCATTGCGACGCAATTTTGGATTTTCACACCGAAATTGGGTCAAACCACTCGATCTTCCTGATTCGATCACGGGTTACATGATTTATTTCACACTGGTGAGCAAGAGTATTGAACCAGCGGGATTTTTTGGCGGAATTGATTTCATCACGGACATACCTGATTCCGATATCGCAACCCTAATCAAGGCCGGGCGACCTTCAAGCGCCCCGGCGAACACAACCGGAATCGACATGCCCTCTAAAGGACGCAACCTTGCTTTGAAAGACCAAAAGAATGACGGACTCGTTTCCTACATTCGATCGCTGCAGCAGAACGCCTGCCGCGTAGTAAAGTCAATTCTAAGAGGTCACGTTATTTTGAGCTGGACTTTTTTTATAGGTAGCATCCCGAATATCCATCGCAAATGGAGAAATTCTGGCTCGCCGGATGATATCGTCAACGACGAATTACTCGGGAAACCCTCTAATAGTAGAAGGTATCTATACCTAAAAACGTGAAATAGTCTTTTTTAGCGCCGAGTAGCACATCCTCTAACTTGCAGAACCCCTTCGCACCAAAACCAGGCGACAAAGTCGTACGTAGACCGCGGCAATCGGAAATGTCGCCTTTATACGCGCACGTCGAACGACGCGAAGTTCCAGTTCGAGGTCCGATGTCACCAATGATGCTTGTTTACAGTTTTTTTGCTGTAGCAGCCATCGGTGCACTTCTGCTCTCACTGCCGATCTCAAACAGATCTGGTGAATATATGTCACCAATCGCGACTTTTTTCACATCAGTATCTTCAATGACAGGAACCGGACTAATACTTGTCGACACCCGAGAACATTGGACTGGTTTCGGCCAATCTGTAATCGCAGCCCTGATATTTATTGGCGGTTTGGGATTCATGACCGGTGCGGCTTTTTTACTTCTGATCACCGGTCGTCGTTCAAGCCTTGAAGGTCGATTAGTAGTAGGGGCCGGTCTCGACGACAATCGACTGGGAACAATCGCTACTCTCGCGCGAAACATTATTCTGATGGCGATTATCGTCCAGATTATTGGGGCGATATTCATATTTATCCGCTGGTACTTGGTCGCGCCAATTTGGGAAGGAATCGGATTGGGAGAAGGTGTATGGCAAAGCATATTCACCTCAATATCGGCGTTTAACAATGCTGGGGTTGAGATCCTTCCCGATGATCTTGTCGGTGGAGGCAGTCTCTTCGGGCTTAGTACAGACATCCCTACGCTCTTGATCATTGGGGCGATGATTATTATCGGATCGACCAGCTACGCAACGCTGGGAAACGTAGTGGAGATTCGTGGCTGGCACCGTAGAGCCTTAACTTCAAAGAGTGTTCTATTTGGAACCGGTGTGATCGCTCTGACTGGACTCGGCGTATTCATCACGATTATTGGCTTGAACCAAGATTTACAGTCGCTGCGTATATTCGGGCTTGTCATAGCCATTTTGCCTGCCTCTTACGCTGCCTTCGCCTATTTGATCAGAATTCGAAGATGGCGACATCTGACTCTAGATACGAAGCTCGTATTGATCGGAATCGGGGTAATGCTGCTTATCGGGTTCGTATCGTTCATGTCGCTTGAATGGAACAATGCCGATACGATCGGGAATGAATCCGCCGGAAGCAAAATCACGCAAAGCTTCTTTCACACAGTCAATCGAACCGCTGGATTTGCCACGATCGACTACAGTAAAGTTCATTCTGCGAACCTCACTGTTATCGAAGGGCTCATGTTCGTTGGTGGTGCATCAGCATCAACAGCAGGTGGAATCAAAGTGAGCACGTTGATGGTAATTGTTATCGCCTCATTCGCAATTTTCAGCGGTAAAGAACGAACAACGGTGTTCGGACGGGAGATTCCACGCGTAAACGTTCACCGGGCAATGGCTGTTGGAGCAACCGCCGCCGCGGCAGTGCTTGTGCTGGTGATTGCTCTGTTCATCGTTCAACCGGGCCTAGACTTCCGCTCAGGCGTTTTCGAGATCATTTCGGCATTTGGTACCGTCGGCTGGTCAGCGGGCGCTACGAAACATCTTAACGAAGGTGCGCAGATCGTTCTTTCTATCACGATGTTTGCTGGCAGATTTGGCCCGCTCACAATTGCACTGTTCATGGCAGGTCGTGAACGGCAAGACTCAATTCGATACGCCAGCGAGCGTATTCGAATTGGCTAACAAATCGCTCTCATTCCCCGCGTGAAGACTAGCAATATGCGTTACCGTCAACCCCAAGAACGAAGTCGGTACGAAGGTCGAATAGACTCGAACGACAATAAATTGGTGACCAATACGAAAAATCCCACAGCTGTCAGAACTCCGAGAATGCAGCATGTTAAAGAAAAAGAGGCGGACTCACCCGCCTCTTTTCAGTAAATGGTTCAGCAGCTTACCACTGAACAAACATTGGCATCACCACGTGTGTGTAGCCTTCGTGCTTCTTAGATCTGAATACTCCGGGACTCGATGGAGTCGTAGTCTCCAAATCGACGTCATCACCGTTCATCACGTTCAAAACGTCCATCAAGAACTTGCTGTTGAACGCAACCTTGGTCTCTTCGCCCTCTACCTTTGCGTCGAGTTCGTTCTCGTTTGAACCAACTTCTTCCGCACGGGAGATGACCTTCACAGCTCCTCCGCCGTCATCTTCACCCGGACTTACGATGACCCTGATGATACCGCTTCCATCTCTGGCGAAAATCGAGGCGGCACGTGTCGCCTGGACCATGCTGTAAAGATCAACTGTCGCTTTGGTTCCGTAGCTTGTTGGAATTAGCTTCTCATAATCTGGGAAAGTGCCCTGCACAAGTGCAGTAACTATTTCTGAGGTATCAAGACGGAACTTTGCAGATCGGCCATTGGCATCGATCGACAACTCCACACTAGAAGACCCGTCGCCCAACAGCCGTTCTACCTCAGTTAGGGTTTTTGCAGGAACGATTACACCAACTTCCGTTTCAACTGAAGTTCCGAGTTTTCCAGTTTCGACCGCAAGACGGAATCCGTCGGCAGCCGCTAGCGTGAACGAATCATCAGCGAGTTCGACCTTCACACCAGTGAGAACGGGCCGAGAATCATCGGTCGCAGCAGCAAATACCACTCGTTCGAGCGCACCACGGAACGTGTCAGCAGGAATTGTTACCGACGCCCCGCCATCCACTGTAGGAATCGGAGGGAACTCTTCAGCTGCGATACCATTGATCGTGCCGTTAAACTTGTCGCAAGTAACAATTACACCGATAGGGTCATTCTGGAAATCTATTTTTACTGTCTGCCCGGGGAGTGAGTTCACAAAATCGGTCAGCATTCTGGCGGGAATAGTGATGCTTCCCTCGCCTTCTATTTGCGCACCGATCCACGTACTAATGGATATCTCGGTATTCGTAGCGGTCAGTTTGAGCTGACCGTTATCGCCTTCAAGAAGCACGTTCTGAGTTACAGGTAACGTAGCTCTAGACGCTACCGCCCGGCTGACATTTGCTAATCCACGGCTTAGATTTTCTCGGAGGCAAGTTACCTGCATGCTAATCCTCTTGTCACTCTCATATTTAGCGCACGCGCAATTCCACAATATAGGGGGTCGCAGTATAGGTACGACCACAAGGGTTGGTCAATTTACAGTGGCGTAGTTTGTGAGCCATTTCATGTAACCCCACCCCCAGATAAGATGTGTAACGTAAATTCCTAATACTTCTTAGAATAACCAATCAGCTCTCCACGTCCGCTCGATCGTCAATGAATAAATCTCAAATCAGCGAAATATTAAAGCTCGTAGCCGACGGCAAAATGTCGGCAGAGCAAGCTACCTCCGAACTAAGCCTAACTGCCCCCACCTCCGACCTAGGCTTCGCAAATATAGACCACGACCGCGGTGCAAGAATCGGCTTTCCTGAAGTTGTATATGGGCTAAGCAAAACACCAATAGAGACTGCAGAAATCGCTGAGAGAATCTACTCGATTTCCAATGTCGTTTTAGTTACTAAATCGTCGGAAGAAGCGTTCGCTTTGTTCCAAAAATCTGTACCCGAGGCTGTTTGGGAAAACGGACCTCGGGCGATTTGGGCAGATCGACGAAATGAAAAAGATCTAGTCAAAGGTGTTGTCGTTGTAGCTGCAGGAACATCCGATTTACCGATAGCGCGCGAAGCTGTTTTGACGGCTTCGCTCATGGGCTGCGATGTAAATCTGATCACAGACGTCGGTATTGCTGGCCTTCACAGAATTTCAGGACGCATAGACGAACTGAACAATGCCCGAGTGGTGATCGTAGTGGCTGGAATGGAAGGTGCACTACCCAGCGTAGTCGGAGGGCTCGTTAAAGCGCCTGTTATCGCCCTACCAACCTCCGTTGGCTACGGCGTGAGCCTCGGTGGAGTTGCAGCACTCCTAGCAATGATGAACTCATGTGCGCCCGGCGTATCGGTCGTAAATATCGATAACGGCTTCGGTGCCGGGTATCAGGCCGCATCAATCGTAGGAGCCACCTGGTCGTGACGACGAGGTATCCAAAGCCAATATCCATGCAGTTGATGAAGACGGTAGAACCGATCATACACAAACGCTCCGGAGCTTACTGATGGCGTTTTTGTGTGATCGAGATAGGCACTGACCAGTTAGTCGAGAGTCTTCAAGTATGCAATCAAGTTCGATACATCAGGTTCACTGAGGTAATTGAACGATGGCATGAGTGGCGAGAAGCCATCAACAACGAAAGCGCCGGGCTCTCGGATTGACTGCTCTAAGTACGCGTCTGCGTCGAGAGCAGTTCGATCCCCTGCCCTTGCGTAAATTCCGCCAAGACCAGGCCCGACAGCCGTACTGTCGTCAGTGTTGTGGCACGCACTGCAACTAACGAACAGGTTTTTACCTGCACCTGCGTCGCCATCGCTCGAATTTGAGTCCCCTGTCGCGGGTTTTACTTCATCACCTGAACTATCGGGGCGGTCGACCTCTGCAGCAGCTGTAGGGTGGAATTCAACTGGCTCTTGAGTAGGTATCACCTGTTCAGTGCATGCTGCGATCACAAAAAGTGTCACGATCGAAGCCACCAGTAGTAGATATATGCGTTTGCCCGGCACTGTTTCGTCCTTTTAATGATCTGACTTATCGAGAATGAAAGTCAGTCGGAAAAATCGTTCATCAATCCACGTTAGCAACAGTGCCAAACAGGGTCAATCGACAACTCGAGAGAATTGCGGACTGAATTTGATCAGAACGGCTACCGAATTCGAGTCGTTACCCCGAAATTCGCCTGATCTCGATTTCTTCGCCCGGGGCAAGCGCAACTCTACGGATCTCGATACCCAACTTCAGTAACCAATAGCTCAACGTGGCTTTACTAACTCCAATACGCTTTGCAGCACCGGTTAGGCCGACCTCGTTAACCATCTCAGGCAATGCACGCTCGAGTGGGCGCCTCAACTTGCGTTCAGCGAGAACCATCTTCTTAGTTTTAGAGCCTTGCATTCGTCCCCCTGTCGTTCGATCAAGTAACTGATTTGAATGTAGTCACTTAAGGATCCAATCGCCGTATGAATTAGCGACTGATTTTAAGCATTCTCGGCAGTACCAATGCCAACAACCCAGAACCCAGTCACGCCAGACGACACCTGTAAAGACTACAAAAAACCACCCGAACAAGTCAAGAACATGTTTCTTTTATGTTTAGTTTTTATTTTATACAAATTAAAAACTAGTTTAGAACTATCTTATACTTTGTACATAATATCTAGTATGTTTTGTTCTTGTACCGAATTGGCACATCGAGTGCGCATAACTTACATTAACTTGACGCTAATTGTGGTGATTTGGTGCAGTCGCATCACGGAACCTGCCCATAGAAACCGCATTGAGCGCACGCCGCCTGGTGCAGTCGCCTGGCTGTCTACACGGAATCGTGCCGGCACAAAACGCTCGTCCCGCTTCCCTATAGACATCAGC
>Ga0209043_1001115_pt1 | contig 15501 bp, 20 predicted proteins | sample SaaInlV_100m_DNA_3_FD_184654 | JGI IMG/M metagenome (GOLD analysis project Ga0209043, IMG submission 184654) | Marine microbial communities from expanding oxygen minimum zones in the Saanich Inlet - SI037_S4LV_100m_DNA (SPAdes) (version 2) | ecosystem: Environmental > Aquatic > Marine >... | reverse complement strand
TCAAGTTGAGTATTTTGATCACTATCTGGTTGCCATCTATTATCGTGCATAACCCACGTAGTTCTATATCCTGCTAGTTCGTAGTCTTCGTTTCGCTCTATCCAATCTTTAGCGATATTTTTTGATTTTTGCACTTCAACAATTAACTTCAATTCTGGAATTACAATATCTGCGCGCCGCCAGCTTTTGTGTCCTCCGACAGTTGGAATACGAGTTTCTGTAGTTACAGCGTACCCCTGCTTTTCAAAGTCTTTTGCTAAATGAGCTTGGGTTGTGTTGTGCCAGTCTTTAAAATTTATACTGCCTATATTTTTGTTAATCATCCTACATTAAACTCCGCATCAAGCGCTTCGTCATCAGTTTCTTCGCCATGATTTCGTACTCTATCTAACAACTCTTTTTGAGCGTCTGGAGTAGGGCGGGACATAACGTCGTCCATAGATTTCAAGTCAGCAATAGCTGTCAACTCGTCTTCAGTAAGCGCACGAGGCTTACACTTGAGTGCCTGTAGTTGATACTCTACATTGTAAGGAAGAGGCCCAGTCTTTACTCGCTTGAAACAAATGTCCCAGCCAGTATCAGGATCTGTAGGGTCGCCCAAGTCTTCAGCAGCAGTAATAATCTGCTCCCACAACTTCTTTTTAAGGTTTACTACTTTAATCTCTCCGTTATCAATGCACTGAGTTGCATAACTCCAGCCACATTTTAGGTCAGGGTAGTACTCTCGTACCCAATCCTTCTCTACGTTGTTAAATCGCTCGGAATTTCTATCGAAAGATAGGCATTCCATAGGGATGTTTTTACCGTTCTCACCAGTAATCCAGTAAACATAGCGAGCAAGAATGTCGCCAACGATACGCATTTTGTTATCGCCGTCTTTATACTGAAAGGATGAGATTGATGATTTCTGGGCTCCGCCAGTTTGTTTGTTAAATGATAGTGCCATTAGTGTATAGTCTCCAGTGTGACTTCTTCATAGATGAACGTTATTTCGTCCGGTAGTACTATGAGTAGCCTATTATCGTTAATTTCATCTAAATCTACTGGACAATGCAGCGGATCTAGTGTTAGTTTGTTATATGCGACATAATCCGTATAACTTCTGAGAGAAGCCAGAGCGTAATACACGCATAGTTCTCGTTGTGTATACTTATAAGAATTGAAGAGCAGAAAGTCCCCGTGAAGTAGAAAACTACTTCCCTTGAACTTTTTCTGTGAGTATCTATAGATAGGGTCGTACTTGTTTTGAGGAACCTGTTGTTTTATTAACATTTCCATTATCAAGTTACAGGTGGCAATATTGCCCTCTGCCGTATCAAAAACCTTTTTCCAATCAAATAAGAGCATATATTATACTTTGTTTTTACCAAGTTGTCAAGAATTATTTTTCTAAAGGTGTTTAATGTTCCAACCCTGCTTCATATAGAACCCGATACGATTTGAGGCTTGTTTTCGAGCCGTATTTCCTTTCAGGTGTATATCTACCACAATTGGACTTATTTTACCTTCCTTTTTCCGAATCACACGACCTACAAGCTGTGTGAGTAGGGGTTCATTGTTAACAGGGGTGCCTAGTATCAGACAGCTTAGATTGTCAACAGAGATTCCTTCTGAGAAAATTGCCTGCGTTCCGTAAAGAACTTGTGCGTCCCCGTAGAGAATTTTATCTACAAGTGTTTCTCTTTCTTCATGCGGAACTTCACCAGTTACGCAAATTGCTTTATCTCCTGTAAGCTCAGCGCAGGCTTTTAGAAAGGCTACTCTATCACTTACAACTAAGACTTTATGCCCCTTTGCAGCGTAGGCTGCCGCTAGCATTGATACTGTATGTCTGTATTCCTCTGTGTTGGCTAGTTTTGTTACTCTGTTAGCCCAAGGTATTCTAGCACCATCCATGAAACGAATCTCAGATGGAACAACAACCACAGAGGGGGTCATGTAGTTTTCTTTAGGCGGCTTAAATAAAGTATTACCAAAGTAATCTCGAAACACAACGTGTTTACCGTCTTTTCTTTCTACAGTCCCAGACAGACCTATTTTATATCTACAGTAGTTTGTATCTAAAATCTTACTGAAAGTAGGACTACTAACATGATGCATCTCATCTAGTATAATAGTGCCAAACTCCTTTCTTATCTTAGGAATGTTACGATACAGAGTCTGAGTATTACCAATAACAATAGGAGCATCAAGTTCAAAACGACCACTCCCTATGATACCTGGCTTAATACCATAGACCTTTTCTACTTCTTTAGCCCACTGATTCCGCAATGCTACAGTGTGGGTAACAACAAGTGTCTTTTGTCCAAGTTTACCTGCAATAGCTAAACCTGTAAAAGTCTTCCCCCAACTTACCCATGCGTTTATGATTGAATTATCTTCAATCTCATCATAGACAGCTTGCTGACTAGGGCGTAGTTCAAATTTAAACTCAGGAAAAGTCACAGGTTTACTCACTCTATTATCAATTACCTCGTAGTGCTCCGGTATTAAATCCGTACGCCCTATAGGTAAAGTTACTAGCCCATTACGAATAATCCCCATGTTTTTAATAACTTGCGGAGGGTCGAGTGGGTTATGTGAGGGAATAGTATATGTAAGCTCTCTATCGATTCGCTCTTGTAGTTCATCACTACAATCCATATATATCCTGTGACTTATAACTGCTTTCATAAATTTAGTGAACTCTTTGAAATAATGTATTGTTTAACAAAATCTGATCGTACAATGTCTTCTACTTCGAACTCTATAAACGTAAAAGCATGCATACGTTCAAGAACCCTGAAAAAGTCCTTTAAGCCGTTAGATCTTAAATCTGCTTGTCTAAAGTCTCCACAAAAGATTACTCTACAGTTCTCACCGATTCGAGTAATAATTGAGTCTAGCTCATGGAACGACATATTCTGACACTCATCAATAAGAATAACTGCGTCTCTAAGGGTTATCCCTCGTATAAATGAAGTAGTCATAAACTCTACTATGTTTTTCTGTTTAAGTATTTCGTAGGCATCGCCTCTACTAAACAGATCATTAGAGATATCTTTATAAGGTTCTTCATATACTGAGGACTTTTCTTTTTCTGTACCTGGCAAAAAACCAATGTCTCTTGTAGGTACTGCACTTCGAATAATTATTAGCTTTTGAAAATCTCCTTTTGCCATATCATCAAATGCTAAGTAAGACGATATGAATGTTTTTCCGGTTCCTGCAAGTCCATGCAGTACTAAGTGGTCTGTTGTTTCAAATGCTTTAAGTTGGTTACGTGTTAAAGGTTCTATCTCTCGCAGTTCAAAGTTTACTCCTGCAAGAGTCTTTCTCTTTTTAGCCATATTTATACTTTTCTTCTAGTGTCTTTGAGTTTCGTTTCCGAATACTCATACAGCATCCAAGGGAGACCCTTGATATGCAAAATCCCTGCCCATGTATAACCTACTTCGGGAGGGCGTGGCACAGTAAAAGGAGCGTTAAACCCCTTCACTCTAATTAGTGTAGCAGAGTCTTTCAATTCTACTTTACTAATTTTTAAATACTTTAAAGGTAACATAGTAGTCTTCTCATATATAAAAGGTTTACCACTGTTATCTATAAAATACTTTGTTCTTTGTTTTACTAACCCGTTGGGGTGTGCTACCATATGTTTAAGAAAATGCAGATTCCTATGAGGAGTCTGCATCCGTCTTGCACCTAATGTTTCTCCTGTCTGGTTTCTATCGTCTAGCACATTATTGTCTAGAAATAGTAGACCATCGTATTCTTCCCAGTTTCCCGAAGGTAGCAGAAAAACTGGAAAGGTTATACTAGGTATTTGTCTAAATCCTATCACCATACATCTTCTCGAACTTACCACCAGAGTAATCTTCGTGGATAATCTCAAAGTCACAGCCTACAGGGACTCCCGGAATGGAGACTCCTCTGTCCATCTGTACGAAAGATGCGAGCTTTTTCATGTACTCCTCTTCCTCCTCGTCTGGCACTTCAGCCAAAATAGAGTCATGTACTAGTGCGAAGATACGTGCCTTCTTATTGTTAGCTTTAATCCAAGCATTCATGTCTATAGCGCCTAATAAATTAATATCAGAAGCAGCAGACTGCACCAAAAAGTTAAGACCAGACCTAACGCTATGACTCTGGATGCCTTTGTCTGTCGATGCGACATTTGGTAATCTCCTTTTTCTACCGAAGTAGCTGTAAATAAATCCATTCTGTTGGATGTATTTTTGGTTATCTTCAATCCACTCTTTTAGCTTGTGGAATTCTCTAAAGTAATCGTCAATAACCTCTTGTGCTTCTTGTCTACTGAAATAGGTTCCTGAGTCTTTTGTGACTTGCTCACTAATCTTATTCGCACCAGCTCCATACATAATGCCAAAGGTTACAGCCTTAGCAGCCTGTCTTTGCATCTTGTATAGTTCCGCTACTTCTCCGACCTCACAAGGTAGTTTAAATACTTTGTGTGCAATTGCAGAGTGAAAGTTGCCTCCAGAACGAAATACGTCCATGAGTGCTTTGTCTTTTGCAAGTACTGCTGCAACATACACTTCGGCAGTTGTCAAGTCCATTGCAACAATCTTATGCCCTGGTGCTGCTTTAATACAACCTTTTACAATAGGGTTATCCCTAGGAAGTTGTTGCATATTGAGTTTACCAGAAGAGCTAAGCCTGCCGCTAGTAGTACTGTGGAGGTTGAAACCTGTACGCAATCTACTATCGCGATCCAACTGCGGTAAGATCTTGTCCAGATAAGTATTTTTAATCTTGGACTTCTGTCTGATTTGGAGAATAAGTTCTGGGATATGCGATTGTTTTGTAAGTTCTCCAAGAACTTCCGCATCTGTGCTATGTGCACCAGTGCCAGTTTTTTTACCAGTTGGATTGAGGCCAACGAAGTCAAACAACAAACTACGAAGTTGCACAGTAGAATTAGGATTAAAGTCTTTTCCATTTATTTCTTCAAATTTACGAATGGCAGGGTCTTTATACATCTCCGCTACGGCTTCATCTATCTGCTCTTGCATGAGAGATTGAGACTTCACTAAACGCAGTTTGTCGAAAGGTACACCATTGTCTTGAATGTCAGTCAAAAACCTGCATCCGGGAATTAATATGTTATCGTATACCTTAGCTAAACGTTTGTTCTGCTTAATCTTTACAAATTTCTCGTAAAGAAGAAACGTACACGCAGCGTCCATGCCCGCATATAACTTCATAATGTCAAAGGGAATATCTCCCCAGTTAAAATCACTTTTAAGAATACCATGCTGTTTACGATAGTTGTCTATCCAATCGTACATGGGTTTCTCATAGTCTCCGTAGATTGTATACTTCATAGATAACTGCTTCAGACCGTGAGTACCTGGGTTCTCATCAATCAAGTAGTGCAGTAACATAGTATCTTCAAACTTTGGAAACTTAAAGTTAAAATGATACTCAAAGAATGCCATATCGAACTTAGCATTATGAAATACTACTGTTTTTTCGTTAAATAACTGCTGTAATAATGCCTCTGTCTCTTCGTCGAAACATTCTGTATCTATATAAGCTCCACGATCAGCCTCATAACTAAGACTAATACCAAGCATGTGCCCATCGCGTGGATATAGTCCGGTTGTTTCCGAGTCAAGAGCAACATAAGGCAGAGGGGCAGAAATAGCAGCGCGAATAAAATCATTTGCTTCCTCTGTATCTTGTATGCCCCAAGCGTTATACTCTGTAATTACTGTGTCTTGTTTATCACCAGTTATATACTCTAGTATGCTTTGCTTGGAGTCATCCCATGTGCGTTGTGCTTCTGGCTTAAACGCTAGCATGGCAGGGTTAATAATAGGCAAGAACTTTTCTTCTACTTTCTTGCCGGAGTATTCTGTTACCGAATTAATCGGTGTGTAGTATTTGAGCGCATCACTGCCGACAAGAATTATCCAATCGTATTCGTCTGGATTCATATCAATGTCGCAGTCTCGCTTCAGTACTTTCTTGATGCCTGGGTCTGAACACAGTTGGAACTGATCAAACTCAAACTCATCATCAAATTCTTTCTTAAAATTTGTTATACTTGGTTTAGTTTCTACTAATGCAACTTTAGGCATATAATTTACTCTTTAGTGTTTGTACTGATTTTATGGGTAACGCTCCAGGATCTGTGCCCTTTAACGCTACGTTTCTTGATGTTAAGCCTACTCGCTCAATCATTTCTTTTACTATCTTTGCAGCGTCTTGTCCGGCATCATCTCCATCGAAGAAAACTATTACCTCTTCCACACCTTGTATGGAAAGCATTCCTAGCTTATCTTCATTGATGTTCTTTGTGCCAAAACAACACATAGCATTAGTTAAGCCTTTGTCATGAAGATTTATCATATCAAATATACCTTCTACTAATATAACAGAACCTTGTATCGGATCTACTATAGGGAACAGAGGCATCTTCGCACCCGCAGGCGAGATCATGTACTTAGGCGTTCCTCCAGTTGTGTGACGACCGTTGAAGGCTACGATACGACCTGATATATCTCTTATAGGAAAGTTAATTCTTCCTATATAATCAGAGTCAGGGTGTTGAAACGCTTCAAATCTTTTATACGTTTCGGGTTTAATATCTCTCCAGTTACCTGAATAACTAGATAGATTTCGGGGAAAAGACAACCCGACACTTTCAGACCTTTTTTCTCTAATATTCTTTTTGAGTAGTTCTCGTCTTACTTGTAAGTGGTTTGCCTTCTCCCCGAAATAGGTGAAAATGTTTCCCTTAAAACCACAAGAGAAACACTGAAATATTCCTGTTATACGATCAACACGCATACTAGGATTACGGTCAGGATGCTCAGGGTTAAGACAGCTAACTAAGCAGTCTCCGCCCTTAGGTATAAAATATACTTGTCTAGAAGTTAGTAGTTCTTCTACTGTCACCGACCAATGTCCTTAATATCTGTATTGTTTATAACTTGATATGCACCTTTGTTATACGCAGGAGCAATCGTAAAATTTTTAGACTCTTCTATTTTGTAAGAGTTATCTGGAGCAGAAATATAAGTACTCTTCGCTTTTGCAGAAGGGTAGTAAGGAGTCTCTCGTCTATAAGAAGCCTTTGTTTCTAACTCTTTGAATTCAGGTGTATACTGTTTTGCTTTGGGCAAAGGCTTACGCTTCCTACCAGAAGTGGTATGTCGTAAACTGCCAAATGTAATTGCCATATGCTTTTCCCCTTTAAAGTATCCGTATATTATACGCAAAAGAAGGTAAGATGTCAAGAAATATTTTTAAAGATCATTAATTTCTTCGCCGGTTTTGTGCGAAGAATCTTCTTTTTCTTTAGGAGTAAGTGCAGACTCAGGGCCAATTTTTAGGCTATCCCAGTCTACTTGTGAAGTAAACGACTTCATGGAGGCTGATCGCATCTTTACACAGTTCAGCGTAATACACGCATCTTCGTGATCCCAGGTTTCTAGTGAATATGCAGCATCTGCCGCATCAAGAATACCTTTAGCGAATCTAGCTTCACCACTTGCATCTGTCTGATAAGGTGAAAATACTGTACAATCATACTCTTGTGCCATAGATTTCAGTGCTTTACTTACTTCAATCTGTTCTGTCCAGTCATACTGCCCTCCACGAGAAGGGAGACTCGACCGCTTTACCTGATTAATATAGTCTACGATAATGACACCAACATTCAAGGGCTTAACTTTTTTGTCAAGCTCTGCGCGAATCTTGGATAAAGTAAGTGCAGGGTCATACACTACGTCCAGCTGTTGAGTCGGGAGAAGCTCATGCTGTGTCTTTAGTGATGTGTGCAACTTATTAAAGTCACGATGTGTATTATACTCCTTCAAGCGGTCTTGCCCATCAACATAACGAGCTGCCCACCAAGTTGCTACTTTCTCCCACTCGGTAATACTCAAGTTTTGAGTACGTAGACGAGCAAAGGGAACTTCAGTAGCGATGGAACAGCATCTTTGTAAGATAGAACGACTATCCATTTCAATAGTGAAATACATAGCCGACTTACCACTGGCATACACTGCATTAGCAATGTTTGCACAGATGACAGATTTACCAGCACCTCGACGACCACCAACCATAACAAGATCTCGGGGGGAGAACTGTATTTCGTAATCATACTCTTCATTGAGTCCGAGTTTCATGTACTTAGCTAAATCTTCTTCTGGTTCGAACAGTTCAATACGTTGCATACTTTCCTGCGGGTCTTCCAAATCAACCTTGTCTTCGACATCGAGTACGATTTGGTGAAGATGATTTACAGATTCCTGAGCATTCTCGAATGCAACAGAGTTCTCTACATAATCTTCTAGCGAATCCAGAATTTCTTTTTGAGTATATTCGTTCTTCAGGTACTCTAACAGCATATGCGGATCTGCATCCACCTCTACTGATTCGATAGCATATAGCTTCTCGCGAGTACCTGAGTCCCGAATCTCAAACTTTAAATCTTCAATCGTGGGCATTTTATGAAAATCTTCACAGTGCTTATCGATAACCTTATACAGGCTATGATACTCACTCGGCAAATAATGCCTATGCGTGACACTCCAAGTCTGAAAGTCTTGGAGCGCGAGCACTTGCTTTATCAACGCACTTGCGATGTTCAAAAAAATTTCCCCCGAAATTAAAGATATAGGCAGACCCCGTAGAGCCTGCCTTTAAAAACTAAGACAGATTAAGCAGATGCTTTTTCTTTCTTAGCTGCGCCATCATAGTCAGCGGCTGAAAGGCCACGACGAGTTAGCATAGTCTTGACGCCACGAGCAGTTTTGCCAATCGCTTCAGCGATATCTTCAACGCCCATGCTACCGATGTCAGTCAACTCAGCCAATGGATCTTCTTTAGAAGAGCCTTTGGTAGTCTCTTGACGAGGAATTGCATCAATCTCTCCAGAGCGAAGCAAGCTAAGAGCTTTACCACGAACAGAGTTTACAGAACGGTCTAGTTCAGCCGCGATTGCTTCTACGAAAGCACCGTCTTGTACCATAGATACAAAGGTGACTTCTTCGGCTGGGCTATACGTGCGTACAGCTTCAACTTTAGGAGCAGGCTTAACGTGTCCTGTTAGTTCCATAGACAAGATTTTGCCTTGGATTGACTTAGGTGAAAAAGCGCCATCTTCGAAATGACCTGCGATTTCAGCATAAGTGTACTCGCCGCTGTTGTCAGAAACAAAAGCAGAGAGAGTTGCTTCTTGAGCATCGCTAAACGCCCGAGTTGCACTGGCAGAAGCCAGTTCTACTTCGTGACCCATCTTTCGCAGCTTGCTAGAGATAGAACGGGTAGAGGTTTCAAGTTCACCTGCTGCTTCTGCAACAGTTGCTTGAGATACAGGTGATTCATCACCTACAAAGTTAGTAAGAGCGTCTGTACGCTCGTCAGTCCACTTAGGTAGTGCCATTATTATATTCTCCAATAAATTCTAAAAGGTTAGTTATGATTTGAACGCCAGCATTTCTGGCTTTCTTAGTTTTAGCGGACTCTACTCCGCTTTCGTTTACCAAAATTGTGACATCTTTTGTCAAACTTGTTTTGACCACATAACCAAGCTCTTGAAGTTTGTTATGAGCCTCGGCTTTCGTTTTATAACTGGTAAGTTTACCACTAATACAAACAGTGCCGTGGGTTGTGGTTGGTTGTGTATATCTTTCAAACTTAAAACTAAACGGTAACAGCGATACTTGATAAAAGTCTTCGTCTATCCACTTACAAAGGTTAGTCGCTGCCTTATCCCCTAGTCCTGCCTGTCGGCACAATTCGTAGTCTATTTCTTCAATGTCAATGCAGACTTTGGAAAGCTTTTCCGAGGCTGATTTACCTATCAGCGGTATGCTGAAGGCGGGTAATAATACATTTAGTGGTGCAGTTTTAGAGCGATTCAATTCATCTACTAACTTTACCGCGAGTACTTCAGATCCGATCTGGTCTGCAATTTCGTCACAAGTCAAAGAATAAAGTTCCTCTAGGGAGACAATATCTAGTCTGGCTACTGTTGCAGGTCCGAGACCTTTAATCTTCAGGCTCTTGGCAAAGTGTTCGATAAGTTTGAGAACTTTTTCTCCGCAATGCGGATTTCTACAATACAGAAGATAGTTGACGTCTTCTAACACCGAACTGCAGCTAGGGCAGTTTGTTGGAGCTTCGATTTTAGTCATTTGTATTCCTCTGAAATTGAATAAGTATTATACGCATATTTAAGGTTTCTGTCAAGAACTATTTTTCAACACGTCCAATGATGCGAGGAATTATCTCCCCCGACCTTATGACAGATACTCGACATCCTATCTCTAGGTTTAGGTCGCGTATGTACTCAATATTGTGTAGGGTAGCTCTGGAAACTGTGGCTCCGCCAATTTCAATAGGATCTAGGATCGCTACTGGACTGACAACACCACTTTTACCAAGCTGCCACACTACATCAATAAGAGTTGTCTTCACCCCCTCTGCCTGTTCTTTCAGAGCAAAGGCACCTCGGGGGTGTTTAGATGTATACCCCAAGCGTTCAAATTCAACTGAGTCTTGCAACCTGTAGACCAACCCATCCGTTGGATAGTCGGAACAATCGAATTCTGTAACTACTCGTAGACCCATCATTTTCATGATAGTCATAGTCCCTTCGTAAGAAGAGGCTTGCCGAGGACTCGCATCATAGGCTACAAACCGTAAGGGGCGAGTAGCAAACTCGTCTAGGCTTTTAAGACCTAGTGAGCCTGCGGCATAGTTACGCGCATTTGGTATACTGCTAGGGGCAACAACTTCCCCTGTTATCTGAATCAAGTCAGTACGTCTAATCTCCGTAGGGACTAGCATACGCATTTTATCAGTTATGTCTCTACCTTGAATACCATCCCCACGAGTGAGGGCGAGTTCAAGGTTGCCATCTACATATAGCAAAGAGACGGCTGCTCCATCTAATTTAGGAGTAACTACACAAGAGTTTACGTCAAGAGGAGCTTTAGTAATATCAAAACACTTTTGCAAGGAGTACATCTGGTACACGTGCGAAATCGCGTCCGTAACAATGTAACCCACTTGGTTGTAGTTGTGTTTCTCCGCTAGGAGGTCAAACTCTGCATCAGAGATGGCAGGTGTGCCTTCATAGTACAACTCGCTCATCTTGTCTAAAAACTCTTGCATATACTTTTCCTAAATTTGAAAAGATATTATACGGAACTTTAGGAAGATTGTCAAGAACTATTTATACAGATCCTCTATTAAATCTGAAAAATGTTCTTTTATTAACTCCTTAGACTCTGCTAAGGAAAGTATCTCTGTTAAACCTATAAATAACTCTTTTGAGTTACTAAGGTCTAGAGGCATTGCTACTCCTTCCGGTGTAGGTTTCCATTCTTCAGTAAAGTCCATGTAATACTTTCTAAGATGTATATACTCAACACCCCTGAAGGTGTTAATAGTAAGTCTTACCTGGATTTCTTTTACTTGATCATAGTGAATAACACGAGAGTAAGCTTCGGGCGCTTGATGAAGTTCCATTATACCCTCTCATTTTTTAAAATAGAAGATAGAGGTACTACACTAGACACATTTGCGGGTCTGAGTAAACGATATGAGTCAGTATCCCAACAAAAGAAAAGAAGTGTATCCTCTGTTTCTTTCGCCCTATTCTTCTTCTTTTGAATATAGGGAGTAGAGAAGTCTAACGTACAAACATTGTACTTTAGTTTTTTGGAATGTTCACTGCGGTAAGTAATTACAGCGTCTCCATATTTGTGCACTAATTGTGCTAGTTCTTGCTTTTTCACTATAGCTCCTTGGTAGTATTTCAGCAATCTTTATTGTGAACCTACTTACGTCAAGGTGATTTCTACAGATACAAAAATACCCCGCTAGACGAATCTAGCAGGGTAAAGTTTTACGCTTCGTTTATTGTTGTAATAATTGAAGTAAAGTATTGTGCGGCTTTACCAGTCAACTTAGAGATAATCTCTTCGTCAACAGACTGACCTGCATCGCCCAAAGCAGCAATAAGAGCTTCTTGAGCAGCAGCTTTAGAAACTCTTGTGGTTCCTCCACCTGCGGTTGCACCACCACTAGACTTAGCAGCGGGTGTCTTCTTAACATAAACGCCAGCTTTTGTTAAGATCATACGAACACCGTTAGGTGACTCGTCTAATTCTTCTGCAATATCTTTTACAATCTCCATGCTGGTCTCTGGAGTTGGTTCTGCTTCTTCGTACATTGCTACTGCTTGTGCTTTTTTATCGTCATCCCAAGCCATTCTTCGTTTCCTTCTGTTAGTGTTTTTAAGTCCAGGTGCAAAACCTGTTCGTTCTAGTTGTTGCATGTAAAATCGGTCGCCCATTCGCTTCCTCTCATATTTGAAAAACTATTATGCCAAAATATAAGCAAGATGTCAAGAAATATTTTTTATATCCTCTCCAAATTTATCCCATACTTTTCCAAGTGAGTCAGCTTGCCTAGTTCATATGCCGGAGCATACGCACTAAAACCACCCGACTGTACGTTGGAAAAATAAGTGTCTTCGCTCTCTATTTTCTGTACTACATAAATTGCATAGCAAGGGCATCCGTATTTATCCTCGTAGTTTACAGAAGTCATTCCTGGCTTGCTTGCAAGATACTCAGGAGTCAGTCTTCCTTTAACAATTACTGTACTATGATACTGTGCTGACCATGCAATCTCTCCGAGACTAAAGTCTTCAGATACACACTCATCTGGAAAGTAGTGAGTGTTTAATCTTTCTTCTTTGTTACTCGGTCTTGACGGGACGCCAACTCTTTCGAGAATAGATCGTACAAAGGATGGACTTCTGAAGAGCCGCTTTGAGATATCTGAAATAGTATCTCCTCCGAGGAAGCTCGAGCACGCTTCAGCGATTTCGCCATCACTCGCCGGACGACCTCGCAAACCTGCCTTACGCTTTTTGGTATACTCTTTTCTTTCGTCATACTCTTCAATGATCTTTTGTAGGCGTGTTGTGTTGTACGAGATATTTAGAATATCGCACGCCTCTTTTTTAGTTATGGGTTTATCGCTTATGGAGCCAGGGTTTAAAAGAGATTTCACTTTTTCTATGTTCTTCGCTGTTAGGTTCTCGTGATCTTTCTTCTTTACATTCTTCCGCATATTCTAACTCCAATAGTAATTCGCAATAGTGTATAATCTTTTTTATATCTTCTACACCGTTCTTGTTTCGATGTCGAGTTGCATACTTAATAATATTACCTTCAATATACCCTAGCTTGTTTGCATGAATATACTCAAGAGGTTGTATAGGCAAGTCATAGTGAGAGCCGCCTTCTTGCTTGTCTAGCGCATTGGCTGGACGCATTTTAGGCATTTCTCCACTAGGAGCCTCGTTAATATATCTATCAGTCATGTATAAACTCCTTCATCATCGGAAAGAAAGGCTCGATAATATGCCCACATTGGCGAGCAATTTCTAGATGTTCTTTCTGAGTTCCTGGGGTTGTACGCACATCAACATAATGTATCCATGAGCGTAGCGTCCCCGCCATATAAAGCCTACTCTTTGTGAGACCTTCGGGAAGTACTGCTCGAGCTTGTTCTTTTGCAATACCTACTCCAATTGCCCATTTATATACTCCGTCTGCAACATCAATAACACGCTTCTGCTGTTGTACCCACATGTGATGCAGGTTCTCGTCCTCAGTTTCTACACTGTTCTGGCGATTCTTTTCATCTTGCATACGAGTTTCTCGTAATTCAAATGGAAAGCCCATCGCCGCAGGGTCGGCGTACCGTTGGCTAAACTCTTGAAAAGCAAAGCTACGGTGGCGCACTATCTGATGTGCGATGTCACGAGTAGTATCAATCTCTAGCGTAAGAGACACCATTTCAAACGGGCTCCAGTGCTTATGTTTGATTAGATACTTTACTAACTTCTCAGAAGTTTTACTATTGTTTTGGTTACTAGGATTAGACACCCTAGCCATCATAGCGATCTCTTCAATCAGATTATCGTGTGATGATGATATAAGTCGTACTGTCATGTTATTGTCCTTTTCAATGGTTGTAGTAACCCTTCTTCTTCTAAAACTTTTCTACCGTGTTTAGCCATGTCCCCTTTAGAGCCGTAAGATATTCCTATGGCTTTACAGGCTTGGTTCTGAGAGCCGAATTTTTTATACGCATCTATAAACTCTTGTCTGTATTTTGTTATTCTATTAGGCTTAGGAGTGTGTATACATGTTTGGCATTTTTTTGTTCGTTTGGTTTTTACTTTACCTGTTTTTCGAGTAAACTTATTGCCACAGTTTTGACAACTCCAATATTCTAAACCGGCTCCTGCCCCTTCCCACTTACTATCAGGCGTTATTCTACCAAAGGCATAGTGTTCGGGTAGCTTGTCTCCTTTCTTTATTCTATCATTAATTCTATATTTAAAGTCTGTAAAACCTCTAGTGTCATATACCCAGACTGTTCCATAGTGAGAATTTCCCTTTCCAGTTTGTAGAAGAGACATGGTTTTACTCTTTTGTTTTGCTGCTGAGTCGTATAACCGGCTTGCTGCAGGACTTAACTTTCGCTTATCTCCGTGCCCAACATTCATCATAGTAAATGCTAGTACCATTGCGCCCTCCTTTGAAGTGCCTTTATACAACTTCATTAGAAAATAATGTGCTAAAAAATGTGCTCGAGGAGGGAGGCTTACTAAATTATGGCTTTCATCAGAACCTCCAAAACACCTAGGTACTATATGGTGATTTTCAGTGTAACCAATTTTATGAGAAGGAGCTTTGTAAGCATCTATAAGTTTATTGTATCTTTTTGTCCAGTCTGTCATGTTATTGTCCTGAAATCCGTTTATCATAGTCGGCTAGATCTTCGTTCCACCAAGGCGGCTTCTCTCTACCTTTCCAACTACTAATGGATGCTTTGTCTAGCATATAAAAGTTTCTGTAAGACCACACAGGGTGGTCAGTGTCTACTAAGCCTCTGGGCATGTTGTCTGTCATTGCTAACTTGAAAGGGGTTTCCCCTACATCTTTCATGTGTATCAACTCAGGCAGATTTCTAATTACCTCAAAAGACTTGTGCGAACCTCCAGTTCTGTATGCTTGTTCTATAGACAAAGCATGAGCGTAGCAAAATGCCCACTCATAATTGGCTACAGACTCTCGCATCCATACTGTAGAAGGGTGATTATGATGACACGCCAAGTACGGAAAAATTCTATTTCCCATAGTTAATGGACGCTGTTCTTTCATAAACACTTTAAGTTTTAAATGCTCTTCAGGGGTCAACTTTCTAGGCACATAGCCTAGCAGATAATCAATCCAATGATTAGTACACATCATCTGAGCACACTCTAGCTGCATCTTACCAACATGTTTGTCGATATGATACTCAGCACACTTGTCGAGGTCATCGTCAAGTTTAAATAAATTCAATGGTAGTCTCCTAAATTTGAATAAGTATTATACTAAAATTTGGGAAGAGTGTCAAGAAATATTTTATTTGCGCTTATCTTTGAGGTCACGTATTGCTGTCTTAATC